>Ga0116151_10000949_pt1 | contig 26827 bp, 19 predicted proteins | sample AD_UKC117_MetaG_FD_89893 | JGI IMG/M metagenome (GOLD analysis project Ga0116151, IMG submission 89893) | Active sludge microbial communities of municipal wastewater-treating anaerobic digesters from Hong Kong - AD_UKC117_MetaG | ecosystem: Engineered > Bioreactor > Anaerobic > Digestate... | reverse complement strand
GCTGACGTTCGTAACGCTTGGCGCGACGGGGCCCTTCATGTCGACCCTGACCGTCGACGAGCCTAGCTTGCCGTTCCAGGTGCCGAGCGATATGCTTTTCTCCTCGACGATGATGGTCCAGGTTTCGTCCTCTCCGCTCGCCGTATCGGCGGTGTAGTCGGCCGTCTCTATAACCGAGCCGGAGGAACCGTTGATCCAACTCAGCGAGTCGAATGGCGGCGTCGACGGAACCGTCGTATTGTTCTTCTGGACCAGGTACCGATAGGTCGCGCCCGTCTGCGCGGCGCCGGTGGTCCAATCCCAGGCGATCGACGTCGTATTCTGGATGGACGGGCCGTCGACGACGACCTCCGGCGGGGCGGTGAAATGCAAGTCGATCCAGATCAAGCGAGACGCGATCTCCGATATATTTCCCGCGGCGTCGCGTTCGCGTACTTCGAGAGTGTAGGAATATACACCATCGTCCTCGCCTTCTTCATCCTCGAGCGGTGATGCGGGCGTGAACGCGATCGCGGTACCGAACGAGGTCCAGTCGAGGTAGACAAAGCTATCCGACGTCCTATAGAGGCGGTACTGGTACTGCCCGGAACCTCCGTTACCGCCGCTCGACCACGACCACGTGGGCGTCGTATTAGGAGTGCGGGCGATGCCCGAGACAATAGGCGCGTCCGGCGGGACCGTATCCCAGTTCAGCGTGAAGTTGCCGGTGGAGCTGTTCCCCGCCTTGTCGGTGACGATCAGCTGCAAGCCGTAGTATCCATGCTGGCTCGCCGTCGCGGTGGTCGCCGCCGCGGTGGCGGTTCCGAAGCTTACCGTGCCCGAACCGGAGATCATCGACCAGGCGTGCGTATTCAGTCCGCTGCCGCCGTCGCTCGTGGTTCCAGAAATGGTACCGACGGCGTTGAGCAGGAAGGTCGCGCCGTTATTGGCGATCGAAGGAGCGATCGTGTCTACGAAGACTATGACCGACGAAGACGCCGATGTGTTGCCGGCGTTATCAGCGGCCGTGACCTGGATCGTGTTAGATCCTTCGGGCAGGTCCGAGACGGGCGTATATGATGTGGCGTACGCTTCCACCGAGGCGCCGCCGTTGATCGAGACGAGGTATTTGTCCGCGCCTTCGACCTGGCTCCAGGAAATCGTCGGGCGCTTCAATCTCGAATACGTTCCTCCGGCCGATAACGCGCCCATCGGAGCGGGGGGGGTAACGTCCCACGTGAACGGTACCGTTCCGGTCGATTCGTTGCCCGCCTGATCCCGAACCGTCAGCCTCAGCACGTATACTCCGTCGCCGCTGCCGTCCTCGGCTCCCGAGACCGTCGGATTGGCGATCGTGACGCTATCGAATTCCAGATTTGCGTTCTCCGGTCCGCTCTCCTGAGTCCAGCTATAGCTGGCGATGCCGTACGAGTCCGAGAAGGCGCCCGTCAGCTGCGTCTCGGTGTTCGTGACTTTCTCGTCGCCTAGGTCGAAGGAGATCGTCGGCGGGGTAATATCCCATACGACGCTCAGGGGAGTGCTCGGAGTGTATGTATTATCCAGATAGTCGCGAATTGAAATATAGATGGTCTTCGTGCCTTCCCCGCTGGTATCTATCAGCCAGTCTTCTCGGATCGGAGACCAGTCCTCCCAATCGTCATCGCCCATGTTCGCGTCGTTGCTGTACTTGATTTCTTTGATGCCCGTTCCGTCGTAGGTGTCGGTCGGATCCCTGTCGTCGGCGTCGAGGAGTAGCGTGACGATACCGTCAGGATCGTTAAAGTGGGTCGCGCCGTTGATCAGCCGGAAGCTATCGATGCCCGGAGCCGTCGTATCGAACAGGACCTTGACTTGAACCGGCGAGGGCGAGATGTTGCCCGCCGAATCCATGAGCCGATAGAGGAGGCTGTAGGTGCGCTGCGTCGCGTCCAGGTTCCAGGTGATCGTGCCGGCGAACGGCGTCCAACTCGCGTTCGACTCGAACGGCGGCAAGTCGCCTTCTCCCCATACGAGCATGCCGTAGACGCTATTATAGTCATCCTGGGCGCTGACGCTCATGGTAAGCGAGCTAGAGCTGACCATATACGTTCCGTTCGGCAGCGGCGTCTCGAATCCGACGGGCGAAATGCTTCCTGTCGGGGCCGTGGAGTCGATCGCGTCGCCAGTCCTGAAGAACCAGTTGACCTCGGCGTCGCTCGAGTTTCCAGCCACGTCGCTGACGGGCGTCAGGGTGGCTATATAGTCGGTGTTCGGCGAAAGGGTTAATCCCGATAGCTGCAGGCATGAGTTGGGCGTCCCGGTACCTGCCGAGAGAGCCAACTGCCCGGGGACCGCTCCGCTACTGGCTCGAACGACGAGAGTATTAGCGGTGATGCTATTAACGTCGATGGCGTCATCGAAGGTAACCGTTACGACGCTAGCGTTGTAGGGGATATCGTTCGCTTTGTTAGCCGGTGTCAGTTCCAATACGACCGGAGGCAGAAGGTCGAACCTGAGCTCCCGCAGGATCGACTGGGACACGTTGCCCGCGGCGTCCCGTACCATCGCCTCGTACGTGAAGACATCGTCGTTCCTGGCGCCGTCCGGAAGCCGCAATCCCTCGATGAAAGCGGAGTTTGACACGAGGTCCGACCATTCGGCCGCCCAGTCGTCCGTCGATCCGCGGTATTTATACGATGCCGCGCCGCTGCCGTTCTGGTCTTTCGCGAACAGGTATACATTCAGGTCGAGCGAGTTTGTGGAGGCCCTCCCTCCGTTAAGCAGGAACGTCTCCAGAACGGGAGGAGTGGTGTCGACCTTGATGGTATCCGAAACCGCGGTCGATACGTTGCCTGATCCATCCTTCACGCTGATCGCTACGGTTCGCAGTCCCTCTCCCGCTGGGATGGCGTAGGAAACCGACGGGGCGTACCCTATCCATTCGCCGTCATTGAGGCGCATCTGAGCGATTGAGGTCGTTTCGTCGGTATCGTAGTTATCGCTGGCATCGATCTCGATTGAAAGTACCAGCGAGTTGGTCCATTCCGAAGCGCCGTTGATGGTAATCGAGTGGATTACCGGGTTCGTGGTATCGGGCGCGCGCCCGGTGACGAACTCCCAGGTGAAGTCGCCGACGAGCGTATTGCCGTTGATGTCCCTTACGGCCGTAGTGATAATAATCGTATACCGCGTATCGAAGGACAGCGAGCTGCTCGGCGTGAATATAACGGTCTCGCCGTTGACCGAGAATGAACCGGGCAGCCTCGTTCCCGACTCGTCGCTGATGACGATGCTCCCGCCGGCGACCGTCGTAGCGTCGACCGGTTTCGTGAAGGTGATCGTGATGGTGTTCGTGCTGATAGGTACGTCGGTAGCGGATCGGGCCGGGAAGACCTGGACGACCTCCGGCGGCGTGACCGCTTCCTCTACCTCCTCGAGCACGAGGCCGAGGAGGGGGCTCTTGCAGGTGGTCAGGGCGAGCGCGAGCGGCAGGGCCGCGAGGGCCGCCAGGAGGCGCGTTCCGTATCGTCGGGCTTCGGTCTTCATATCGTCACTCCTCCCCGCCGTCCCAGAGCGTCTCGCCCTTGTCCAGGGCCGACGAGGCGCGCATGATCGTGGTCGAGGCGCTGCCTATGTACGCGTAGCGCGCGGCGACGTCCGGGGCGAGCGCCGAGAGGCGAGCGTACTGCGACTGGGCCTCCAGGTATTCCTCGCGCTCGTATTGGACGCGGGCCAGGCCCGCGACGGCCAAGGGGTTGTCGGGCTCGACGGACGCCGCGCCGCGGTACCACTGCAGCGCGTCGTCCATGCGTTCGCGCAGGTAGAACAGGTTGCCGAGGTTTATCATCGCGTTGACCGAGCGGCGGTCGAGCGCGAGGGCCGCCTTGAACTGACGCTCCGCGTCGTCGAAGCGGCCGTAGCGCGCGTACATGATGCCGTAGGCGTTCCTGGTGCTGGCGCGGTCGCCGCCGCGGCGTATGATCGACTCGTAGCCGTCGATCTTGGGCTGGATCTCCTGCGCTACGAAGGCGTCGAGGCTGGCTTTGTAGCTCTGGACGACCAGGTCGGACTGCGGGAACAGCAGCGACAGCGTATTGCCGGTGTAGCCGACCGGCGCGTAGGTCCGCCAGGCCTCGTGGATGGGGTAGAACGAGCCGACCCCCTTGGATACGGCTTCCTTCCACTGCTTGATGCCCGTCTTGAAGGCCTTGTTGAAGCCGTCCTGCACGATGGTCACCTCGACGGGCACCCAGGCCTTGCCGTCCGCGTAGATGAAGTCGCCGGCGCTCGTGAAGGCCTGCCTGGCCTCGAGCTCGGTCAGGCCGAGCGAGAAGGCCATGAAGATATGGCCGGGAACGGTGATGAACGCGGTCTCGATGCCGACCGACTCGAGCAGGGCCGCGTACAGGATAGACAGGTCGTCGCAGTCGCCGGCGCGGTAGATCAGCGACTGGGACGGGAACTGCAGGTAGTCGAGGAAGAGCTCGTCCTTGGACGCCTCGACGAAGGACGACTGCGGGTCGATCACGTAGTTGAGCCCGTAGAGCCGCATCGCCTCGAAGATGCCCATCGCTATCCTGAAGTTCAGGTTGAGCGGGTTGGCGCCGAGGTCGCGGATGATGCCGGCTGTGTTCTTCGAGAAGATCATCACGGTCGGGTCGCGCGGCGTGACGAAGGAGGCGGCCTTGCGGTCGTCGTCCCAGGTCATCGAGTTCCTGTCGAGCACGGTGACGGTCACCGGCTGCGAGTAGGAGACGCGCTCGCCGAGGTAGGTGTACGACACCTTGATCTCGGCGGCCACCTTGGCGCGCTCGGTCAGGTTCATCAGGCGGCTCGTGAACAGGGCCTTGAGCGGCACCTCGACGCTGTCGCGGCGGCCGATCGACGGGAAGCTGGCCGTCAGCATCGGCTGTTCCATGTACTCGCCGACGTAGAAGTACACGTCGACGTTGGTGATGGCGCTGTTCTCGAGGTTGGAGACGGTCATCGTGCCGAAGGGGTTGTGCTCGTAGTAGCCGAAGAACACGGGGAAGAGCGGCTCGGTCTTCAGGTCGGCTATCCTGAGCTTGCGTCGGCCCGAGTCGGGCTGGAGCCTGAGTATCGCGCCGGCCCAGACGCCGACGCCCTGGTACAGGTCGGTGAACGCGCCGGCGGCGGGGTCCCAGCCGACGTGGTAGCGGTAGGCGCCGCCGGCCGAGAGGGCGAAGCCGGGGCTCAGGTCCCAGTTGGCGGCCAGGCTGCCGCCGAGGTACGGGTTGCCGGCCGGATCGTAGGCCCCGAAGAAGCCGAACGAATAGCCGCCCTGGGCTCCGAGCTGGAGGCTAACGCGGTCGAGCACCCTGAGGTCGCAGCCGAATCCGACGCCGGCCGAGGCCAGGGTCAAGGCGTCGGCGGCCTGGGTGGGGTGGAGGCCTACGGTCGCGCCTCCCTCGGCGTACAGGAACGGGGCCTTCGGGAACAGGTACTGGCCGTAGATCGCGGCGTTGCCGCCTACGCGGTAGGCCGCGTCCTCGAAGAACAGCGCGCTCTTCCCGCCGATAGGCAGGTCTAGCTCCGGCCTGACGTGGAACGAGAAATTCTCGGCTACCTGGGCGTAGCCGGAAGCCGCGGCCGCGAGCAGCAGCCAGGCGAACAGGCGCTTGCGCTTCATGACAAGCCTCCCGGTGGATTGGGTTGGGAAGCTATGTTTGGATTATTTAATGTATGAAGACCGTGTTGCTATGAGTGTAGTGCGGAGGAAGGCCGTTTTCCAGGGTTCTGCCGCGCGCCGCTCGCGATTCGATCGCTCAGCCGCCCCAGCGCCTGAACAGCCCGGGCGTGCCGTCGCCGTGCCCGACGCCGTCGTACCCGGCGCCGTTGTACTCAACGATGAGCCTGTCCAGGATCTTGCCGACGACGTGGTCGACGAGGTCGGCTATCGTCTCGGGGCCGTGGTAGAAACCGGGGCAGGCCGGCAGGATGGCCGCCCCCGCCTCGGCCAGCGCCGTCATGTTCCGCAGGTCGACGAGGGACAGCGGCGTCTCGCGCGGCACGAGCACGAGGCGACGGCCTTCCTTGAGGGCGACGGCGGCGGCGCGGTGGACCAGGTTCGTCGTCGCGCCGGAGGCGATGGCCCCGAGGCTGCTCATCGAGCACGGCGCGACCGCGACGCCGTCGAGGCGCCAGGAGCCGGACGACGGCGGGGCGGCCAGGTCGTCCGGGGCGTAGAGCCGATCGCGCGGGAAGGCCGTCGCGTCGAGCCAGGCGTCGAGCGACAGGCCGGTCTCGGTCTCGAAGACGCGCCTCCCCCAGGTCGAGAACACCGCGTGGACCTCGTGCCCGGCCGACGCCAGCGCCTCTATCGTCCGCTTGCCGTAGGCCGCGCCGCTCGCTCCGGTCACGCAGACCAGGTATCGTCCCATCGTCGCCTCCCTTATGCCAGGTACACGTCGGCGGCCGTGGCGGCCAGCACGACGAGGGGCAGGATCTCGTTGATCGAGTAGCTGGCTATCCGGATGTGGCGCTCGGTGCCGCCTAGCGCTATCAGGTGCTCGGCCGCCAGCAGGGCCGCCGCCAGCGCGACGCCGGTCAGGTAGGGCCAGGACAGCTCCCAGAATAACGGCAGGGCGGCCAGCGCGGCGACGGTGCCCGCGTGGGACAGCGCCGCGATCAGCCTCGCTCCCCGGGCGCCGAACCTGGCCGGCACCGAGCGGAGGCCGGCGGAGCGGTCGAACTCGATGTCCTGGAGGGCGTACAGGATGTCGAAGCCTGCCACCCAGAGCGCCACGGCGCCGGCCAGCGCGAAGTAGCCGAGCTCGAAGCGGCCCGATAGGGCCAGGAAGGCGCCCATAGGCGCCGCGGCGCAGGCCACGCCGAGCCAGTAGTGGCACAGCCAGGTGAAGCGCTTCGTGTACGAGTAGCCGCCTATCAGGACGGCGGCGACCGGCAGCAGGGCCACGCACAGCCAGTTGAGCATCGCGGTCGCCGCGACGAGGACGGCGCCCATGACCGCCGTGAACGCGAGCAGCTCCTTCTTGGTCAGCCTGCCGGTCGGCAGGTGGCGGCCGGCGGTGCGCGGGTTCCTGGCGTCGATCTCGGCGTCGACGACGCGGTTGAGCGCGTTGGCCGCGTTCCTCGCGGCCATCGCCGCGGCGAGTATCAGGACGAGCTTGCCGACCGGCGGCCGCCCGTCCGTCTCCAGCAGGATGGCGACGACGGCGAACGGCAGCGAGAACAGGGTATGCCTGACGATGACCGCGTCGCCTATGTCCCCGAGCCTGCGCCAGCGGCCGCGGACCGGGACGGCCGCGGGTTCAGAGGCCATACTCGTCCCAGCGGCCGTCGACCAGGTCACGGACGCGCGCGTCCATCTCGAGCGGCTCGGGCCAGGGGCGCTCGTGGCCCTCGTCGGGGCCCTTGCGCGTCGCGTCTATGCCGAGCCTCGTGCCGTAGCGCGGCAGCGGCGACGAATGGTCGAGCGCGTCGAGCGGGCCGTCGGAGAACACGAGGTCGCGGCGCGCGTCGATGTTGTTGAAGGCGCGCCAGGCGACCGTCGACACGTCGGACGGCTTCACGTCGTCGTCGACCACGACGATCAGCTTCGTATACATCATCTGGCCCATGCCCCACATGAAATTCATCACCTTGCGGGCCTGGCCGGGGAATCGTTTCTTGATCGATACGATGACGCAGTTATGGAACACGCCCTCGAGCGGCATCGACAGGTCGACGATCTCCGGGCATAGCTGCTTGAGGAGCGGCAGGAAGAGCCGCTCGGTCGCTTTGGCCATCCAGCAGTCCTCCTTGGGCGGAATGCCGACGATGGTCGCCGGATAGACAGGCGAGCGGCGGCGCGTTATACGCTCCAGGTGGAAGACCGGGTACTCGTCCTCGAGCGAGTAGAAGCCCGTATGGTCGCCGAAGGGGCCCTCGACGCGGGCCTCCGCCGGGTCGACGTAGCCCTCGAGCACGAATTCGGCGTCGGCCGGCACGTCCAGCCCGCTCAGGGTGGCCTTGGCTATCTCGGCGCTCTTGCCGCGCAGGAAGCCGGCGAACAGCATCTCCCAGACGCCCTCGGGCAGCGGCGCGGTCGACGCGTAGGTGACGGCCGGATCGCAGCCGAGGGCCACAGCCACCGGCATGCGCTCGCCGCGCGCCTTGTACTTCTGGAAGAAGTGGGCGCCGTCCTTGTGGAGGTGCCAGTGCATGCCGGCCGTCCGGTCGTCGTAGACCTGCATGCGGTACATGCCGACGTTCTGGACGCCGGTCTCGGGGTCGCGGGTGCATACGAGCGGCAGGGTCAGGAAGCGGCCGCCGTCGAGGGGCCAGCACTTGAGCACCGGCAGGCTCGAGAAGCCCTCGTCGTCGGAGACGACCTCCTGGCACTTCGGCCTCGAAACCCGCCTCGGGAAGAGGCTCAGGGCCACGGGCAGCTTGGGCAGGGCCTCGGGCACGGCCTTGAGGAGGTTGAAGCCGCGCAACTGCTTCCAGGCCCACGCGATGAGGTCCTCGATCTCGGCGGCCTTCTCGTCGAGGCTGGAAGCGCCGAAGGCCATCGCCATGCGCTCCTCCGAGCCCATCGCGTTGATCAGGAGCGGGTAGGGCGAGCCCTTGACCTTCTCGAAGAGCAGGGCCGGGCCGCCGCCGGGCTGCCGCATCACGCGGTCGGCTATCTCGGTTATCTCGAGCTCCGGGTCGACCTCGACGCTTACGCGCCTGAGCAGGCCCTTCGACTCGAGGGCCGCCATATAATCCTGTAGATCGTTATACGCCATAGTGTTTCCATTATATAGCAGGGCGGGCCGTCGATGATAGGACGGCCCGCCGCCTAGTCGCCGGATCGGCGGTCGTTGGCCCGGATGAAGGCTTCCGGCAGCGCGAGGCGCTCGTGGGTCTTGGCGCTGGTCGGGGCCCAGGCTATCGACTCGAGCCGTATGAAACGGGCTATCGCGGCCTCGACCTCGGCCTTGGGCACGCCGAGGTGGCCGTTGATCCAGCTCGTCGCGGCGGCCGCGTCGATCGTTATAGCGCCGTCGTGGATTCGCTCCCCGTGGTTGCCGGCGAAGTCGACCAGGCCCCTGGCGATGCGTTCCCGCGGCATCGTCTCTATCAGGTCGGAGACCTGCTCGTTCGATCGCCTGATGCGCTCCGACAGCACCTTGATGATCTTGAGCGCGAACTTGCCGTTCGTCAGTATCATCGCCTCGAAGGTCGGCCCGTCGACCGCGAGCAGGTTCGTGCGCCTGAGCGCGACGGCTGTGGCCGAGCGCGGCCTCTCGTCTATCAGCGCCATCTCGCCGAAGAACTCGTTCGGCGTATCGATGGTCTTGATCACCGTCTCGCCCCGGTCCACCTTGATCTTCAGCTCGACCGCCCCGGCGAGCAGTATGTACATCCTGTCTCCCGGCTCGCCCTCGCGGAAGATCACCTCGCCGGACTCGAACTGCGTCACGTTGTCGTTCGCCATGGCCTAGAGCATAGAGCCTCTCCACAAATACGGCAATACGGCGTATAGTCGAACCATGGGACGCGAACGCCTTCGTCGCGCGCTGGCGATAGCCGGCTTCCCGGCGGCCATCGCGGCCGTCGCGCTCGCGGCCTTCGCGTTCCGCGCGCAGCTGCTCGGGCTGTTCAGGTCGTCCGAGGCGATACGCGACGCGGTCGTAGCCGCCGGCTCCTGGGCGCCGCTCGCCTTCGTCGGGCTGCAGGCCGTCCAGGTGATCGTGTTCTTCATCCCGGGCGAGGTGGTGCAGGTCGCCGGGGGCTTCGCCTTCGGCCTATGGGGCGGGACGCTCTGGTCGGTAGCCGGCATCCTGCTCGGCTCGCTCGTCAACTTCGGGGTAGGCCGGCTCCTCGGCCGCCCCTTCGCGGCCGCGGTGCTGAAGCCGGAGCGCCTCGCCCGCGTCGAGGCCAGCACCGCCGGCGGCAAGGCCGTCGCCGGCTTCCTGCTCCTGTTCGCAATACCCGGTATCCCCAAGGACGCGCTGACCTACGCCGCCGGGGCGAGCGGGCTGTCGTTCTGGGCCTTCATCGTCGTGTCGACCATGGGGCGGCTACCCGGCATACTCGGCAGCGCCTATATGGGCTCGGCGGTCTTCGACCGCGAGTACGGGGCGGCGATAGCCGTCCTGTCGGTCGCCCTGGTCGCGCTGTTCCTGGGCTTCGCCTTCAGGGAGCGGCTGCACGACCTGGTCGACCGACTGATCTCTAGGCTCTCCGGCCCGAGGCGATAGAGCGCTGTAGCCAGCGCGTCTCGGCGCCGTCCACCAGCTTGGTTTTCTTCCAGGCGCCGGCGGCCCCCGGCACGGCGCGCTCGCCGGCGAAGCCGCCGAATTCCTCCCGGTCGACCACGAAGCACAGCTCCCATCGGGAGAAGCGCTCGGAGAACGCGCCGAGCGACGCGTAGAGCGCCGTAGCCTCGGCCGGCGTGCCGAGGCGCTTGCCGTAGGGCGGGTCGGTGACCACGAAGCCGCGCTCGGCGAACGGGGCGGCCTCCTCGGCCTTGGCCCGGAAGAAGCGGATGCGCCGGCCGACCCCGGCCAGGCCGGCGTTCGCCAGCGCCGCGTCGAGGGCCCGCTGGTCAGAGTCGGAGCCCGCTATCATCGCCTCGCGGTCCAGGCGGGCCGCGGCCCTGGCCGTCTCCTTCGCGGCCGCCACCTCGCCGGCGCCGCCGTCGGGCATCCCTTCCCACGAGAAACCCCTGCCGAGGCCCGGGGCTATGTCGAAGGCGTAGAGCGCGGCCTCGATCGGGATCGTGCCCGAGCCGCAGAAGGGGTCGTATAGCGGGAAGGAGCGTCGCCATCCAGACAGGAACAGCACCGCCGCGGCCACGCTCTCCTTGAGGGGCGCCTCGGTCGGCCGCTTGCGGTAGCCGCGCCGCGACAGCGCCTCGCCGCAGAGGTCCAGCTCCACGGTCGCCTCGTCGCGCTCTATCCTGACCCGCGTCTGCACCGTCGCGGCGGTCTCGGGCATACGGACCACGCCGTACTCGCCGCAGAGCCGTTCGTAGGCCGCCTTCTGGCCGACCGACTGGATAGCGTTCTGGGCCGACAGCGCCGAGCGTATCGACCGCGCCTTCTCGATGACCAGCCTGTCCCGCGGCCCTACCCATCGTTCCCAAGGTATCGCCTTGAAGCCTTCGTACAGCTCGTCGAAGTCGCGGGCGCGGAACCGCCCCGCCTCCAGGAACACTCTGTCGGCGCATCGTAGCCCGACCAGGGCCTTGGCCAGGCCCGCCTTGTCGGTCTCGAAGCCGACGCGGCCGGCCGACCTGCTTGATGCCGACAGCCCGAGCCGCTCGAGCTCGCCGGCCACGACCTTCTCTATGCCCACGGCGCATGACGCCGATAGTCTCGAAACGCTGTTCATAGCACCAGTATGCGTCGCCCGGGCCCGCCGACGCAATAGACGGCCGTGGCTTCGAAAAATTTTCAGTCGATCCGCTTGACACGCCCATGCCCGATCGCTAGAATGCCACTCGCTTCGGGGGTGTAGCTCAGTTGGTAGAGCGCTTGAATGGCATTCAAGAGGTCAGGGGTTCAATTCCCCTCACCTCCACGTAGTAAAAGAAAAGGACCGCCTACTGGCGGTCCTTTTCTTTTACTAACCCGAATGGAGTGTCGCGAGAGTACTCGCGGGGGAATTGTATCGCGGTTCGCCCGAGGCGAACACGTTCAATACAATTCCTTGCGATGCTCCGCTACTGCGGAGCACGGTACGAGCGCCGTTCCGCACGTCGCGTGAGCGACGACGTCGATACAATTCCTTACAGGATCCGCGAGCTCTCGCGGTGCGGAAGCGAGGAAGAGGCGCCAGGATGGCGCCGGAAGCGAGTACCGCGGCCCGGAATGAGAAAACAGGATGTTTTCGAATGGAGGGCGATTCCCTCGCCGCTACTATGGCTACCCCGCGATTTTATTACAGTAATATAATGATATAATGCAATCCTACGCCATGGAGGGAGCGCATTGACCGACGATTACCTGAAAGTATTGAGGAGCGTCAACTCGAGAGCGTCCCTGCCCGTTGTCTACGCGAGTTGCCACGAGGCGCTGGCCGCCCGCATGCCGGCGGCCGATATGTACATATCCCTCGTCGAGGGGGACAAGCTCCGTTTCCCCTACTATGTCGATAGGATAAACGCCGAGAGCACGTTGACTATCCTGCCCCGGGAGGGCTGGACCGCGTACGTGCTGGACCGTGCGGAGCGGTACTGGATGTCGGTCGATCCGCCGCCTCCCGACGGCGTGGCGCCGATCGGGACCGTTCCGAGCGACTGGCTGGGGGTGCCGCTGGTCGACCGGGGCGGGGCGCCTATCGGCGTGCTGGCGGTCCAGACCTACGAACCCGGCGCGAGCTACGGCGATGACGACGTGGCCTTCGTCGAGTTCGTCGCGGGCGCGGTGTCGCTGGCCGTCCAGCTGGCGACGCAGGACAGGGAGTTGGCCATCCGGCGCATCGCGGCGCTCGTCGACGACGCCCTGGACCTGCGCGACCTGTACGCCGGGATCCACGAGATCATGAAGTCGGTGCTGCCAGCCTCGCGCAGGAACATCGTCATCGCCAAGGTCGACGAGGACGCGGGGATGTTCCGGCCAGTCTATTGGCGCGACGAGGAGGATGATTTCGACGCGCTGCCCTGGACGCTGGACTCGGGTTTCTGCGGCTATATCTACGGGCACCTCAAATCGTCGTTCGTCTTCGAGGCCGGAAAGGTGCCCATCCCTCCCGAGGTCCGGCCGATAGGGTATCCGCCGAAGTACTGGCTGGGGGCGCCCCTGTTGGGGCGCGACCGCATCATCGGCGTCGTCATCATCCAGTCCTACGATCAGGACGAGGCGATCACGAAGGAAGACCAGTACACGCTCGACGGCATCTGCCCGTATATCGCCGAGGCCATCGGCGCGACGGAGCTGTTCCAGCGCTCTCGCCGCCTATGACCCGCCGATCGGTCAAACTTGTATCCTCGCCCGCGATGGAGTACACTGCACGGGTACGCAGCATCCATCAATAATACGGGGACGGCACGCGATGTCTGAAGAGATCGATCCTGAGATTGCGGCTCTCATCGGCGGCGGGATAGAGGAATACTCGGCCAAGCCGGCGGGACGGGCGCCAACGGCCGACGGGCCGAGCTTCGAGGCGCTGTTCGGGGACATGGGCGTCGCCGGCGACGTCGAGGCTAAGGGCGAGTTCGACGTCGACCTGTCCAAGAAGGCCTACGACCCGGTCGAGCGCTTCGAGTCCGACCCCCCGAACGCGTTCTTCGACGACCCCCAGTACTATCAGAAGGCTCTCGCCGGAGAGGGAGAGGCTTCGCAGCGCTTCCACGAGCTGCTCAAGAAATACCTGCAGGCTACCGACCCGAAGGATCGCGGCATGTACCGCCAGCAGGTGATAACCGCCTACTGGAACATGCTCTCGCGCATGATACCGAGGGTCGTATCGTCCAATCCTATAATACCGAAGCAGCTCATGGTCCGTTTCGGCCTTTCGCTGCCTACGATGATATCCCCGGAGCAGCGGGCTATTTTCGCTAGGATCATCCATCAGAAGACGACGACCGAGCCGGTCTATTACCTCGACGAGTGGCTGCGCTCCATCGCGATGGGCCAGATCAACCCGAGCAGCACCGACGAGGTGAGCCAGGCCAGGGGCGACGAGCGGGCCAGGATCAATACGCTGCTCCAGAAGGCTATGGGCAAGCGGGACACCGCCGAGGCCCTGCTCAAGTCCAAGGCCGAGGAGCGGAAGACCCTCGAGGGCATGCTTCGCGACCGCTTAGACATCATCTGCGAGCACGCCGGACTGCCGGGCTACTACCAGGTGCCCGCGCCGTACACCGACGCCCAGAAGAAGACCATAGCCGAGCTCGGCGAGATCCTCCGCCGCATGCTCGCCGCCGATAAGGAGCTCGTCTCGAGCGCCGAGTCCTTCGAGGAGGCCGGCAAGGACGTGCAGACGATACGGGACAAGGCCGGCGCCCTCGGCGAGGACACGAAGGCCAACCTGCAGGCCCTGTCGCAGGAGTTCGATACCGCCAGGCAGATGCTCAAGATGTGCGTCGGCAGGCAGGGCAACCATTTCCCCCTCGTCACCAAGGAGTACTTCCACCTGAACCTGCGCGAGATAGGCACGCGCGAGAACGTGCTCGACGCGCTCGGCTGGCTCGAGAGCATCGATTGCCAGGCTTATTGTCGCCCGTACAAGAGCGCGCTCAACCGCATCGAGCCGTTCGTGCTGCTCCTGCCGAGCTACGGCGACCAGGGCATCTGCTGGGAGCCGTTCGACCGGTACAACCGGCACACGAGCCGCTCGAGGCTCGCCGTCCCGATGTACCCCAAGAACCTGAAGATAGCCCTGGCCACCGCCGTCGCCGACATGCGCTGGCAGGCGGCCAAGGAGAAGGCCTCGTACTATTGGATGGAGGAGGGCCTGACGGGCCAGTACTACCAGTGGTTCGTCAAGCAGAAGCTCAAGGGCGACGTCAAGGAATTCTTCATCCAGGACTACATCACCTGGATCACCAAGGAGAGCGACGGCATCCAGAAGCTCGACAAGGAGGTGCGCGGCATCTTCTGGCGCCTGATGCCGTTCGCGCAACCCGTCAAGGACAAGCTGCGCGACCGCAGCTTCGTCTACCAGGAGCTGTACCAGCGCGACATCAACCGCACCCTGTCCGACGGTTATTAACGGTCCGGCGCCTTCGGGCGCCTCCGGCCGCCGCCGGAGAAGCTGGCCAGGTAGACGCCGCCGACCGCGACCGCGCCGCCGCCGAGCTGGACGGGGCTCAGCCTTTCGCCCAGTATGACGAACGACGCCGCGACTGACACCACCGGTATCAGGTTGATGAACACGCTCGACACGCCGGCCCCGAGCGCCTTGAGGCTGGCCACGTAGAACAGGTAGCCGACCGCCGAGCAGAAGACGCCCAGGTACAGCACGTTGAGCGCGACGACCGGGGTGACGGCCGCCCAGTCGGTCCTCTCGGCCAGCGCGAACGGGACGAACCCGGCCGCCCCGAACACGCTCTGCCAGAACGTCACCTCGAGGGTCTCGTACCTGCCGAGCAGCGGCTTCGTCATGAAGGCGTAGGCCACCCAGGACAGCGCCGCGACGGCCATGTACAGGTAGCCGAGCGGCGCCGGGCTCAGGCGCAGCGACTCGACGACGATCAGGGCGACGCCGAGCGCCGACAGCGCCGCGCCGGCGTACTGCCAGGCCGACAGGCGAGCCTTGGTGAACAGGCGCTCGGCGAGCATCGTTATCACGGGGATAGTGCCGACGATGATCGACGCCTCCGACGCCGACAGGAGCAGCACGCCGTTGTTCTCGCCGAGGAAGTACAGCGTCACGCCGACCAATCCGGCGCCGGCCATCAGGGGCAGGTCCTTCGGCGCTAGCCTTGGCCGCCTGCGCATGATCGCGAAGATGGCCAGCAGCACGACGTCGGCGACGACGAAGCGGGCCAGGCCGAGGGTGATCGGCGGGATCACGGCCACCGCCGTCTTGATGCTGAGGAACGATAGCCCCCAGATGAAGGCCGTCAGCGTGGCGAGCAGTATCGCCGTCTTCTTGGTGGTCGCCATGGCAAGTCGCCCGATCCTAGCGGGGGATCGTCGCGTCCCCTTTCCATCCCCGTAGCGCCTCCGCGAGGCCCCCGAAGGCCGTGAACGGATCGTCGAGGCTATCGTAGCGTCCCGAGAAGAAGGTCCTGGCGGCGGCGCTGAGCGCGTCGCGGCCGTGCGAGTCGAGGAGCCACGAGGCGAAGCCGTTGCACGCGGCGTAGAACTCGGCCGATTTCTGAGGCAGGTCGTAAGTGGCCATGATTATTTCTGCCTCGCGGGCCGCCACGTCCGATTCGGGGTCGGCGTAGCGCCTCGCCGTGAATGCCGAGAACGACGACCAGGCCCGTTCGACGCTCCCGGTGCTCTCGGCCAGCTCGAGGATGTCGCTCGCGAGCAGCGCGAAGGTCTCGTCGACGAAACGGTACGCGAATTTGAACTCCGGGTCGAAGTCCTGGTCCAGCACGAAGGCCGGCGAAAGAGCGGCCGGCACGTTGGCCGCGGCTATAGAGTGGGCGTACGCGTGGAGGAGGGATGCGCGCCAGCCGTCGTCGATGTTGACGAAGACGTAGGCGCCGTCCTGGGACGCCACCGACCTTGCCACCAGCTCGTTGGCGTAGAAGCTAGCGCCGATAGACCTGAACAGCACGAAGTCGGACGACGGCCGCCCCTTGAGGCGGCGCTTCACGAGCGGGTCGTTGGCGCTGAGGACGCCGTAGTGGCGGTCGGCGGCGAAGAACGCCACCGGCCCGCGCTCCGGGGCCTCGCCGAGCAGTCCGGCGGCATGCATGAAGCCTTCGGTGTAGTAATCGATCCCGGCCGCGAATTCGTTCCTTAGTGACTCGTCCACGTACTTGTCGATGAACACGAGCGAGCCGCCGGACGATAGCTCGACGAAGCGGCTCTGTACCCGCGCCGAGGTCAGGATGGCCATGGAGGCTATCATCGCGACGCCTAGCGCTACGATCGCCGCTTTCTTGATGGTTTCCTTATTCTCTATCGCCATGTTCTGACCTCTCCGGCGATACTAACCCAGCGTCCCGGGCCGCGCAAGCGGCTCCCGGCGTCGTCGCCTTCGTCGTCGCCTTCGTCGTCGCCTAACGGCGGCCGCGACGGCCCGGCGTATTTGACCATTCCGTCCATTAGTCGCATAATACCTGCCGCAGGGCCGCGCGGAGCCGCGCTCCGTCCTCGGCCCCGCGAAAAAGGAGCGGATTATGAGCGATGTAACGCGAAGGCTGGCGGCGCAGGGAGTCGCCGTGCCAGAGGTATACCTGCCCGCCGCGGGCGCCGACTACGCCGACTGGGCCGTCGTCGCCTGCGACCAGTACTCGAGCGAGCGCGAGTACTGGGAGGACGTCTCCAAGCTGGTCGGCGGCAAGCCGAGCACCCTCAACCTGATCTTCCCCGAGTGCTACCTCGAGGACGACGATAAGGCGGCCCGCGTCGAGCGCATACGCTCCGCGATGCGCTCCTACCTCGATTCCGGCAAGGTCGCCAAGCAGGCGCCCGGCTTCGTGCTGGTCGAGCGCTCGACTCCGTTCGAGAAGCATCCCCGAAAGGGACTCGTCATCGCCGTCGACCTCGAGGCCTACCAGTACGGCAAGGGCGTTACGAGCCGCATACGGCCGACCGAGGGCACCATCGTCGAGCGCCTGCCCCCGCGCATGGACATACGCCGCGGCGCGCCCCTCGAGCTGCCCCATATCATGCTGCTGATCGACGACCCCCGGCGCAGCGTCATCGAGCCCCTGTACGCCAAGATGGACAGGCTGCCTGGGCTCTACGACTTCGACCTGATGAAGGGCGCCGGGCATATACGCGGCGCGATGGTCTCCGACGAGGCCGACCTGGCCGGGATCGCCTCGGCGCTCGAGGCGATAGCCGACGAGGGCGCCTACCGGGCCAAGTACGGTTCTCCGGACGTGCTGCTGTTCGCGGTCGGCGACGGCAACCATTCGCTGGCCACCGCCAAGGCCATCTGGGAGGAGATCAAGAAGGCCGACGCCTCGGACCCCGAGCTGATGAGCCACCCGGCGCGCTACGCCCTCGTCGAGCTGGTCAACATCTACGACGAAGGCCTGCCGTTCCATCCTATCCACCGGGTGCTGTTCAAGGCCGACGAACGGGCCCTGCTCGCCGACCTGGCCGCCGCCGGCGCCGTCTTCGAGCCGATGGACTGGAAGAAAGCCGTCGCCGAGACCGACGAGCCCGCCGGCGCCGAGCATCGATTCGCGTTCGTGTCGGCCGGGACGAGCGGCCTCGTCCGCTTCGCCAAGCCGAGCGCCAACCTCGCGGCCGGCACCATCCAGGAGGTCCTGGACGCCTACCTCAAGGCCCATGCCGGCACCACGATCGACTATATCCACGGCACCGACAGCCTCGAGACCCTGGCCCGGAAGCCCGGCAACCTCGGTCTCTACCTGCCGCCGATCGATAAGTCGAGCTTCTTCGGCACCGTCATCCGCGACGGCGCCATGCCCCGCAAGACCTTCTCGATGGGAGAGGCGCCGGAGAAGCGCTTCTATATCGAGGCCAGGAAGATAACCCGCTGACGCCCTCGCCGGCCCCCAGACGGGGGCCGGCTTTCCATGCTATGATGCCGCCCGGGGGTATGCGATGGTCACTGATGAAGCGCGGCTGCTGAAAGAGCTGATCCGCAGGGAAGAGCGGCTACTGGAGAACCGCGTCAGGAACGATCCGGCGAAGATCGGCGCGCTCGTCGACGCGCGCTGCCTTTTCGTCTCGGCGTCGGGCGCCCGCGGCGCGTTGGAGCCTGGCGAGCCGTTCGACAGCCTTCAGGGCGTCTCGTATATCGACAGCAACACGGTCGAGCTCCTGGAGCTGTCCGAGGAGTGCAGGATGCTCGTCTACGTAGCGGCTACCGTCAGCAAGAATACCCGCGCCAAGTCGCGATGCAGCTCGGTCTGGAAGCGGGACTCGGGCGATTGGAAGATCGTATTCCATCAGGAGACCACCATACAGGAATAATCGAAGTCATCGTTTCTCTTGGTGAAACGGCTATTTTAACGTAACTTGACGTTTCCACTGGGGCGGGTTTATAAGGTATGATCCTTACATCCATCCGGCTGCGTCGCCCTCGGATCGCGCCGGAAAATACCCAGAAGGAGGCACTATGGCTTTAGGATGCAAGTACGGCACCCACCGCGTCATCGAACCGGTCGGGGCCATGCCGCAGACCGCGCAGCGTATCGACAACGATATGTCCAAGGTCTACGACAACGAGATCCTGCTCGACGTCATCGCGCTCAACGTCGACTCCGCGAGCTTCACGCAGATCGAGGAAGAGGCCGGCGGCGACCCGGACAAGATCGGCAAGAAGATCATGGAGATCGTCGCGGCCCGCGGCAAGCAGCAGAACCCGGTCACCGGGTCCGGCGGCATGTTCATCGGCAAGGTCGCCAGGATCGGCTCCGCGCTCAAGGATCGCGACCTCAAGGTGGGCGACAAGATCGCCAGCCTCGTGTCGCTGTCGCTGACCCCGCTCAAGATCAACAAGATCCTCAAGGTGATGCCCGAAGTGGACCGCGTCCTGATCGACGGGCAGGCCATCCTCTTCGAGTCGGGCATCTACGCCAAGCTTCCCCCGGACATGGACGAGGGACTGGCCCTGGCCGCCCTCGACGTGGCCGGAGCGCCCGCCCAGACCGCCAAGCTCGTCAAGCCCGGCGACAGCGTGCTCGTGCTCGGCGCCGGCGGCAAGTCCGGCCTGATGTGCTGCTACGAGGCGATGAAGCGCGTCGGCCCGACCGGCAAGGTCATAGCCAACGTGCGCAAGGAGAAGTACGTCAAGACGCTCCGCGACCTGAAGCTCTGCCACGAGATCGTGATGGCCGACGCGCAGAAGCCGGTCGAGGTCTACAACGAGGTGCTCAAGGTCAACGGCGGCAAGGAAGTCGACGTCGTCATCAACTGCGTGAACATCCAGGGCACCGAGATGGCCAGCATCCTGCCCGTCCGCGACAACGGCATCGTCTACTTCTTCAGCATGGCCACCAGCTTCACCCGCGCCGCGCTCGGGGCGGAAGGCATCGGCAAGGACGCGCTGATGATCATCGGCAACGGCTATACCAAGGACCACGCCGAGATCACGCTGTGGGAGCTCCGCGAGAACGCCGCTCTCCGCAAGTTCTTCGAGGACCAGTACGTAAAGTGATCCGGGATCCCGTTCGGCGGGATCGATTGCCAGGATCTGGCGTCGGGAGGACGGCGAGCCGGGACGCGCGAGCGCGCGTATATCCGGCGGGGGCAGTCCGTCTCCCTCTTCCGTACGCGGCCTAGCGGCCGGTCGGGATAGAGCCGGAACGAACTAACGTGAGAAGACGGGAGACCGTCTCTCGCCCCGGGGGCTCCCCGTCCCCGGCGCGGCGAGCGCGCGCGGCCTTGCGATACTGCGCATGGACGAGCCCGCGCGAGCCGGAACGTATCGGAATCGGGTCTGGAAGGGCCCGGAGGATGGACGAGACCATCCGTGCCGATTCTACTGTTTTCCCGTTCTCTGTCTCTCGCGCTATCCATGGGGTCGCGTCGGCCGGTCGGCGGTCTAGACGGCGACGCCGGATCGAACGGAATGCCCGGAAGCGCCGTCGGCGCCGCCGGCGCTATCGCGCATCCCGTTCGATCCGGCCGAACCGGACGGCCGTTCCGGTCCGGCGCTTCCCCGCTATCGCTACGCCGCCGGAACCCGCGGCGACGGAAGGAGTACGTATGGCCCTTGAAGGCAAGCTCGTGATCACCTGCGCCTGCACCGGCGCCGAGACCACGAAGGCCCAGAATCCCGCGTTACCCATAACACCCGACGAGGTGGCCAAGACCGCCGAGGAGTGCCGAGCCGCCGGCGCCGCCATCCTGCACCTGCACGTGCGGAACGACGACGGCACGCCCACGGCGAGCGTCGCCCGCTTCAAGGAGGCCATCGAGGCCGTCCGTAGGAAGACCGACATCATCGTCGAGATCACCACCGGCGGCGCCGTCGGAGACACCGCCGAGGATAGGCTCAGGCCGATCGCGGCCCTCCAGCCGGAGATGGCCAGCCTCGACTGCGGCACCGTCAACTTCGGCGACGAGTACATCGTCAACGACCTGCCGACGATGCGCGCCTTCGCCGCCGAGTTCAGGAAGCACAAGGTCCGCGCGACCCTCGAGTGCTTCGACCTCGGCCACGTCTACGCTAGCCATTACCTGATCAAGGAAGGGCTGCTCGAGGCTCCCTACCACTACGGCTTCGTGCTCAACGTGCCGGGCGCCGTCCCGTACTCGGTCGAGAACCTGTCGGCCTTCATCCGCGCCCTGCCGGCCGGGGCCGACTACACCGTGATGGGCATCGGACGCTCGTCGCTGCCCGCCCAGTTCGGCGCGATGGCGAACGGCGGCTGGATACGCGTCGGCTTCGAGGACAACGTGTACTTCTCGAAGGGCGTCCTAGCCAAGAGCAACGCCGAGCTGGTCGAGCGCGCGGCGCGCATAGCCCGCGAGGGCGGCCTCAAGCCGGCGACCCCCGACGAGGTCCGCCAGTACCTGAAGCTGCGGGGCTGATACCGGGAATATGGCCACGGAGTCACGGAGGCACGGAGAAGACAGGAGAGTGATTAAGGAAATGAGAAGGTTCCAGGCTTATCCTTTTCTTTCCTCCGCGTCTCCGTGTCTCCGTGGTTGATTTTTGTCTTTAAGGAGGCTTTCTAATGCATACGTATCCGTCATACGACTATAAGCGCATACCGCTGTACAAGGACGTTACGCCCGAGCAGTGGAACGACTGGCGCTGGCAGATGAAGAACGACATCAAGGACGTGGAGACGCTCGCCAAGGTCGTCCCGCTGAGCGACAAGGAGAAGGCCGACATCTCCGAGGTGCTCAAGGTCTTCCGCATGGCCATCACGCCGTACTACGCGTCGCTCATCGACCCGGCCAACCCCGGCTGCCCGGTCAGGCTCCAGGCGATCCCGCGCCTGCCCGAGACCCACTTCGACGAGAGTGACCAGGACGACCCGCTGCACGAGGACTCCGACAGCCCCGTGCCCGGCCTCACGCACCGCTACCCCGACCGCGTGCTGCTCCTCGTCACCCATATCTGCTCGATGAACTGCCGCCACTGCACCCGCCGCCGCATCGTCGGCGAGGAGGACGCGAACATGCTCGACCACCAGGTCGACGCGGCCATCGAGTATATCCGGAAGACCCCGATCATCCGCGACGTGCTGATCTCCGGCGGCGACCCCCTCGTGCTGTCCGACGATAAGCTCGAGCGCATCATCAAGAAGATACGCGAGATCCCGCACGTCGAGATGATACGCATCGGTACCCGCACGCCGGTGGTCATGCCCCAGCGCATCACCGACGACCTCGTGAATATGCTCAAGAAGTACCATCCGCTGTACATCAACACGCACTTCAACCACCCCAAGGAGATAACCGCCGAGGCCCGCGAGGCCTGCCGCAAGCTGGCGGACGCGGGCATCCCCCTCGGGAACCAGAGCGTGCTGCTGCGCGACGTCAACGACTGCCCGGTGCTGATGAAGCAGCTCGTGCAGAAGCTGCTGACCATCCGCGTGCGCCCGTACTACATCTACCAGTGCGACCTGTCGCGCGGCATCAGCCACTTCCGCACCACGGTGTCCAAGGGTATCGAGATCATCGAGAACCTCCGCGGCCACACGACCGGACTCGCGGTGCCGACCTTCGTGGTCGACGCGCCCGGCGGCGGCGGCAAGACCCCGGTGATGCCCGACTACCTGATATCGCAGAACGACAAGCGCGTGATCCTGCGCAACTACGAGGGCGTCATCACGACCTACGACGAGCCGGACGGCTACCACGAGGACTGCGGCAAGTGCAGCATCTGCTCCGACGAGCCCCAGCTCAACGCCACCTGCGGCGTAGCCAGGCTGCTGTCGGGCGACGACAAGACGCTCGAGCCCAAGAACCTCGTCCGCGCGGCCCGTGGCGATACCAAGTTCATCCCGCGCAAGCGGAAATAACCGAGATACGAGAAACCCGAACCACGGAGACACGGAGTCACGGAGATGGCGCAATGATCATAGGCGATGACTCGATAAGCGCTAAGGTGATCGGTTGTTCCATCGCCGTACACCGTGAGCTCGGACCGGGCTTGCTTGAGTCTATTTACGAGGAAGCCCTCTGTATCGAACTCGGCCGTGCCGGGATTCCCTTCGTTCGGCAAATGGAGCTACCCGTTATCTATAAGGGCGTCCAGCTCTCAGGGGCATTCAGGGTGGATTTGCTTGTCGACAACACCGTGGTGGTGGAGTTGAAGTGCGTTGATACGATCCTCCCGGTTCATGAGGCTCAGGTTTTATCGTACTTACGCTTGGGTGGATGGAGAATCGGCTTGCTTATCAATTTCAAATCCGCTGTACTTAAGAACGGGATCCGTAGGGTCTTATTATGAGCCATACTCCAAGCTCTACAATCATGGTGCGCTTTGGCCTTGAAACGTTTTGCATCCTCCGTGCCTCCGTGTCTCCGTGGTTGTCTTCGGCGGAAAGGGCTCGCCATGCTCGATAGGCCCGAGGATTTCGTCGGCAGGGTCACCTTCGTGACCGGGCCGGAGAAGCATTGCGGCAAGACGACGTTCATGAACCGCGCCGCGGCCCTGGCGCGGCGCGGCGCGCGGGAGTCGGGGAGGGCCGCTCCCGCCCTGCTGACCGTCGGCTACGACGGCGAGGCGCGCGATTTCCTGTCCGGTGCCCGCAAGCCCGCGGTCCCGGTCGAGCCGGGCGACCTCGTCGTCACCACGGAGCGCTTCGCCAGGCCCTGCTCGCCTGAGATCCTGGACGCGCTGCCCGGCTCGACGGCGCTCGGCCGCCTCTGCGTCGCCCGGGCCGGCCGTCCGGCGACCGTCGCCCTGGTCGGCCCCGAGGGCAACTCGCTGGTCGCCTGGGCCGTCCGGCGCATCCTCGACGACGGCCTGGCCGATACCGTTCTGGTCGACGGCGCGATCAACCGCGTGACCCAGGCCGCCTCGATAGACGGCGCGCGCTTCGTCTACGCGGTCCGCGTCGACGCCGCCGGCCTCGATCGCTCGGTATCGCGGGTGCGGCGCATGGCCGCGCTCGCCGGCCTGCCCCTAGCCTCGGCCGACGCGCCGGCAGGGGGCGGGGAAGGCGCTTGCGGCAGCGTCGCCGTCTCCGGCGCGCTGACCGCCGAGACCGCGGCCAGGCTGCCGCCTTCCGCCGAGGAGGTCGTCGTCGACGACTTCACCAAGGTCTTCCTGTCGGACGCCGAGCTGGCCGCCTTCACCCGAGGCCGGCGGCTCCTCGTCGCCAGGCGGGTCGAATTCGGCGGCTTCGTCGTCGCGTGCCGCGGCCTGTCCGACGACGCCTTCCTGGAACGGCTGGCCGACGACTCTATAGCCGCGGCGGTCGCGTTCAACCCCTACGAGGAACGGCCGGGGAGGGCCGCGTGATGGATACCTACAGGCCCGAGGAGGCCTGGGCCTTCGCCCAGCTCGACGAATTCTGGGAGCGCTACCGCCCCTTGACGCCCTGGGGCAAGGACGCCGCGGAGGCCCGCCCGTTCATCGCCGACCGGGCGGAGCTCGAGCGCCGCTACGACGACGTCGAGGCCGCGCTCGGCTTCCTGGCCGACCGGGCGGGCGATCCGTCGTCGCTCGACCGCGCCTCGTACCACCTCAGGCGCATGCCCAGGCTCGCCCTCGAGGCCAAGGACTCGTACGAGCTGATAGAGCTGTTCCAGATAAAGAAATTCATCGCCAACTATAGGGGCGCCCGCTCGGTGCTCGGCGAGCCGCTGGCGCTGCGCTTCGGCATGGAGGGCCTGGCCGACGGCTCGGCCGCCAAGGCCCTCGCCGCGGAGCTGGACCGCGGCGGCTCGGACCCGGAGACCTTCTACCTGGCCGACTGCTACGACGGCGGCCTCGCGGAGGCGCGCGCCAGGGTCGCGGCGGCCGACGCCGCGATCAGGAGCGAGCGGGTCAGGGCCGAGGCCGGCGCGAGGCTCGACTTCGGGGTCGGCTTCGACGGCCGCGAGTTCCTCGTGCTGCCCAAGGAGACGACGCGGGCGATGATGGCCGCGGCGGGCTCCCGCTTCTCCGCCGAGCCCTTCGACGACGCGCGCTACGTCGTTCGCGTCATGCCGTCCGACGCCGCCCTCGAGGCCATGTCCGACCGGGAGCGGGCGCTGGCCGACGAGCGCCTGGCCGAGGAGCGGGTGATCGCGCGCATTTCCGCCCTGGCCGCGGCCGCGATGCCCGAGCTATCGGCCGCCGTCGCCGCGACCGCGCGCTGGGACCTGGCGCGGGCCGGGGCGGCGCTGGCTAGGGAATTCGGCATGACGCGCCCGCGGCTCGACTCGGGCTCGCTCGCCCTGGAGCGCGCGCGCTTCGAGCCATGCGCCTGGGAGTGCGGGCGCCTGGGCCTCGGCTACACGCCGCTGACCGCCGAGTTCCGTTCCTGCGCCACCGTGCTCTTCGGCTCGAACATGGGCGGCAAGACCGTCGTGCTCAAGACCCTCCTCTTTTTCCAGCTCCTCGCCCAGGCGGGACTCTTCGTGCCGGCCGATCGCTTCGAGACGCGCGTCTACGCCCGCGTGGCGTACGTCGGCGAGCTGACCGGGGAGCGCCTGGCCGGACTGTCGGGCTTCGGGCTCGAGCTGTGGCGCCTCATGCGGGCCAGGGGGGAGGACGACGATATGCCGGCGGCGGAAGGCGCCGACGCCTGCGGCGCGGCGCTCGCCCAAGCGGGCGAGCCCGCCCCGTCGGGCGCCGCGCTGATAGCCTTCGACGAGCTCGCGCGTACCACCGGCTCCCACGAGGCGGAGGCCCTGCTGTCGGCCGTCGTCGAATCGTACTCGGGCGGTCCCGGCTCGGCGTCGTCGGGGAACGGCGACCGGGCCTTCTTCGCGACCCATTTCCGGGGCGTGGCCAGGCTGCCCGGCGTCGAGTACCGGCGGATGCGCGGCCTCGACCGCGAGGCGGCGGCCGCGGCCATCTCGTCGGCCGGCGGAGCCGGCATCCCCGGCGGCGGCCTGGAGGGCCGCCTCGCCGGCATCAATAAGCACATGAGGTACGAGGTCGTAGACGACGACGGCTCCGGCTCCGAGAGCGACGCGCTCGCGATAGCGTCGCTGCTCGGGCTGGACGGCCGGATAGTCGAACGGGCCCGATACTACCTAACGAAGGATGGACTATGAACAGTAAGCTGAATCTACCGGCCGATCGCGTCGCGTACGCGAGGGAGCTGGCCGAGCGCATCACCGCGCCGGTCCAGGATTTCATAGACGGGCACAGCTCCGTCACGGTCGAGCGCGCGACGCTCAGGCTGGCCGGCGCCGACGGAGCCTCTCCCGACGGCGTACCGGTCGCCAACCTGGTCGTCGACCGCATCAGGGCCGCCGACCCGGCCGCCCTCGAGGACGGCGCGACGGTCCGCTACGTCAACGCCCTCCTCAAGTCGGGCGGCGACGTCAGGGCCCTCAACGAAAGGATAGCCGCGGGCTTCGACGTGACGAGCCTGCCGCTCGGCGACCGCGCCGCCATCGAGGCCAAGGCCGACGAGATCGTCGCCGGGACCCTCGCGCGGATCAAGGGCAACCGCGAGTTCCGCGAGGGCAAGCTCGAGCAGTGGAAGGGCCGCAACAACAGCCCTCTCCTCTACCTGATCGTCGCGACCGGCAACATCTACGAGGACGTCAAGCAGGCCGCCGCCGCGGCCGAGCAGGGCGCCGACGTGATAGCCGTCATCCGTACCACCGCGCAGAGCCTCCTCGACTACGTGCCCTACGGCGCCACCACCGAGGGCTTCGGCGGCACCTACGCCACGCAGGAGAACTTCCGCATCATGCGCGCCGCCCTCGACGAGGTGGCCGAGAAGCAGCGGCGCTACATCCGCTTGACCAACTACGCCTCGGGCCTCTGCATGCCGGAGATCGCCGCGATGGGCGCCGTCGAGCGCCTGGACATGATGCTCAACGACTCGATGTACGGCATCCTGTTCCGCGACATCAACATGTACCGCACCTTCGTCGACCAGATGTTCAGCCGCATGCTCAACTCCTACGCCGGCGTCATCATCAACACCGGCGAGGACAACTACCTGACCACGAGCGACGCCTACGAGAAGGCCTATACCGTGCTCGCGAGCCAGCTCCTCAACGAGCGCTTCGGCTTCCGGGCCGGCATGCCCTCGAACCTGCTCGGCCTCGGCCACGCGTTCGAGATGGACCCGACCCTCAAGAACGGCTTCATGTACGAGCTCGCCGAGGCCCAGATGGCCCGCGAGATCTTCCCCGACTGCCCGCTCAAGTACATGCCGCCGACCAAGCACATG
>Ga0116151_10000946_pt1 | contig 26852 bp, 25 predicted proteins | sample AD_UKC117_MetaG_FD_89893 | JGI IMG/M metagenome (GOLD analysis project Ga0116151, IMG submission 89893) | Active sludge microbial communities of municipal wastewater-treating anaerobic digesters from Hong Kong - AD_UKC117_MetaG | ecosystem: Engineered > Bioreactor > Anaerobic > Digestate... | reverse complement strand
GGCCTGACGGTGGCGCTGTCCGGATTGGGCGGCGACGAACTGTTTGGCGGCTATCCCAACACGTTTGGCCAGACGCCGCAGGTGTACCGGGCGTTGAAACTGGCGGCGGGGGTGCCGGGAGGAACGGCCGTGGCGCGCACGGCGCTTACCCTGTTACCGGCGGGGCGGCGGGCGCAGTGGGCACGGGTACACGACGCCCTGGGCGAACCTCCTTCACCGGCGGGCGCTTATTTAACCCGGCGGGGCTTGTTTGCGCCCAGCGAAGTGCAGGCGCTGGTAACGCCGGAAGTCTGGGCAGCGGCTCAGCCGCGCTTTGCGGCGGCGGCGCACGTGGCGGCGCGGGCGGGCGGCAACGGGGCGGCGACGATGGGCTGGATCAGCCGGGCGGAATTACGCACCTATACCCACGACCAACTGCTGCGGGATACGGACGTGATGAGTATGGCGCATTCGTTGGAAGTGCGGGTGCCGCTGCTGGACGTGCGCCTGGTGGAAGCAGCGCTGCGGCTGCCGGCGGCGGTGAAGCGGCCGCCGGGCAATGGGGCCAGGGGGCCGAAACCGCTGCTGGCGGCGGCGCTGGGAGGGGCTTTGCCGACGGTGATCCGGGAGCGGCGGGATAAGCAGGGGTTTACGTTTCCCTTTGCCGTGTGGCTGCGGGGGCCGCTGGCGGAAAGCCTGCTGCGCCACGCGCCGGAAGAGGGCTGGCTGAACCCGGCGGCGGTGGATAAACTGGCGGCGGATTTTGCGCACGGCCGTGTGCATTGGTCGCGATTGTGGGCAGTGATGGCGCTTTCTAACTTTACAGAGAACAACATATGACTTTAGCAGCTAAAAAATCATTGAGAGGGATGTTGAAAGCACTCCCGTTTAAAGCACAATTCATTTCGGCTGAAGCTCGATTTCCCCCCGCATTAAAAACAAGAACGATGCTGCGCTTAACCTCAATCCTTGCCGAATTTTCTTCTAAAGAGATAACCGTCCATACTAATTTGGGGATTGCTTCTCGCTATGACTTGGTTTTTCCAAGTCATGACGATGCCGTAATTTTGTTTGGGCGACCTGATCATTATATAAGTGAGCGGGGGGCTCTCTTATTATCCAGGGAATTGACGAAGCGGTCATCGGCATTTATTGATATCGGGTCTCATAAGGGGTACTACATCTTTTATGTTCATGAAGGTAATCGTGACAAACCAATTTACTTTTTTGAACCTCACCCACAATTGTTCAACAATATAGAGCAAAATGTAAACCGGAATCACCTGCAACAAGTTAAAGGGTTCAAGAGTGCAGTAGGTGCAGAATCAGGCAAAGCCCAATTTTTTATCGATGTTACCTCTACTTTGCAAGGCAGTTTGAAGGAAAATACTCACCCCGGCCATGAAGTTACAATTACTGATGTCGAAGTCACTACCTTTGATGATTTTATTAAAACGCACCAATTTACAGACGTATGTGTTAAGGTGGATATCGAAAATGCAGAATTCGATTTTCTGAATGGGGCCAGGCAATCAATGAATCATATTAGCTATTTAGTAATGGAAGTTCTCGGTCCAGCTGTAAAGGGGGGATTTGTTAAAACCATGATCGATGATTATGGCTTCTGCGCGTATTATATCAATGATTTTTCGCTAATTTACTCTCCTGATGGTTCATTCACTTACGTGCCTCCCCAATATAACTGGCTTTTTTGCCGAACAGAGCCAGACCATCTTGGTAAAATATTGGATCGAACTCCTTTTATTGTGGTCACAAGAAAATCTGGATAATCATTTATCTGAGCATTTTGAAGTTACTGTAGTACGATTTTACGTTGCAAAGCACACGAGGTGGGAAGGTGCTAGCAGAGAAATACGCTGTGCATGGCACATTGCTTTGCACACCAAATGAAAGCTTTAGAAACTTTATAGGTTGACTGGGCTTTTGGTGAATATTTGAAACGGTTAGGACGGTATGTCAACTATCGATAACGAACTTCCAATTCCCATTAAAACAATTATCAAGCCGGTTTCCGGCTGGCAGCCCATCAACTGGCAAGAATTGCGCCATTACAAGGATTTGTTTTATTTTCTTGTGCGGCGGGACGTGATGGTATTGTATAAACAAACGGTGTTGGGCTTTGCCTGGGCGATTATCCGACCGTTGTTTAGCATGATTATCTTCACGCTGGTGTTTGGCAATATTGCGCAGATAGACAGCGAAGGCGTGCCGTATGCCATTTTTAATTACGTGGCGCTGGTGCCCTGGACGTATTTTTCCTCCTCGATGACCGGCTCGACCAGCAGCCTGGTGTCTAATGCCAGCATGTTGACCAAAATCTATTTTCCGCGGCTGGTTTTCCCGATGGCCCCGGTCTTTGCCAAGCTGGTTGATTTTGCCATTGCGTTTGTTTTTATCGGCGTGTTGATGGTGTGGTTTCAGATCAAGCCTACGGCCAATATCGTTTTCTTGCCGCTGCTGGTGCTGCTGATGATGTTGACGGCTGCAGGGACTGGGATGTGGCTGTCGGCTTTGGCCATCCAATACCGTGACGTGAACCACGCGATGCAGTTTTTGGCGCAGCTGCTGATGTATGCCGCGCCGGTGGTTTGGTCGGTGTCGGCGCTGACAGCGCGATTTGGCGAGACGGCGCGGCTGCTGTATGGTTTGTACCCGATGGCCGGGGTGATTGAAGGCTTTCGGGCGGCCTTGTTAGGCACGACGTCGATGCCCTGGGATTTGATCGGTATTGGGACGATTTCGGCGTTGGCTATAGCCATTTCCGGTATGTATTATTTCAAACGGATGGAAGCGATTTTCGCCGATGTGGCCTAATATTTTTTGGGATAATTAGAGCAAAGAGATGGGAACGCGGTTAACGCTGATTTACACGGATTTATATCTACTCCTGCCATAAATCTGTGATTTACCTTTTTATTGAGAGGTTGCCAGTTGGTGTAAAAGATCGCATAGGGACTGCAATTCAAATGTCAGACGTAGCTATCAGGGTTGAGAATATCAGTAAACGGTATCGTATTGGGGTGGCGGAGACGAAACAGGAAACGTTGATGGGAACGGCCGTTTCCTGGTTGAAATCGCCTTTCTATAACTTTCGCCGTCTACGCAGCCTGAGTAATTTTGGTGAGAATGGAGATGGCGAAGACGTAATCTGGGCATTGAAAGACATTTCCTTTGAGGTGAAGCAGGGGGAAGTATTGGGGATTATCGGTCGTAATGGAGCCGGAAAAAGCACTCTGCTCAAGGTACTTTCACGGATTACGCCGCCGACGGCAGGGACGATTGAGCTCAACGGCCGTGTGGCCAGCCTGCTTGAGGTGGGGACCGGGTTTCATCCAGAACTAACGGGACGTGAAAATGTTTACCTGAATGGTACCATTCTAGGAATGACCAAGGCAGAAATTGATCGAAAATTTGACGAAATTGTGGATTTTTCCGGCGTGGAAAAGTTTATTGATACCCCTGTAAAACGCTATTCATCAGGGATGAACGTGCGGTTGGCTTTTTCTGTTGCTGCTCACTTAGAGCCAGAGGTTCTCTTGATTGATGAAGTATTGGCAGTGGGAGATGTGGAGTTCCAAAGGAAATCGTTGGGGCGTATGAGAGAGGTGTCTACAGATGGGCGAACGGTTTTGTTTGTTAGTCATGATTTAGGAGCAGTACAACAAATTTGTAGTGCGGCTCTGGTTCTTGATGAAGGGAAAACTTATTTTATTGGTGATACTCGTAGTGCGATTAGGGCTTATCAGGATATGGGATTGATTAGTAATATGTATTCGACGGATCTTTCTTTAAGTCGCAATCGGCGGGGAGAAGGTGGAATCCTTGTTCAATCCCTCTTGTTGCTCAATGATGTGTATGAGCCAGTGACTCTATTTGAATCGGGAAAAAGTGCCATAATTGCTATAACATATAAAGCATTGCACTCAATTCGTAAAGTTGATTTTGCAATTAGCATTCGTACTTTGTCAGGGTCTCCTTTGTTTTTGTGTAATTCACGCCACCATTGTGATTTTCTGACTATTGATGAGGGTATGGGAATTGTATATTGTGAAATCAAGAATATGCCTCTGGCAGATGGAAAGTACAGTATTAATGTTGCCATACAAGATGGTATGCGTATGTATGATTGGATTGGCGATGCAATGGTTTTTGAGGTGATTTCAACAAACTACTATGGCAATGGAGCCAAGGTTCTCAAAGGACATAGTCCGTTTCTTGTGAAATCCAATTGGTCTCATCGACCGCAAGCGAAGCAAGGGGAAGTTTTGTGAAAATTCGGCTACTAACTATCCTTCGAAATGTCTGGTTCAATCTAACATATGAAAAGCTGTTTTTATATGGTTCACTTTTACTTTTGCTGGTTTTATTCTTAGTCTGGGTAGTTCCTGAGGTAATGCCCGTTTTTCTTCTTGGCATATTATGGTTCTTGTTCCTTGTCACAGTCATGTTAGGGCATAGAAACAACCATTTTATTAAACTGCAAAGCGAGGCCAACCGTTCCTTGAACGATATCCAATATGAACAATTGGCTGCACTTTTACAGATGCAAAATTTGATTCGCCCTAGATTACCTTTGCCTTCAATGAGAGGTGGGGCGGCTTCACCTGATTTGCTGCTTGCTTTGTATCGGGAAATAGTAATAAATCGACCATCTCTCGTCGTGGAGTGTGGCGCTGGAGTCTCAACCATTTGGATAGGCTATATTCTGGAGCAACTCGGTAAGGGAAAACTTATTAGTATTGAACACGATCCTACATGGGCGGAACGCGTAGGAAAATGGGTCCAGCAACATCAATTGAACCAAACTATTGAAATTGTAAAAAGTGAACTTAAAGAAGTGCTAGTAAAAGATCAAGTAATGCGCTGGTATGATTTAGACCCAATTTTACATCATCTAGATCACCCTATTGATTTTCTTTTTATTGATGGACCAGTGGGTGTATCTGATCCAAAAGCTCGATTCCCAGCAATTCCTTTGCTGCAACCATACCTTTCAGTGTCTTGCATAATTATGCTGGATGATGCATGCCGCTTTGGGGAACAACAAGCGGTATTTGCTTGGGAAAAAGATTTGGGTTATGAACACGAGTTTGTCCATAATGAAAAAGGCCTTGCTATCCTGTTCCCCCATAACGACATAAGATAACTTTATCCTATATCCTGCCTTATGAATGTAACTTTTATCACTCATAGTAATAAATTCTATGGTGCAAATCGATCTCTCTTCAACCTAATTGAAGGATTACAAACATATGATGTTAATTTACAGGTGATCGCACCATACATTTTTTCCCCTGATGCAAATAGCATGAGTAATCACCTAAAGGAAATAGGGGTGCCTGTGTACAACATCCCCTTAAGCTGGTGGGTATCACCATCAACAAATGGACATTTTCTGAAAAAACGACGTGATGCTTTTTACCACTTATTGAGTAACTTTCGCCATTTACCTAAACTGATTAAGGTGGTTAGAGCTTGGCAAACCGACATTATATACACTAATAGTTCAGTTTTGCCTATGGGGGCATGGGCATCATATTTTACCGGACTACCGCACGTATGGCATTTACGTGAACTAAATGATTTACATTATGAAGCATATTTTGATTGGGGTAAGTGGATTATGCTTACCCTCATTAGTCAAGCAGCGGTAAACATTTACATCTCCGAGACGGTGCAATCATATTATCAGCGTAGTGGTCGGGCTAAACAGTATGTTATATACAATGGTGTTGCTTCAATTGGCCAGTTTGATTCTCTACGTCAGCAGGCTCTTCATACACTCGCAGACAAAAAGGTTTATACCTTTGCTATTATTGGGGTTATACATCCGAGCAAGGGGCAAGAAGAGGCTATACGAGCAATGGCATTGCTCGTACGGCGTTATCCCAATACGCGCTTGTTGATTGTTGGCGCAGGAGATACTGATTTTTTAAAAGGCTTAATTAGCGAATTATCTCTTGATGAAAAAGTTGAACTTTGGGGTCACATTGACGAGCCATACAAAGCTTTTTTTGCTGCTGATGCCATCTTGATGTGTTCTCGCCACGAGGCTATGGGACGTGTAACTGTAGAAGCGATGGCTGCTAGCCGTCCTGTTATCGGTTACGCTGACGGAGGTACTGTCGAATTGATCGAAGATGGCAAAAACGGCCTGCTTTACCGTGGAGGACCAGAGGAATTAGCCCATAAAATGTGTTATTTAGTGGGAAATTCAGAGAAAGGGCGACAAATGGGAGCATATGGTTGGACCCTTGCCCGAGAAAAGTATAGTATTGAGCGATATGCCGAAGAAGTGTATGAGGTATTATCATCGTTAATGTCTCCACCTGTTTCTCGAACCAATTATTAATAAGAGTTTATCATAGTCTCTGATTTCTAAGAGGCTTCTGGTCGGTACCAATCTGCACCATTTGTGAAACCTTATCGATAGTCCAGTAAAGATGCATATTTTGCACGTTACCCCAACATATTATCCCGTAAGAGGTGGTATCGAGACACTCGTTCAGCGAACCAGCGAGACATTAGCGGTCTGGGGACATGAGGTTACCATATTAACTTCTGATTTCACGTCTGTTTCCGGATATTATCAACTTGGCGTACCTCAAATTAATCCTAAAAGAGAAAAGCTGAATGGCGTCAACATCATTCGCCTTTCGTTTGGAAATTGGCTATATATATATCTAAGCCATATTGTTTCTATTTTGCCATCGCAGAAGTTTCGTAATCTCATAGAGTTCTATGTTTTGAAGGTTTGTTATCAACGGTTTTTCAATCTTCTTGAAAAGCAAATCGATTTCTTGAGGCCAGATGTAGTCATGGCCACCCCACATCTTCTCCCGAATGTACGTGCAGTAGTTGCCGCTCATCAAAAAAACAATTTCCCGTTGGTTTTGATGCCTTGTTTGCATGAGGAAGCTGCAGATTGGTCTATTAATGAAATGATTCAAGTATTAAAGGAAGCAGATAGGGTTCTGGCAATGACCCGCTATGAAGCATTACGTCTCTCTACTGTTTATGGCGTAGAAGAATCAAGAATAAATATTGGCGGATTCGGGGTAGATATTCCTGACACTTACAGTGATGAAAAAACTTTACGAGAATCAAATGTGTTGTTTTTAGGGAGGAAAGTTCCCGGTAAGGGTATTCCGTTTCTTTTAGAAGCTATGCAGATTGTGTGGGAAAAAGCCCCTCATATTAAGCTGATTCTAGCAGGAGCCAAAAGTCCAGAAACTCAGGTGATTAATAGGTTATTGGGAGGGCTTCCAGGGGAATTTCAAGGCAAAATCGCATCTTTTGATGATATTTCCGAAGATGAAAAATCAAAGTTGTTGCGATCATCCTTATGTCTTGTTTTGCCATCCAAAATAGAATCGTTTGGTGGTGTTATTATTGAAGCATGGGCACACAAGACCGCAATTATCACTCTTGATCTTCCGGTTTTTAGTTCGTTTGTTGATAAAGGTCTTGATGGTCTATTAGTATCACCTGACAATGTAAGCGAATTGGCTCACGCAATCTTGCAACTAGAGCATGATCATGAACAAGCCAGAGAATTAGGCTTGGCGGGCTATGAAAAAGTCGTTTCGCAGTTTTCTTGGGAACAGATAGCTCATCAATATCTTATAACATATGATGCGATTGTATGATAACAATGCCATTTATCTCTGTTGTTATCCCGTTTTATAATGCGGAGGATTGGGTTGCGGAAGCAATAGAGAGCATTTTTTCCCAAAGTTATCCCCATCAACTTATAGAAATCATCCTAGTTGATGATGGTTCAAATGATGACACGAGCACGATTGCCCAAAATCTCTTAAAAAACGGAAATATTGCATGGCAAATTAAACAAATAGCTAATGCAGGTCCTTCTAGGGCACGAAATGTAGGGTGGCAATCAGGTAAAGGTGACTGGATTCAGTTTCTTGATGCAGACGATTTGCTTGATCCAGATAAGTTGAATTATCAAGCCGCAATTGCTAATAAATCCACAATCGATGTTGCTTCTATTTATTCTGACTGGCAATATTTATTCCATATAAACAACGTATGGCAAAAACAATTTCCACCACGGACACCCATGATAAATTTAGATCCAGTAGCAGATTTGCTTACTGATAACGGGTTTGTTCATATAGGTGCACAACTGTTTAGTAGATTATGGCTAGAGAAGGTTGGTGGTTTTGACGAGCGTCATTGGCTAATAGAAGATGTTGATTTAATGCTTCGCCTCGCAATGGCTGGAGGGAAATATCTTCAGGCTATATCGGATAAGCCATTGTTTTTTTATCGTCGTAACGTGCAACAATCACTCTCTCAGCGCAATGAAAGAGAATTTATTGATGGGTGTGTACGAAATGCACAATTAGCCGAAAAGTTTTGGGAAGACAAAAACGATTTGACTATTGAACGGAAAGAGGTGGTAGTCGCTGTTTATTATCAGGCGGCACGCTTTTATGCCGGTGTTGACAAAGAACAATTTGAACAATTAGTAAAAAAACTGGAAATTTTACAACCCGGTTTTGTTCCACCTGGTCCTTTTCATTTGCGGCAATTATCCAAAATGGTTGGTTATAGTAGAGCCGAGTCGATAGCGCACTTTTACCGCCGCATCAAGCATTTATTGCCTGGAAGGATAAACCAATCTGACCAAAACTTGATCCGAACCGGAAAATCTAACAAATGAAAGTCGTACATTTGCCTTATGTATATTTCCCTGATGCATCTGGAGGCACGGAATATTACGTAAAAGGATTAGCACAAGGTCTAGCACAACTAGGCATTGATAACCTGATCGTTGCGCCCGGTGCTAGAAGCAGTCAATATGTGCATGAAGGCTTATTAGTTGTTCGGCTTCCTGTTTCTCCTGATGTGCTTTCATTACGTGAGCTATATGGTGAAGGGGATGCTTGTGTCGCTGATCATTTGAATAAGGTGATTGATGAATGGCACCCAGATATTGTGCATTTTCATGGATTTACCAGTGCCATTTCTTTAAGCATGTTAAAAGCTGTAAAAAGCAAAAATATTCCTACCGTGATGACGTATCATACATCAACAGTGAGTTGCCCACGTGGTACTCTACTAAGGTGGGGAGAAAAGATATGTGACGGTAAGATGTTCACGCACCGCTGCAGCCAATGCTCCTTGCATGGTCTTGGAATGAATCGAATTTTAAGTTTCTTGGTGGGGGCACTCCCCCCCATAGCAGGCCAATGGTTAGGAGATCATGATTTTGAGGGGGGCATATGGACAGCGCTTCGGATGAGTGAATTAATCAAACTGAGACATCAGACAATACATACCATGTGGGAGATGGTTGACCGGGTGGTTGTGTTGTCTGAATGGACCCATCATCTTTTGTTAACGAATGAGATTCCAGATGAAAAAATGGTGCTTATTCGGCACGGCCTGACACAGCCACCTGCACCAAAGAAATTAGATCGAGCGGAACGGGAAGCAACTGACCCATTACGACTAGTTTTTTTGGGGCGAATGGATCCGCTCAAAGGACCAGACATAATTGTCAAGGCTTTACAGCAAATACCAGAGGCAAATATCACCCTAGACATGTATGGCATTGTACAGGGAGAAAAGGAACACGCGTACCAAGTAGATTTGCTGTCCATAATTAGCGGAGATAAGCGTATTCGTCTATATCCGCCTTTAGCAGGAGAGGCCGTAATCAAACTTCTGCAAAACTACGATGCGCTAGTTGTCCCTTCCAAATTATTGGAAACAGGGCCACTGGTAGTATTGGAGGCCTTTGCAGCCGGTATAATTGTGATTGGTAGTAACTTGGGGGGGATTGCAGAGTGGGTTGAAAACGGCAAGAATGGGATTTTGGTTTCGCCGAATGACATTGAAGCCTGGGTCGAAGCACTGCAAGATCTGATAAGCAAACAAGAATTATTGCAACGATTGACACGAGGAATCGTTATGCCACGCACAATTGGCGATGTGGCTAAGGAAATGCAAGCGCTTTATGCCACATTGGTTTAGCAAAGGACTAAAACGGCTGCCCATATTTTTGATAATCGGATTTTTGCTCGTATTGCGTTTTGACGAGGCGTGGATATTAAACAATTCCACGTTGCAAGTTTTTAGGCATTTGGTGCTTACTGATGCCTGTTCCCCTAACAAATCCTTTTTGCGTTGGGAAAATGGTTCAATTGATTTTCTTGTTCTAAACACATCCTATATGCAGGCAGTAATAGCATCAGCTGATGGAACGAATCAACCAATGCCTACAATCGATAAATGGCGTCGAGACGCTGATCTGTATTATTGGTTCATGTCGCAGAATGCGATCAAGTCGGGTAACTATGATCGGAGCCTAGATTATCTTGGGCTGGCTAATGCTGTGCCCATGATTGAAGCATTCGGTCATACGACTAGTAGTGATGGGCGTTCTGAATGTAGTTTGATTAATTGGGTCCTTGCTTATGAAATCGGATCTAGATACTCACCTGATTGGTATATCCATAAAATGAAGAATTTACAGCAATGGGAAGATTTAGCGCGAGGCTTCAAACAGTTGCTATTATATCGACCAGATCGTGTAGATTGGCGTCTTCATCTTGGTGAAGCTTATATTGCTTTGGGACAAATTCAGGATGCCGAACATGTCCTTAACCCGATCTTAGTAATTGGAGATCAAGAAGAGCGTACCAAAGCTAATAATTTACTTAGCCAAATAGCTGAGGATGATTAATTGAGGCTAAATATGTTCTCATTGCTTCAGTTGATCAGTTTCAATTGGAATTTAAAATGATACGTGCTACAAGACGTGAAGGCAAAGGATCCGTGATGTCTGCTGAGGATGAAGTCAGACTAAAGAACGAGAATAGGCCCCCAATCTTCTTGTTGTATTTACTAACTGTGTTTGTCTTTGCCCTCGTTTTTACTTTTTGGCAAGAGGATCCTGTGCCATTAGAGGTGCATCTGGCAGCCACACTGATTGCATCTACGTGTTTTATACCTATTGCAATATGGTATGCACGAGATCGACAGAGCTTGCCAATTTTTGAAATTATCGTGCTTTCCTATGCGTTGCAGTTTAGTTTGCCAGTGTACACACAGCCCAACTTCATAATTATTTATAGTCAGCCTTACCCCCTCAGTTGGGAAGATATAAAAATCACATTGCTATATGTTGAGGCTGGTATCCTGGCGCTGATTGTTGCTTATTACGTTGCTCGGCATTTGTTTTCTTCACTCAGGTTACCTCAATTGGATTTGCCTCTTGACCCTGATCGAAAGAAAAATTACTTGGTTGGAGCTATCCTTTTTGGGGGGATTTTTGTCTTGTTTCAAGAGTTTGGATGGTTTCAGTCTTCAGCCTTGAGTGCTTTAACTTCATTATTGGCACGGCAGATGAGCGTTGCAATTATTATCTTAGCTTATGATGTGTTTAGTAAGCAAGAACAGCAACCACGGATGCATTTATTATTGTATAGTGTTGTAGCTGTAACATTTTTGCTAGGATTAATCACTGGCCTGTTAGAAAATGCATTTGTGCCATTAGCTCTTTTAGTCATGGTTCGTTGGCATGCGACCAAGAGAATGCCATGGGTATGGTTGGCAATAGGTATACTCCTATATTTAATTTTGAATCCTGCAAAATTTTATTACCGAAGTGAAGTGTGGTATGGGGGACAGCAATATTCATTTTTTCAGCGAATTGGTCTTTGGCAAGATTTGGCTTTAGAAAGTGTCGTCACAACATTCGATCCGGAATTTTCGGTATCTGGAACTGATAAGACGGAAGGAGCACTAGCTCGGTTTGATCTAATTCATAGATTTACTTATGTCCGACAATTGACACCTGCTTATATCCCATATTATAAAGGCGCGACATATGGATATTTTTTATATGCTTGGATTCCTCGGATTCTATGGCCGGACAAACCTAGTGCATCAGTAGCTAATAAGATGATAGATGTTGATTATCGTCTGGCCGTGCCAAGTTCTACTTCAACAATTGGTATTGGACAATTACCAGAAGCCTACGTCAATTTTGGCTTGCTCGGTATTGTACTTATTTTGGCTCTACAAGGAGTGGTTTTTGCTTTACTCGATAAGGTCATGAATGGGCCGCGAAGTGAAGGTGGTCGGGCGATTTATCTTTCGGTAATGGTTTATTTTATCAATGGGATAGGTTCGTCTTCCGCCATATTGTTCGGGGCATTGTTTCAGCAGATTTTTGTTAATGCTATTCTAATTCGGCCGTTTGCAATTGGTTTTCAGGTGAAAGAAATAAAAGTAAAACGAAATCGACTCGAGAAAGAACGACTTATCAGGAGTAATTTCAATTTGCGGCGCATGAATAACAATAACAAAAATTACTGGTTTTAATCTTTTATTATGATTCGAAAAGCGTTGTTTGTTCAATATACAAATCCAGCTATGTATCCCCCATTAGAGCATAGCTCGAATATTTTGGCAGAAAATGGATGGCAAATCGAATTTCTAGGTAGTGGCTCGTTAGGCGAGTCCCAACAGCTTGAATTGCCGACACACCCAAACATTCGAGTGCACCAACTCCCCTATCAGCACTCTGGATGGGGGCAAAAGGGTCATTTTCTTTATTTCTTTTTTTGGGTATTTATCAGAACATTATCATGGCAACCTACCTGGATTTATGCTTCTGATCTATTTGCCTGCCCTGTTGCTTTATTAATAAGTTATCTTCCTGGAAAAAAAATCATTTATCATGAACATGATTCCCCGAGTGATTTTTCTTCTCAATCGTCTAGCTATATTAAAATTTTAATGAGTATGCGTCGGAGGTTGGCCCGTAGAGCTGATATTTGCATTTTACCTAACCAATCCCGTGCTAATATTTTTCAGAAAGAAATATCCCCTAGGAATGTTCCCCTGATTGTCTGGAATTGCCCTCGTCAATCAGAGGTTATATTTCGTGAGTCGGTAAGGGAAAATCCGAACAATTTAGCAGTATGGTATCATGGGACGATTGTGCCTTCACGTGTACCTCGTACACTGGTAGTAGCACTTGCCAGTTTGCCAGCCACAGTTTCATTGACCATAACGGGCTATGAAACTATAGGTTATCAAGAGTATAAAAGTGAGCTTTATGAATTGGCAACCAAATTAGGATTGGGAGATAGGCTTTCAATATTGCCGGCCATACCATCTCGTAACGATCTGTTAAATACATGTGCGAGGTACGATGTGGGCGTGTCTTTTATGCCCTATAAAAGCAATGACATTAATATGCGCTATATGACAGGTGCATCAAATAAGCCGTTTGATTATCTAGCATGTGGATTGGGTTTATTGATTTCGGATTTGCCTGATTGGAAACAATTATATGTCGAAAAGGGTTTGGGTTTGGCTTGTGATCCTGAAAATCCCGAGAGTATTGCTCTGGCACTCAATTGGTTTTTGGAACATCCAGATGAGCTTCAGATGATGGGAAGGCTGGGTCAAGAACATATTGCAAGAAAGTGGAACTATGAAATCCAGTTCACCCCAGTGCTAGAGGCGATGATGCAACAAAACAAATCATGATGGCCAAACCCCTGATTGTTTTTGAAACCCACCCAATTCAATACCATGCACCGGTTTATCGGCACTTACAACAACACTTAGATGTGCCGGTAACTGTAATATATGGGTCGGATTTCAGCATAGCCGGTTACCGTGACAAGGAATTTGGAGTTACCTTTTCATGGGATACGGATTTGCTCTCAGGTTATTCCTCTTATTTTTTGTCTCGTGTTGAGAATGGTGGCCCCGATTCTCCGCAGGCATTGACCGGGGTCGGAATTCCTGACATATTAGATCAAATTGGACCATCCGTAGTTTTACTACATGGTTATCATCCCCATTTTCATCGGGCTGCGTTTTGGTATTCCAAAAGAAGAAATTTGCCTCTCTTGCTACGAGCTGAAACAACCGATAAAAATCAAAATCGGACAATCGCTAAGACCTTGTTGCGCGATACCATTTTGCGTTGGTATTATCGCCAATTTACTGCACTTCTTCCAATCGGTCAGAATTCTCAAGTTCATTATCAACGGCTTATTAATGGGCAGATTCCGATGTTCTTGGCGCCATATTGTGCAGATACCGCCCCATTTGCTCTTACTGAAGAAGATCGTGACTGCCTGCGTTCTGAAACTCGTCTTGAACTGAAACTGAATCAAGACGATCTGGTAATTTTGTTTTCCGGCAAGTTGATAGACGTCAAAGCCCCAGGCTTGTTGTTAGAAGGACTAAAGCAGCTTCCTTTGGATTTCCATACTCGAATCAAGGTCTTGTTTTTGGGAGATGGAACTTTAAAGGATCAGTTAGTTCAAATTGCCCAAACGCCCCCACAAATTACTGTACAGTTTCTCGGTTTCAGAAATCAGACGGCCTTAAGCCGTTATTACCATGCGGCTGATTTGTTGGTTTTGCCCAGCCGCAGTGAAACGTGGGGCCTAGTTGTTAATGAAGCTTTGCATCATGGGTTGCCTTGCGTTGTATCTGATCGTGTCGGATGCGCCTCAGACTTGGTACACCCTGCAAGAACTGGAGAGATATTTTATTCAGGGGATGCGACTCAGTTGATGAAAGCGATCACACGTGCCAATCATTTAATTGGCAAACTAACCGTGAGAGAAGAGTGCCGTGCTGTCGTCGGAAATTATTCCATTGCCGCTGCTGCTCAGGGGATAGCAAATGCTTTTGATTACGCAGCAAAGAAATGTTGAGCTCAAACAAACCCATCATTGCGTGATTTAGGGCTCATAAATTGTTTTCAAAACTAACATATATGACGAGAATATTCGAATTTGTCTAAAGTTGAGGAGAAGCGAAAAGCATTGTTTTTTAGACGGATCAATTTGATGTGTTGTTAGAAGTTGTAAGAGATCGAATCTATTGTGTCTACAAAGTTGCTAATTGCCGGAAACCCATTGCCTTATCATGTAGGAGGCCACTTTTTTCAAGCGGCCAAATCCCTGAAGCTAGCTGTACAAATACAAGATACACGAGGCGCTATGGCAGCTCCTCGCTTAATACAATCAATTTTTTGGAGACTGGATCGGCGACCAGTGGGTCTTGGACGATACGGTCATTTCCTTCTCGAGAAATGTACCAAAGAGAAACCTGATATTCTCTTGGCCATTGGCCAGGCCCCAATTGAAACGAAGATTCTTGCAGCCCTGGGCGATATGAGGATTAAGCGCCTGGTTTTTTTAACTGACGATCCCTGGAATCCGGCTCACTATGCACGATGGTTTCACAAAGCATTATTAGCATATGATGCTGTTTTTTCACCCCGAACTGCAAATATTAATGACTTGCTCGCTGTGCATGGCCCTCCAGTAATTTATCTACCTTTTGCTTATAATCCAGAGGCGCATTTTCTTGAGTCTACGTTACCTACAAATGCGCTAGATGCCAGTGATATTTTGTTTGTTGGTGGGGCCGATCAGGATCGAGTTCCGTGGATTGAAGCATTACTTGAAGCAGGCATAAAACCGAGCCTATATGGTAGTTATTGGGAAAAGTACCGGAAAACACGAGATTATTCATATGGCCATGCTGATTTAGCAACCATTAGAAGGATCGTGCCATCTGCCCGGATAAATCTTTGCCTTGTAAGACGCGCGAATCGAGATGGACATGTCATGCGTACATTTGAAATCCCAGCTATGGGCGGTGGTATGTTGACAGAAGATACGGAAGAACACCGGAAGTTGTTAGGTGAAGAAGGAGAATCTACTTTGTACTTCCGATCTCCACAAGAGATGGTCGAAAAAGCACAATGGCTATTGAAGCATCCGGCTGAGCGTGACCGCTTAAGACAAGCGATTTATGTGCGTATTACGCAAGGAACCCACACCTATCGAGATCGTTTGCAAACAATATTGGATCTATCCTGAGAGAGATGATTATTTGAGACTTTTGTATTTAGCACCAGATTTGTTAGGCCCGCCGGGGGGCATCGCCCGGTACTGCCGACTGGTGTGCCAGGCGTTGCTAGCATCCGGCTTTGAACTCCAGGTCTCGGTTCTAGCGGATCAGTTCAAACAGGCTGAGGAAGCTAAAGTTTTGTTTCCAGGTATGCGATACGAGACTGCCAATGGGTCACGTGCGGCTTTTGTGCGCCAGGCGGTTGCCGCCAGTTTGCGAGAACGGCCGGACATTCTACTGGTAGGGCATCCTAACTTTGCGAGCCTGGGCCGGATGGTAGCGGGCTTGAGGGGAGTCAAACCGGTCGTGTTTATGTATGGCATTGACGTTTGGGAACGGCTTTCCTGGATGCGACTATGGGGGCTGCGTTCGGCGGCGCAGGTGATAGCCATCAGCCAGTTTACGCTGGACAAGGCCCGGCAGGTCAACGGCGTGCCGCCAGATAAAGGCCGCGTCTTATACAACTGCCTTGATCCTGAATTTGAAAGCGCATCCCCGGCGAGACCGACGGCCCCACGATTGTTGACGGTAGCGCGGATGAGTCTGGCCGAGCAGTACAAGGGGCATGATTACGTGATACGGGCGCTGCCGGCGCTGCTGACACGATTCCCCGGCCTGACCTATCATGTCGTTGGCGACGGTGATGGCCGACCGCTTCTGGAGCAGCTTGCTGAACAGCTGGGGGTGGCGGCGTCCGTGCATTTCCACGGATTTGTCTCAGAGGCAGAGCTGCATCATCAATATCAGGTTGCTTCGATCTTCATTATGCCCAGCCAGGCCGAAGGTTTTGGTTTTGTGTTTGCCGAAGCGATGGCTTATGGGCTGCCGGTCATTGGCGGTAATTGCGACGCTACGCCGGAAGTGGTGGCAGATGGCGTAACCGGTCTATTAGTAGATCCCACGTCGACAGCAGCAATTGAGGCTGCTGCGGATCGTTTATTGGGTGACGACGATTTGCGCCGACGGATGGGGCAGGCAGGACGGGCGCGGGTAGACCAATTGTTTAGTTTTGAAGCGTTTACTCGGACTTTACAAGCTTATCTGGCTGAACTGGACACAACATCTATGGACACAGGAGCTAACTAAACATTGTGCGTCTGCTGCAAGTAACGCCTACTTATTACCCGGAACTGCAATTTGGCGGTCCACCGCAGAAGATACATGCGTTAAGCCAGGGCCTGGCAGGGATGGGGTATGAGGTGGCGGTAGCCACGTTCCACTCGACGCGACCGAAGGCGCGGGAGCGCGTGACCCTCGATGGGATCGCGGTGCAGTATTTGCCCTGGCTAGGAAAGGGATCGTGGCAGATACCGGTGGATTTACGGCCGTTAACCGCCCTGGTACAAAAGGCCGATGTTGTTCATTGTTATGGTCTGTATAATTTACTAGGGCCGGCGGCGATGCGCCTGGCGCGGCGGTTTGGCCGGCCGGTGTTCCTGGAGCCGCTGGGCATGTACGTGCCGCGGGCGCGGCACACAGGCAGCAAAAAGGTCTATCACCGGCTGTTTACATCCTGGATGAGCCGCCAGGCAGAAAAGATTATTGCCACGTCACCGGCCGAACTGGACGAATTGAGCAGCCTGGGCACAGCCGACAAGCTGGTCCTGCGCGGCAATGGGATTGACCTGACACCGTTTGCCCAACTGCCGGCGGGTGACGCCTTCCGCGAGACGTATCAGGTTCAGGCCGACGAGCGCCTGGTCGTCTATGTAGGACGCATCAGCCCAATTAAAAACCTGGGCGCGTTGATTCAGGCTTTTGCCCAGACCGAAAGGGCTAACGGCCGCCTGGTTCTGGTGGGACCGGCCCTGGAACCGGCCTACCGGGCAGAATTGGAGACACAGGTGGCGGCGGCCAGTTTGCAAAATCGGATTATTTTCACCGGTCCATTATACGGCCAGGATAAACTGACAGCGCTGGCGGCGGCCGACCTGTTCGTTTTACCTTCTTTGTCGGAAAGCTACGGCAATGCCGCGGCAGAAGCGGCGGCGGCGGGCGTGCCGGTTTTATTAACCAAAGGCTGCGGCATTGCGCCGCTGATCAACGGCCGGGCGGGTTTGGCGGTTGAGGCGACGGCGGCAGGTCTGGCCGAAGGCCTGAACATTTTGCTCAACGACCCGGAGCAGCGACAGGCACTGACAGCCCGACGCGCGGAAGTAGTGCAGCAGTTAAGTTGGGATGAACCCTTACAAATCAGTGATCACCTGTACCGTGACGTTGTGCAGGTTAGACCCACTTTAGACCCTGTCTAATTCCCAGAGATTCAAGCCAACCTTGGTAAATTGACATCATTCAAACAGGAGCAATTGAAGCATGTATATTTTAGGAATTAATGCGTATCACGGCGGGGCGTCGGCCTGCCTTATCCAGGACGGCCGTCTCATCGCCGCCGTTGAAGAAGAACGCTTCACGCGCCAGAAGTATTGGGCCGGTTTCCCGGTGCAGGCCATCCGCTACTGCCTGGACGCGGCCGGCATCACGGCCTATGAACTTGATCACGTGGGGGTGTCGCGCAATCCCAGCGCCAACCTGATTAAGAAGGTATTGTTCACCCTCAAGAACCGTCCCAGCCTGAACCTGATTAAGGATCGGGTGGCCAACGCCGGCAAGGTGGGCGACCTGAAAAGCGAACTGGTAGAAGCTCTGGGACTGGACGCCAAAGCGTTAAAAGCGGATTTCCACAACGTAGAACATCACCGGGCGCACATGGCCAGCGCCTTTTTTGTGTCGCCGTTCACGGAAGCGGCCATCTTCTCTGTCGATGGGATGGGCGATTTTGTCAGCACGATGACCGGCACCGGGCGGGATACGAAGATGGAGGTGCTGGATACCGTCAACTTCCCGCATTCGCTGGGCAACTTTTACACCGTCATCAGCCAATGGCTGGGCTTTCCCAAATATGGCGACGAGGGCAAGGTGATGGGGCTGGCGCCTTACGGCGAGCCGCGCTACATGGACAAAATGGCGCAGGTCATCCGCTGGCAGAGCAACGGGGATTTTGAGCTGAACCTGGATTATTTTGCCACCTTTGCCGATGGGGATTTAATGACCTGGAAAGACGGCACGCCGTCGATGCCGCGCCTGTACAGCGATAAGCTGCTTGACTTGCTGGGGGAACCACGCGAGCCATACGGTCCATTAACAACCCATCAATATGACGTGGCGGCCTCGCTGCAGCAAACCCTGGAAGAAATTGAGATGGCCTTAATTTTGCGGCTGCAAGCGCAGACGGGCCTGACCAATTTGTGCATGGCCGGGGGCGTGGCGCTGAACAGCGCGTTTAACGGCAAGATTCTCCCCAATACCGCGTTTGAAGAGATTTATATCCAGCCGGCGGCCGGGGATGCGGGCACGTCGTTGGGCGTATGTTATTACATCTACCATCAACTTTTGGGCAAGCCGCGCACGTTTGAAATGACCGACGCTTATACCGGGCCGTCGTTCACCCAGGACGAAATTAACGTCGCCCTGGAGCGGGCCGGGCTGAAAGGGGAGGTCCTGGACGACGAGGCTCTCTGTGACCGGGCGGCCGAGGCCGTGGCGCAGAGCAACGTGGTCGGTTGGTTCCAGGGGCGGATGTAATGGGGGCCACGCGCCCTGGGCAACCGCAGCATTATTGCCGATCCGCGTTTTGCGGAGACGAAGGACATATTGAACGCCCGGATTAAGAAGCGGGAAAAATTCCGGCCGTTTGCGCCGGCTGTGCTACAAGAAGCCACCGGGGAGTATTTTGACCAGACGTATCCGGATCCGTTTATGCTGAAGGTGTATAACGTGCTGCCGGAAAAACAAGAGGTGATCCCGGCGGTGACGCACGTGGACGGCACGGGACGGCTGCAAACGGTGGAGGCGCATATCAACCCGATGTATTATCGGCTCATCCAGCGGTTTGGCGAAAAGACGGGTGTGCCGGTGGTGCTGAATACCTCGTTTAACGAGAACGAGCCGATCGTGTGTACGCCCGACGAGGCGATTGATTGTTTTGCGCGGACGAAAATGGACGTGCTGGCAATTGGTAATACGCTGGTCAGCAAAGCATAGGGAGTCCTCTATGGGACGCGGATGAACGCGGATTCTGAGGTAAACCTGATCATTATTAACCAGACGACGAACCCGGCGTTTAACGCCTGGGTTCACGGCCTGGCGGAAGCAGTAGGCGGGTTGGCGCTGTGGAGCGGCAACCCGCCGTCTGATCCGGGGCCGGGGGTGACGGTGTGGCGCGGCCCGGCGTATGATAAGGGATCGACGGGGCGCGGCTGCGGACGTGGGGGGCGTTTACCCTGGCGGCGGCCCGGCGGCTGCTGGGGCGGCCGGGCGGGCGGCGAACGCCGATTTTTGTGGTCAGCAATCCGCCGTTTCTCCCACTGCTGGCGTGGCTGCTGGGGAAGGCGCAGCAACGGCCGTATGCCCTGCTGGAATGGGACATTTACCCGAATATCCTGGCGCCGATGGGATTGGCGGGGCCGGGACATCCGCTGTACCGCCTGTGGGCGGCGGCGCACAAACGGGCGCTGCGCCGGGCCGAATTGGTGGTGACGATTGGGGAGCAGATGGCGGCGACGCTGCGCCGCCTGGCAGAAGACCCGGACCTGCCGGTGGCGGTGATCCCGAACTGGGTGGACACGGTGTGGATACGGCCGCAGCCGCGAGGGGAAAATCCGTTTGCAAGGGAACAGGGTTTTACCGATCAGCTGGTGGTCATGTACTCCGGTAACCTGGGGGCGACACACGCCATCGAGACCATCGTGGCGGCGGCGGAAGCGCTGCGCGACCGGGCAGACATTCAGTTTGTGATCATCGGGGAGGGGAGCAAACGGCCGTTGGTGGAAGCGGCGCTGGCGGCGGGGCGGCTGCCCACTACCCGGCTGCTGCCGTACCAACCGGCCGACAGGCTGCCGTATTCGCTGGCCAGCGCCGACGTGGGCATCGTGACCCTGGCGGCAGGGTATGAGGAGCTGTCTGTGCCCAGCAAAACATATAACCTGCTGGCGGCGGGCAATGCGCTGTTGGGGATCAGCCAGGCGCCCAACGACCTGGCGAGCACGATCCAGGCACAGGGATGCGGGGCCAACTTCGCGCCCGACGACGCGGCCGGTATGGCGGCCTGGCTAAAGCAGTTGGCGGCCGACCGGGCGACATTAAGGCAGTACCAGGTGGCGGCGCGACAGGCGGCCGAGCAGTGTTTCAGCCGGACGCGGTGTGAGGCGCTGATGAATCGAGCGATTTTGGATTGGCTGGACGGCGCACGGGGAGCCGTTAAGGCGGATTGATAGATTCTCACTGTAATTTCACTTTACACATGAGCGACTTTCCGATTAGCATACAAGTGATGCATACGTTTTACCGGACTCGGGGCAAGCGGCTGGTGGATTTGCTGGTGACGCTGCCCATCTTGATAGTAGGCGCGCCGGCGTTCCTGCTTTTGGCGCTGGTTGTGCGCTGGAAACTGGGCGCGCCGGTGTTGTTCCGGCAGGCGCGACCGGGGGTAAACGGCCGTGCCTTCACCATTTACAAGTTCCGCACCATGACCGACCGGCGTGACGCCCAGGGCAACCTGCTGCCGGACGGCGAACGGCTGACCGCGTTTGGTAAGTTCCTGCGTTCCACCAGCCTGGACGAGCTGCCGGAATTGTGGAACGTGTTGAAAGGGGAGATGAGCCTGGTGGGGCCACGGCCGTTGCTCATGCATTACCTGGATTTGTATACGCCGGATCAGATGCGCCGCCACGAAGTGAGGCCGGGGATAACGGGCTGGGCACAGGTGAACGGCCGTAACGCTCTATCCTGGGATGATAAATTTGCCCGGGACGTGTGGTATGTGGACCATCTCTCTTTCTGGTTGGACATCAAAATTATCGTACTGACGTTTTTAAGAATTATTAAACGGGAAGACATCAACCATCCTGGTCAAGCAACCATGAAAGCTTTCACTGGGCCACAGTAACAGGACTAGACAATGATCAAACAAATTGCTATCTACGGCGGCGGTGGCTTTGCCCGGGAAGTGGCCTGGTTAATTCAATCATGTAATCGAGGCCGTGAACAGTATAAAGTGGTTTGCTTTATTGAAGACGCAGTCCACCTGCAAGGACGGACGCTCAATCGAATTCCTGTCTTCAGCTTTGAACAAGCGAGGAGTGAATTTCCTGGCATTGGCATAGTCGGGGCCATTGGCAATCCCAAAACGCGCCAAATCGTTATTGAAAAGGCTATCCAAGCGGGTTTTGAAACGCCAGACATTATTCACCCTAACGTGGAGTATTCAGAATGGGTGGATTTTGGAAATGGGGTAGTCATCTGCGCCGGTAATATACTTACAACAAACATCAAATTAGGCGAGCAGGTACAGATTAATCTGGATTGTACAATCGGGCACGATGTCATTATGGGGGATTACACTACACTAGCGCCCGGTGTTCACGTTTCAGGTTGGGTCCATTTGGGCAGGCGTGTTTACATCGGAACGGGAGCTGTTATTATCAATGGTACTGAGGAGCGTCCTTTGATCATTGAAGATGATGTAATAATTGGCGCTGGTTCTTGCGTAACCAAATCAGTTTCCAGCGGGTTAACAGTGGTAGGTGTGCCTGCCAAACCATTGCAACGTTCTTGAGCTTCTTGGTTCATAGGAGATATTTTTCTGCCGCAGCGCCGGGTAGGGGATTGGGCGACGGTTGGCGGCGGCGCGGTGGTGGTAAGAGACGTGGGGGCGGGGGAAACGGCCGTGGGCAATCCGGCAATCGAGCTAGAGCCGCGCGGGCAGAGTGGCAGAGCGGCGGGGAAAGGATGAGGGGAGAGAGAACGGCCAGAACTAGAGATGATGTATAATAAGCGGTACTCAGATAAATTGTGATCGAACAATGACACAATAGGAGGAGTTAGCTATGCTTCAACCAGTAGACCAAAGTATGATGCTGAAACGCATTGACACATTGGGCCGCGAATTAGAGCGTCTTCGTCGTGATTTATTACACGCACAAGTTGCATCCTCTCAGTTGATGCTGGAAAAGCCATCTCTCTTTGGCAGCGTTCAAGGCGGGGATGTGACGCCGGAGATGATTGAAGAAGCAAAACAAGCCTTGTTTCGTCCGCTGGAAGATATTTAGGCCATGACCAGCCAGTCGGAACGGAATCTTTACGTCCTTGATACCCACGTATTGATCTGGTATTTCATTGGTAACAGTCGTCTATCGGAAGAGTTGAAGGATTTGATTGACGGTTGCAGACAGCGGAGCGGCCGTTTGCTGGTACCTACTATTGTGTTGGCTGAGGCGCTTAACATTGCAGAAAAAGGCAAAGTGGCATTGGATTTTGCTGAGTTATACCGCCTGGTTCAGAGTGAGTCGGAATTTGAGATTGTGGGTTTTGGCTCCGAGGTCTTCGAGAAAACGATGCAGATACAGGATGTTCGTGAGATTCATGATCGGATTATTACCGCGACAGCCAGTTATTATGGAGCGGGCGTACTAACACAAGACAAGATAATTCGCGCATCTTATGAGGTGGATACCCCTTAATGATCTTTTTGCGTGATTGAATGAAGGGCCGTTGGCAGCCCGGCAGAGCAACAGGGAAAGGACGAGAAGGAGGGGAAAACGGCCGTTGCCCACAAGACTACAAAAATCCAACATAAAAATTCCACGTTGAATAACGATAAGTTCCGCACCATGGCCGACAGGCGCGACGCCCAGGGCAACCTACTGCCAGATGGCGAACGGCTAACCGCGTTTGGTAAGTTCCTGCGTTCCACCAGCCTGGACGAGCTGCCGGAATTGTGGAATGTGTTGAAAGGGGAGATGAGCCTGGTGGGGCCACGGCCGTTACTCATGCATTACCTGGATTTGTATACGCCGGATCAGATGCGCCGCCACGAAGTGAGACCGGGGATAACGGGATGGGCGCAGGTAAACGGCCGTAACGCTATTTCCTGGGATGAAAAATTCACCCTCGACGTTTGGTATATGGACGATTACACTCTCGATTTCAAAATAATCTTTCTGACCTTTCTCAGAATCGTGAAACGAGAAAACATCACCCAGCCTGGCGAAGCGACTATAAGATTCTTTGAAGGGAACCACTAATCAGCCTTGTATCCATCATTGCCGCAGATAGCGTATAATCAATTACTTATTAGATAGGTAATGAGGCGCAAGAGGTGATAACGATGGCTTATTCGATTGAAATTCCGGCTGAAGTGGTTCACGCTACGCGCATGACCCTTGAAGAAATGAGACTGGAGCTGGCCTTGACGTTGTTCCAGCAAGGAAAGCTCTCCTTTGGCAAAGCGCGCGAAATGGCGGGGCTGACAGTTTGGGAATTCCAACTGCTGCTGGGGCAGCGCAAAATCCCTGTCCATTACGATGTTCAGGATTATGTGGCCGATCAGCCGGCCATTGACGCCTTGACGCAGCAATGAAAGTGGTTAGCAATGCTTCCCCGCTGATCAATCCAATCTGGCGCGGATTGGTCAGTTGGCGCTGCTGCCGCGCATCTTTGGTCGCTTACTCGTCCCTGAGGCGGTCTGGCAAGAAGTCGTGATGGTTGTGAAGGATGTGGGGGATGGGGAAACGGCCGTGGGCAATCCGGCTGTTTCCAGGCCAACATCTCGTTAATCCCTGATGATCTTGACGATTTTAGAAACAACAACATCCCCTTTTACAAATTCTGCCATGCTTCATCCTCATCAGCCGTATCCCACTCTCTGGCTAATATGCGATCTGAAGCGAGCATTGTCTGAAAGGCTTCTTCCTGGCGCTGCGCCCGTTTTTTTACCAGTTCCTCGCGAATGCTCAAATAATCTTCGTAGTCTAGTATGGTGACAACCGGCTTGTTATAGCGGGTAATAACGACATCGATCTCCTTACCCAGCACCATATCTAACATCTCGCGCCAATTGTTGCGCGCCTGATTACTATCAACCGTTTTGATATTCATCGACTTTTCCTCGATTCGGGACCGTATGGTTAGCAGTATGATGTTCAAGTTGAACATCATTTTAGGATGTTACCCTGGGGCGGTCAAAAGGAGAATCAAGTGATGGCTCAGCGTATATATCTTTCCCCCCCGCATATGTCCGGCCTGGAACAGCAGTATGTCCAGGCCGCTTTTGCGTCTAATTGGGTCGCGCCTCTGGGGCCGAACGTCGACGCCTTTGAGGCGGAGTTTGGCGCGGTCGTCGGCGCGCCGTATGCCCTGGCGTTGAGTTCCGGCACGGCGGCGCTGCACCTGGCGCTGCTGCACCTGGGTATTGGCCCCGGCGACGAGGTGGCCGTGTCGACGTTGACCTTTGCGGCGAGCGTGAACCCGATTCTGTACGTGGGGGCCAGACCGGTGTTTATTGACAGCGAAACGGCTTCCTGGAACATGGACCCACAGCTGCTGGCGGATTTTCTGGCGGAGCGGGCGCGGCAGAAGCGGCTGCCCAAGGCGGTAATCCTGGTGCACCTGTATGGGCAGAGCGGCGACATCGCGCCCATCCTGGCCCTGTGTGAGCAGTATGACGTGCCGCTGCTGGAAGACGCAGCGGAGGCGTTAGGCGCGACTTACCGGGGGCAGTCGCCGGGCACGTTGGGCCGGGCGGGCATCTTTTCCTTCAACGGCAACAAAATCATCACCACCTCCGGTGGGGGAATGCTGGTTTCGGCGGATAAGGCGCTTATAGACCATGCGCGCAAGCTGGCGACGCAGGCGCGAGAGCCGGCGGCGCATTATGAACATACGGAGGTTGGCTACAATTACCGCCTGAGCAACGTGCTGGCGGGCATTGGCCGGGGGCAGCTCCAGGTATTGGACGAGCGGGTGGCGGCCTGCCGGCGAAATTTTGCTTATTATCAGGCCGCCTTGGGCAACTGCCCCGGCGTGCGGTTTATGCCGGAAGCGCCCTGGGGGACGCATACCCGCTGGCTGACGACGCTGACCATCGACCCGGCGCAGTTTGGCGCGGACCGGGAAGCGGTGCGGCTGGCGTTGGAGGCGGAGAATATTGAGGCACGGCCGTTGTGGAAGCCGATGCATTTGCAGCCGGTTTTTGCGGGATACGAAAGCGTGGGCGGTGATGTGGCGGCGGGCTTGTTTGCGCAGGGGTTGTGTTTGCCCTCCGGCAGCGACCTGATGGCGGCGGACCTGGAACGGGTAACGGCCGTGGTGCGCCAGACGATAGGTTGAGCCGAACTGCCATTGGGTCTCTTCTGAAAAAAAATTAACGCAGAGACGCAGAGGCGCAGAGAAGGTGGAAGGTTTTGTTGATGGTGTTGAGCCGGCGCTTTTGACGTCTCTTCTGTAATACAATTATTTCGCTGAAAACCCTAAGTACACCACAATAGGTTTTGGGAATTAGACCCGAAGGGTTTTGCATCCATTACTTCGAGTATCCCAGGTTGCAAACCCTTCGGGTCTTCTGAAAGCTTTCTACTGTTAACTAAACCGCAAGAGGTTTTGGGAAGTAGACCCGAAGGGTTTTGCATCCATTTCGTCGAGTATCCCAGGTTGCAAATCCTTCGGGTCTTCTGAAAGCTTTCTACTGATCACTTAAGGGTTTGGCTACAGCCACAGTTATTTGCCGGAGGTCAACCGACCCCTTGGTGTTTTGGGTGTATAGTATCCATTAATCCTTCTCGTAATATTAGCGGTATACTGTATACCCTATTGGGCTATTTGCTGTTCCAAACACAGATAACCGCAAGCAGACGGCTGCGATCGCGGTTCATTATCCAGCGCCATAGGCTACATGCCCTATTGCCAAAATCTTAGTCTTCTCGTATAAAGCCTGAAGGAAGTGCGCCCGGTGCCGCGTACATCCCTATAAGGAGTCGTAACGAGTATGTACCTGTTGAACTTGCGGAATCGTCATTTTTTCTTGCTGGACGGATTGATTTTGTGCCTGACGCCGACGATGGCCATCTTGCTACGCCTGGATCGGTTAGACG
>Ga0116151_10000943_pt1 | contig 26891 bp, 18 predicted proteins | sample AD_UKC117_MetaG_FD_89893 | JGI IMG/M metagenome (GOLD analysis project Ga0116151, IMG submission 89893) | Active sludge microbial communities of municipal wastewater-treating anaerobic digesters from Hong Kong - AD_UKC117_MetaG | ecosystem: Engineered > Bioreactor > Anaerobic > Digestate... | reverse complement strand
CTCGTCATCCAGGTGCCCGCTGTACCCTCGAGCTGACCCGGCGGGAACACCAGGAAGAAATTCGGCTGGAAGCTGTCCCACTTCACCTTGCGCACACTCGCGACCGACGCCACGAATGTTTCGCCGGCTACGTCGAACACGAGCTTGTCACCCAGCACCAGTCCGAGTGCTTCCTGCACTTCGGTCGACACTGAAACCAACGGCTTGCCGATGTCCTGCTCGGTAAACCAATTGCCGGCGACGATCCGATTGTCTGTTCCCAGCTCGCTGGTCCAGGTGATGTTCTGCTCGCGGTTCGCAAAGCCGCGACCGCGCGGATTCTCGAACGTCGCATCGGTCACGTCCCGACCATTGATGCCCGTGAGCCGGGCGCGAATCATTGGCAGGGCGCGCGACACCTCGGCCCCCTGTTGCCGCAGGAAATCGATAAATGCCGTGCGCTCATCGGGCGGGATGTTGATGAAGAAGTAGTTAGGAATGTCGCTCGGCAGGCTCTTGCGCCAGTCTGCCAGCAGATCGTTGCGCACCACGGCCAGCAGCAGCAGGACCATGATGCCGCAGCCAAAGGCGGTGAGCTGGACGACACTCTCGACGCGACGCCGACCCAGATTGGCAATGCCATAGCGCCAGGCCACGCCCACTCCACCGCGCATTTGCGTCGTCAAGCGCACCAGCAACCACCCCGCGAACGCCAGCAAGGCGAGGAAGGCGCTGAGACCGAGGACGAAGGCCAGGAAGATCGTCACATCGCGCACGACCCACAGGATCAGGAACAAGACCGCGGCGATGGCGGGCCCGAACGCCAGCATCACATAGAGCGGTGGCGGCCCGACGTCGCGGCGCAGGACGCGCAGTGCGGGCGTTCGTGACAGCTGCAGCAGCGGCGGCAGCGCAAAGCCGGCGAGTATCGCGATCGAGGTCAAGAGCCCGACCCACACCGGCGCCCAGTCCGGTGGCGGGAGATCGCCCTTCAGCAGATCCTGCAATGCTGCTACCAACCCAGCCTGGGCTGCAAAGCCGAGCAGCGCGCCGATGATGGCCGCAATGAGACCGATCAGCAGCAACTGCAGCAGGCTGACGGTGAGCGTGAACGCGCGCGTCGCGCCGAGCGTCTTCAGCAGGGCGACCGAATCCAGATGCCGCTGTACGTAGCGTCGGGCAGCCATCGCGACGGCGATTGCGCAGAGCAGCACGGCAACCAGGCTGGCGAGGCTCAGGAAACGGCCGGCCCGATCGATCGCTGTTTTCACCTGTGGCGTCGATTCGCTGATGTCGAGCAGTCGTTCGCTCGGGGTCTTGGCGACCGACAGCCAGGTGCGAAACCGCTGCACCTCGGCCTGATCGCCCGCAAACAACGCCGCGTAACTCACCCGACTGCCAGGCTGTATCAGCTCAGTCGCCGGCAGATCGGCGGCGTTGACGAGTATCGATGGCGCGAGGTCAGCAAAGGTAGCGCCCTGATCCGGCCGAGTAATCAGCACGCGTGTCACCTTGAAGCGCGCGGCTCCAACCGACAGCTCAGAGCCGACTTCCGCACCGATCGCTGCCAACAACTTGGACTCTGGCCATATCTCGCCAGGCGCCGGTATGCCATCGGCCGGCCGCGAGGCACCGAAAGGCACGTCCGAAATCATCACGCGGCCCCGCAAAGGGTAGCCCGAGGTCACCGCCCGCAGATTCGACAACTGACTGTCGTCGCCATTGAAGACGACGCTGATTAGTCCCGTCGAGCTCACTGCGGCAAGGCCGCGCGCCTCGGCTTCGATCAGGTAGCGGTCGTCGATCGGCCGCGGCGACTCGAGACGCAGATCTGCCGCCAGCACTTCGTTGGCTTGCAGATCGACCGCAGCGCCTATGCGTGCGACCAGGAAACCGACGCCGGTGAGCGCCGCGACGGCGACCGTGAGCGCCAACAGCACGATGCTGAGTTCGCCGGAATGCCACTCCCGCACCAAGGTACGTAGCGCCAGCGGCACGGCGCGACGAATCATCCGACTACCTCCTCGCGCAGCAGCTCGCCGCCAGACAATTCGAGTATCCGCGAACAGCGTCGCGCGAGTTCGCGGTCATGGGTCACGAGGACCAGGGTCGTGTGCGAGTTCGCGTTCAGTTCGAATAGCAGCGAGACGATCCGTTCGCCGGTGACGGTGTCGAGATTGCCGGTCGGCTCGTCGGCAAACAACACGGCGGGCTGGGTGACGAAGGCGCGCGCGATCGCGACGCGCTGCTGCTCACCCCCGGAAAGTTGGCGCGGATAGTGCCCGGTACGATTGCCCAGCCCGACGCGCTCACAGGTTTCCAGTGCTGCGCGACGGGCATCGGCTCGACCCGCCAATTCCAGCGGCAGCATCACGTTTTCGAGCGCCGTGAGCGACTGCACCAGATGAAACGACTGGAACACGAAACCCACGCGTTCGGCCCGCAGTTTCGCGCGACCATCTTCGTCCAGCGCAGTGAGATCGGCGCCCGCCAGCAGCACCCGCCCCGAGGTGGGCGTATCGAGGCCAGCCAACAGTGCGAGCAGCGTCGACTTGCCCGCCCCGGACGCACCCACGACCGCAACTGACTCGCCTGCGCCAATGTCCAAGGAGACATCGCGTAAAATCGTCAGCGGTCCTTCGGGACTGGTAACCTGCTTCGTGAGGTTTTCGGCTTTGAGCACAGTATCAGAATTCATCTATTTACCGGCGCGGGTCCTCTGCGTCGCGCTCGCCTTCGGTGTCGCGCTGGCCGGCATCCCAGTAGCGCACGCTGGCAGCGCGGCCGCGCCCACGATTCTCGTGATGGGCGACAGTCTGAGTGCCGGTTACGGCATCGAAGTCGAGCAGGGTTGGGTGGCGCTGCTGGCGCAACGCCTCACGGAACAAGGGTACGGGTACCGCGTCGTCAACGCCAGCGTCAGTGGTGAAACTACGCGCGGTGCGGCTAGCCGGCTGCCGCGCGCACTTGCCCTGCACAAACCGGCCATCGTGATCATCGAGTTAGGCGGCAATGACGGGCTGCGCGGGCTGCCGCTCGCGGTCAGCCGGGCCAACCTGGAAAGCATGGTGCAACAGGCACGCAAGGCCGGTGCGCGGGTCCTGCTGGTCGGCATGAAAATCCCGCCGAACTACGGCCCCCGCTACAGCCGCGACTTCGAGGCCGTCTTCACCGAGCTCGCTGCCCAGTACAAACTGCCGTTCGTGCCGTTCTTTCTGGATTTCGTGGCCCTGGACGCGGCGCGCATGCAGGCTGATGGCATCCATCCGAACGCCGCGGCACAACCGTTTCTGCTCGACAATCTCTGGCCCACCCTGAAACCGCTGCTCAAGAAGGGACCCAAGTGGACAAGCACTGGCTGAAATCCTATCCCGCGGGCGTCCGCGCCGAGATCGACGTCAACGAGTATCGCTCACTCACTCAACTGATCGAGCAGTCCCTCGAGGAGCATGCCGACCATGTGGCCTATGTGCAGATGGGACAGACGCTGACGTTTCGTGAGCTCGATGAGCAATCGGCGGCGTTCGCCAGCTGGCTGCAGCAACATGCTGGCATCGGCAAAGGCGATCGGGTCGCAGTCATGATGCCGAATATCCTGCAATACCCGATCGCGGTTTGCGGCATCCTGCGCGCTGGCGCTGTGGTCGTGAATACCAATCCCCTGTACACGCCGCGCGAGCTGGAACACCAGCTCACGGACTCTGGCGCCACCGTGATCCTCATCCTGGAGAATTTTGCGCACGTCCTGCAGGAGGTGATTGCCCATTCGAGCATCAAGCAAGTCCTGACAACCAGCGTCGGTGGCATGCTGGGTGTCATCAAGGGCACTATCGTCAATCTGGTAGTGCGCCACATTCGCAAGCAGGTGCCGGCCTATCAGCTGCCCGGCGCGCTCGAGTTTCGCGACGTGGTGCGCGACTCGGCCGGCCAGCGACCGCAGCCCACCACGCTCGAGCACGCCGACCTCGCGTTCCTGCAATACACCGGCGGCACCACCGGCGTCGCGAAAGGCGCGATGCTGACGCATGGCAACATGGTGGCCAACGTGCTGCAATCGAACGAGTGGATCGAGAAGAGCTTTCTCGCCGGGCGCGGCACTCTGATCACCGCACTGCCGCTCTATCATATCTTTGCACTGACAGCTAACTGCCTGCTGTTCCTGCGGCTCGGCTGGCGCAATATACTGATCGTCAATCCGCGCGATTTCCCGGCGTTCGTGGCCGAGCTGAAACGCTATCCGTTCCAGTTCATCAGCGGCGTCAACACGCTGTTCAATGCGTTGTTGCACACACCGGGCTTCGCGCAGCTCGATTTCAGCCAGTTGCGCGTCACGCTGGGTGGCGGCATGGCGGTGCAGGAGGCGGTGGCCAAGCGCTGGAAGGAAGTCACCGGCAAGGTACTGACCCAGGCATGGGGCCTCACCGAGACTTCGCCCGCCGCCTGCATCAACATTCCGGACGAGGATTTCAATGGCTCCATCGGGCTGCCGATTCCGTCCACTGACATTGCCATCCGCAACGATGCGGGCGCGGACCTCGGCATCAATGAAGTCGGTGAGATCTGCGTGCGCGGCCCGCAAGTGATGGCCGGCTATTGGAATCGACCGGATGAGACGGCGAAAGTCATGCGCGAGGGTGGCTGGCTGCTCACCGGCGACATAGGCCGGATCGATGAGCGCGGCTATGTCTACATCGAGGATCGCAAGAAGGACATGATTCTGGTGTCGGGATTCAACGTGTATCCCAATGAGGTCGAGAGTGTCGCGGTCACGCACCCGGGCATTCTGGAAGCGGCAGCGGTGGCGCAGGCCGACGAGCGCTCGGGTGAAGTCGTCGCACTGTTTGTCGTGCGCAAGGATCCGTCGCTCACTGAGGCCGCCGTGATCGCGCATTGCCGCGAGTCGCTGACCGGCTACAAGACACCCAAGCACGTCTATTTTCGTGACGAGCTGCCCAAGAGCAATGTCGGCAAGATTCTGCGCCGCGCTCTGCGCGACGAACTGCCCCAGGGCTGATCAGCAAGAGCTGATCAGCGGCGCGGGCGCGAACCGGCAATGGCCACGCCCACCAACAATTCGCCCGGCGCCCGAGGCTGGCCACTGGCCTGATCGAAACCATCGAGCAAAGAACTCGTGCGGTCGAGAATGCGATCGAGCGCAGCGTAGAGTTCGCGCGCGCTGGCGAACGGCAGCGTAGCGACGGTGCTGTTCGCCGCGATGGGCACGCCCGGATGCGGATCGAGTACTTGTGGCGCCACGGCTCGCAACCACGGCAGTGTCGCCTCGACCGCCTGCACGGCTCGCAACAGGTTGTCGCGATTGGCATTGGACAAGCGCAGACGGCCGTCGCGGGTCTTTTCGGCGAGCCCGCTGCGCAGCAGCTCCGCTTGCATCGCGCGCGGCGGGATGTCGCCGCCGTAGCGTTTGACCAGATCATGAAACGACGGCGGCGCGGTACGCGCGCCGCGCTTCGGCGGGTCGAGCGTCAGAGAGCGCCCCTTCAATCGCGCGTCTGCCCGCCATGCCAGAACCAGGCGCGCCGCCCGACTCGCCAGCCGGGAGGAACGCCCGGCAGTTATTGCCGGACGCAGCAACTGCGCCACTTCGCCGCGCGTCAGCCCCGTGGCAGCCGCGATCATCGAGCGATTGATTCGTCGTGCGCCCTGAGCGGCGAGCGCCTGATTGGCCGCGACGACGAAGGCGCGCTTCGCGTGTTGCTCGAAGGCGCCGAAGCCATAGCCGGCTGATACCAGCAGGCGCGCCAGTTCCAGCACAGCGTCGCCGGTGACTGCGTCGAGCTGCGCTTCGAGCGCTCGGACAGACTTTGCCACTGCAGCAGACCCAGTCAGGCCCCGGCCGAGCGCGCTTGTGTCACGCGAGCATGCTCCAGGAACGCGAAGCGATCGGTCATGCCGGCTACATAGTCGGCCACCACTCGCGCCCGCCCAGCCATGCCCTGAGTCGCTGCCGCTCTCGCCGCGGCATCTCGGTGCTCCGCTGGCAGGAGCGCGCCATCGTCCAGCAGCGCCGCGAACAAATCGCTGACCACCGAGCGGGCGCGCCGCGTCATGTCACTCACCTGCGCATGTCGATAGAGTGAGCGGTTGAGAAAGCGCTTGAGCTCGAGATGCAGAGCGTACATCGATTCGCTCAGATTCATGAGCGGCTGCCGCTGGCGCCGCACGTCGTCGATGTGTTGCACGTCGGCGGCCACGATCTGCGCGCGGCTGGTTTGCACGAGATCGACGACCAGCGCGTTGATCATCCGCCGAATCGTTTCGTGCAACTGCCGACGCGGCGAGGTGTCCGGATAGCGCTGCATCACCTCCGAGTAGAACCGCTGGAACAACCGCACACTCTGCAGCTCAGCCACCGAGATCAGGCCGGCTCGTACGCCGTCGTCGACATCATGGTTGTTGTAAGCGATGGCATCCGCCAGATTGGCGAGCTGCGCCTCGAGGCCCGGCTGTTCGTTCCGCAAGAAGCGCTGGCCGACTTCGCCCAACAACTTGGCGTTTGCCGGTGAGCAGTGCTTGAGGATGCCCTCGCGGCACTCGAAGGTGAGATTGAGCCCCTGGAACTCGGCGTAACGCTCCTCGAGCTCATCGACGACCCGCAGCGATTGCAGGTTGTGTTCGAAGCCACCGTAGTCGCGCATGCAGAGGTTCAGCGCATCCTGCCCAGCATGTCCGAACGGTGTGTGCCCGAGATCGTGCGCCAGACAAATCGCTTCGGTCAGCGTTTCATTGAGCTCGAGCGCCCGCGCGACGGTGCGCGCTATCTGCGCTACCTCGAGGGAATGGGTAACGCGCGTCCGATAGAGATCACCCTCGTGATTGACGAACACCTGCGTCTTGTAAGTGAGGCGCCGGAAAGCATTGCAATGGACGATCCGATCGCGATCGCGCTGGTATTCGCTGCGATACTCGGGCGGCGGCTCCGCATGGCGACGACCGCGTGTGTGAGCGGGATCTGCAGCGTAGGGAGCGAGCCCGGCATCCACCGGCCGCGTCATACAGGTACAGCGCCGAGCGTCGCGTCGAGCGCAGCCTCAGGATAGTCAGCTGTTACCGTGGCAGCGCCGATGTCGCGCAGCAGCACCAACCGGATGCGACCCGCCGCTACCTTCTTGTCGATCTGCATCAGCGCCCGCAGCTCGACAGGATCGAGTGCCGCGATGTCGGTCGGCAGGCCGGCTCGCTGCAGCAATGCCGCCAGCCGCTCCACTTGCCGCGCCGGGCACCAGCCCATCCGGGCGGACATGCGTGCGGCCAGCAACATGCCGGCGGCCACCGCTTCGCCATGCAACCAGCTCTGATAGTGGGTGGCCGCCTCGATCGCGTGACCGAAGGTATGGCCCAGATTGAGCAGGGCGCGCTCGCCTTGCTCGCGTTCGTCACGTGCGACGATCTGGGCCTTCGTCTCGCAGGAGCGGTATATGGCGTGCACCAATGCCGCGTCGTCGCGCGCCAGCAACGCGTCGAGATTGCGTTCGAGCCAGGCGAAGAATTCCGCATCGCGGATCAAGCCGTATTTGATCACCTCGGCGAGCCCCGCCCGCAGTTCGCGATCCGGCAGTGTTGCCAGCGTTGCCGTATCGATCAATACCGCGGTTGGCTGGTGGAATGCGCCGATCAGGTTCTTGCCACCTGGATGATTGACGCCAGTCTTGCCGCCAACCGACGAATCGACTTGCGCCAGCATTGTCGTCGGCACTTGCAGGAAAGCGATACCGCGCTGATAGCACGCCGCCGTGAATCCTGCGGTGTCCCCCACGACGCCACCGCCCAGCGCGACGATCAGCGCATCGCGACCGAAGCGATTGGCCACGAGCACATCGAGGACACGCTGCACCGTAGCGAGGGTCTTGTGCTGCTCACCGTCCGGCAGGTCGACACGCACGACCCGGCGGGGCGCCAGCGCGGCGGCAAGCTGCACCGCGTAGAGCGGTGCAACGGTGGTGTTGCTGATCAACAGCACGTCGCGCTGCGGCACGACGCGTTCGAGCGTGCCGCCGTCGGCCAGCAGACCCCGACCGATAACGATCGGGTAGCTGCGATCAGCCAGATTCACGTTGAGCGTCGGCAAGGGCGGAGCAATTCAGAATGGGACGGATGCCCCAAGTATAAGCGTTGTGCGCACCGTCGCCGCGCTGAGATCTACCGGACTAATGGGAACTTCCGGGCAGAAATGCGCACCTGGGCGCGAGGCCACCGGTGCTAGTCTGGCGCCGGCAGGCTCTTGAGCGCGGCCCGGATTTCGGCTGCGACGGCTTGCACTCGCTGGCGATCGGTGCTCACTTTGAGATCGGCTAGTGCCTCGTACAGCGGTGCGCGGACCGTCATCAAGTCCTGCAGGCGGGTGGTTGCATCGACCGAGTGCAGCAGCGGCCGATTGCGGCTTTGCCGCACGCGCTCCGCCTGCTGTTCCACGGCGGTTTCGAGATAGACCACGAAACCTCGCTCACGCAGCGCCTGGCGATTCTCCGGAAACAGCACAGCACCGCCGCCAGTGGCCAGCACGATGGGCATGCGCTGCGTCAATTCGTCCAGCACCTCGCGCTCGCGCTGGCGGAAGCCCGCTTCGCCCTCGCGCTCGAAAATGAACGGAATGTCGACGCCCGTGCGCGCCTCGATCTCGGCGTCACTGTCGACGAACGGGAAGCGCAGCGAGCGCGCCAGATACTTGCCGACGGCCGACTTGCCCGAGCCCATCGGGCCGATCAGGAATACCTTGTTCGCTACGCTGGCCATCAGCGCAGCATACAAACAACTGGCGCGGAAAGAAAAAGGCCACCCGCGCAACTACGGCCGCCCAAAAAAGGGCGGCCGCCCGAAGGCGGCCGCGAATTCGCGAAATTACCCGTTGGCCTATTGCACTGTCACGGGAATCTGAAAGATCGTCTCAAGGGATCCGACACCAGCGGCCTGAACACCGGCGGTCTTGACGCTGAGCGTCGCGATGCCCGATCCCGGCGTACCACCGGCAGTCAGGCTGAACGAATACAGTGTCGAACTAGAGGGACCGTTCGAGAAGGAACACGGCACCTTGAAACTGCTCGGCTGACCAACCTGCAATCCCGCACCTGAGGCAGACAGCGCAACGTCAGTATTGGCAGGCATGGAATTGTCGTTCACATCGCGCACGTAGAACTGCACGATAATACTGCCGTTGACGCTCATCGTTATCGGATCCGTGCCGCCGGCAGCTGGGTTGACCCGCGTCACGACCGGGTTGCTACCCGACATGATGATCAAGTTCGCGCCTGCAATGCCTGAAGTTGACGCACTCGAATTGCAACGCCCCGTCGTATCGCGACATAACAGCCCGTTGAACAAGCCGTCGGCGGGGTCACGAATACCATTGGTATTGAAGTCGTAGAAATATTCGCCCGAATCGTAAACGCCGTTTTCGTTGTCGTCACGGAAACGCTCGGCTCGATCGATAAAGGTCTCACCGTTGTCGAATGCACCGTTGCCGTTGGCATCGGTAAACGTCTCTTCACCGATCGCCGTTGCAATCAGAGTCACGCGCCCATTGGACGGACGCGGTGCCGAGCTGGTCCAGGTTACGGCGCAGACTCCGCCTTCGGTAGGTGTTGTTGCCGTCGTACACTGACCACCGATCCGGCCGCCTTCCGTGTTGAATGTAACCGCAGTTCCGTCTGGAACCGGGTTGTTGAAGCGATCCGCAAGCCGTGCTGTCACGGTCACTGGTACGCCGTCGTAGCTGAGCGCCTCGACGTTGGGGCAAGCCACCGCCAACGACAAGCTGTCGTCGTCAGGCACGCCCGTGGTGATCGTGAGCTGGCTGGATTGCGTAGAAATTGCCGGGGTCGTATTGAGCACGCGCGCCGTAACGCGCACGGTAGTTGCCGAGTCGCCCGCCTGGACCACGGTCTGCACCCGGCCATTTGCGTCGCTGCGCGCCGTGGTTGGATTTAGCGCAATTCCACCTACAGTCGTATTGAGCGAAAAATCGACATCGGCATCAGCCCGTGGGCCACCCGAGGAATCGAGCACCCGGAAGACAACCGTCGACGTTTCGCTCCGGCCCGGTGCTCCCGTGCCTCGTAGGGCCACGTTCGTCGGCGTCGCTGATACGAACTCGATCGAACCAATCGCTGCCGTCGCGACAGTTACACTGCCACTGGCTGACAACTGTATACCGCCGATTGTCGCACTAGCTGAGATCACGTCGCTGCCACTGCAGCCAGTCGCTACGTATGTAGTGGACGCGATGCCAGTGGAAGTCGTAACGGGCGACTGAATGGTCGCTCTGCCGGACGCTGCGCACGGCGAACTGAAAGAGACATTCGCCGCCTGCTGATAGAGCGTGCCGTCCGACTGCTGCAAAACCGCCGTCAGGCTGGTACTGCCGCCAGCGGACAACATGTTGTTGGCGATACCGATGATGCCAGACTGGAACGCCGCACCTGTCCCGCTGCCAATGGACACCGTAGGAGCACCGGTGCCGCCTGACGTTACCATCACATTTGCCGTAGCTGTTAGGGTGCCACTGGCGGCGGTCACGACAATGGTGCGCGGAGTCGTGTCGCCGGCGGTATTCAAGGTGGCTGTGGCCTCGCCAGCCGCATTTGTAACTGCCTGCGCCGGAGTTATACCACCAGAGTTCGCCGAAAACCTTATGGCGACGCCAGGCACGAGCACATTGGAAGCGTCGCGCGCGTACGCTGTAATCGTCGCCGCGCTCGACCCGTCGCTGGGTATGGTTGTTGCGTCGGATGCGATCGATATCTGGGTAGCGGTGGCCGTGCCACCGCTTCCGGGCGGCAGCCCACCACCCTCGCGGAACGCGTCTTCCGTACCGCTGCCGCCACAAGAGGCGAGCAGCCAGGCCGCGGACAAAACTACTGCAAAAATCTTACGCATGTGTATTCACCTGATAACTGACGTGCTGTGCGGGTCCCTCTCCCGTCAGTACACGCTGACCCCTTCACGGAGAATCTTCGGAGTAACGAAGATCAGCAGTTCATCCTTGTTGTTGGTCTTGCGAGTTGTCTTGAAGAGGCGGCCCAGCACCGGCACGTCGCCGAGGTAGGGCACCTTCTGTTCCGTATCGCGCTTCTCGGTCTCGAGGATGCCGCCGAGCACCACGGTCTGACCGTCGTTCACCAGCACCTGAGTGCTGATTTCACGCGTGTCGATCGAGGGCACGTTGACGCCGCCGGAGCTCACGACTACCTGGCCGACCGAATCCTTCTTGACGTTGAGATCGAGAATGATGCGATTGTCGGGCGTGATCTGCGGCGTCACCTTGAGCGCCAGTACCGCCTTCTTGAACTGGATGGTGGTAGCGCCCGAGGAGGCGGCCTCCTGGTAGGGGATTTCCACACCCTGTTCGATCGACGCCTCGCGCTGGTTGGCGGTGATGACGCGCGGCGAGGAGATGATCTCGCCGCGGCCTTCGGCCTGTGCCGCAGACAGCTCGAGATCGACGATATAATCGGAGCCCAGCAGCATGAACGCGAGGCGTCCGGCGGGATTCGAAACCGGTAGATTCACGTTGTAGCGGTTCGAGGCAACACCGCCCACCGGCACTTCGAGCGGATAGGGCGTGCTGCCGCCACCGGACAGATTATCGAGCGCCGAACTGAGACTGGTATCGACCGATTCCGCGCTGCCCGAGGTGACGAACACGCCGTCGTTGCCATTGCGCTGACTGCCCGTGAAGCCGGCGCGTACGCCCAATTCGCGCGAGAAGTCGTCGTTGACGATGACGATGCGCGCCTCGATCAGCACTTGGCGGACCGGGATATCGAGCGTGCCGACGAGCCGGCGGATGTCGGCGAGCCGGTCGACCGTGTCCTGCAGCAGCAGTGTATTGGTACGCTCATCGACCGCGACGCTGCCGCGCGATGACAGCAGCGAGCCGCCCGCGCCCTGCGCCTTGATCAGATCGGCGAGATCGACCGCCTTGGCGTAGTTGACCTGCAGATACTCGGAGCGCAGCGGCGCGAGTTCCTGGATGTCCTTCTTCGCGGCGAGTTCCGATTTCTCCCGCGCCGCCAGTTCGTCTGCGGGCGCGATGATGATCACGTTGTCGTCGCGACGCTTGTCGAGACCCTTGGTGCGCAGCACGATGTCGAGCGCCTGATCCCAGGGCACGTTCTGCAGGCGCAGTGTCACGCTGCCCTGCACGCTGTCCGACACGACGATGTTCTGGCCGCTGGCATCGGCCAACAACTGCAATACGGCGCGCGTTTCGATGTCCTGGAAATTGAGCGTCAGTCGCTCACCGGTGTACACACGCTTGACGTCGGCCTGCTCGGCCGCCTTGCGGCGCGGCTGGATCTCGACGACGTACTGATCGTCCGACTGGTAAGCGAGCTGCTCGTAATCGCCGGTGGCGTTGATGGCGATGCGGGCGCCTTCGCCGACACGCGAGACGTCGAAGTTGGTGACCGGCGTGGCGAAATCGACGGCGTCGTAGCGGCGCATCAGGTTGCGCGGCACATCGGCGCCTGAGAAATCGACCACGATCTGATTGCCGAGCTGCTTCAGGCTGATCGGCGTGCGCGGATCGGACAGACGGACGACGACGCGCCCGGCGCCGTCATTGCCGCGACGAAAGTCGATCGAGCGGATGGCGCGCGGGCCGCTGGGCACGGCGCTTGGCGAGGAAGTCGGCGCACGAGCAGCCGCAGCGGCTGCTTGCTGCGCCTGCGCGGCAGCGGCACCGAGCGTCACGACGATGGTATCGCCCGCGACGCGTGTCTCGTAGGGCACGAGCCGGTCGAGGTTCATGACGAGGCGCGTGCGGCCCGCTGCTTCGGCAGCGAGTATCGTATCGAGGCCCGCCGAACGCACGTCGATCCGGCGCGACGGCAGCGCGAGCGCGGTGTTCGGCAGGTCGAAGGATATCCGTGCTGGATTGTCGATTGTGAACGACAGGGGCTCTGGTGCCGGTCCCGACAGCTTCATCGTGATCTGCAGCTGCTGACCTGGCAGCGTCTGCACGTCGATGGCCTCGAGTGTATTGGGAGCAGCCTGGGCGCTGGCCACAGTCGCGGTTGTCAAACCGACGATACCGGCTACCAACCACAGCAGCGTGGCGGTAACCAGTTGGCGGGCGTTGTTGTGCTTCATTCGATCCATCTCCCTGTCGCGGATCATCGTGTATTCAGGGCGAGCGCGGCGGGGCGTTCCATATACCCGCCGAGACCATCCGGAGTAATTTCCACGACGCTAATCTTGGAGGGCGTTACTTCGACGACCTTGCCGTCGCTCTGACCCATGTAATTGCCAGGTTGCACGCGATGCACGAGCCCGTCCTTGGTCTGCACCAGACCAAACGTGCGGGAATCGATCTTCAGCGTGCCGACCATCCTCAATGTGTCGAGCGAGAATTGCTCGAGGAATTCACGGTTGCGCCGCTGATCGGGCCGCAACTGCGGCGAACCCGTGGGCCCCTGCGCAGAGCCTCCCGGCTGAAACGGCGAACGCATGGGCGAAGCGGAGTATGCAAAGGACTCGTATGGCTTCACTTCCGGCAATGGCTCGACTCGGCCACCCGGCTGCTGCCTGGTATCGGTAATGAAACGTTCGAGCTCATCGTTCTTGCTCGAGCATGCCGTCAGCGTCAGCACTGCGGTTGCCAGAATCAGCAAACGCGCGCGCGAGCCGTTGGGATTTCCTGCCCTGATCATGCTTGTGTCCCTGCCCGTACTTACTCTGTGCCGCCATTGACGGCGCGATTGGCCTGGTCTGCCTTGCGTTTTTCTGCTTCGGCAGCCGCGATCTCTTCTTCATCCAGGTAGCGATAGGTCTTGCCGGTGAGATCGAGCGTCAACTGATCGAACGAGTCCTTCTCGGCGGCCTTGATCGCGATGTCGTGCAGCGTGACGATACGTGGCAGCGCCGCGATGCCGCTCACGAACTCACCGAACTGGTGGTAACTGCCCGTCAAACGGATCTTGATGGGCAACTCCGCGTAGAAATCCTTCTTGATTTCCGGCGCGGGCTGAAAAAGCTTTTCCTGCAGTCCCGACGCGACGCCGACCTGCGAGATGTCTACCAGCAGGCTGGGCACCTCGGTCTTGCCCGGCAACTGGCGCAGCAGTGCGCCGAACGAGCGGCCGATATCGGCCAATTGCTGTTCGTAGATGGCGAGATTGGCGGCCTTGGAATGCTTGGTCTGGAATTCGCCGCGCAGCGTCTGCTCTTCCTGGACGCGCTGATCCAGAATCGGCTTCTGTTTTTCCCAAACGAGGAACCAGAACAGCAGAGCGAGCACCAAGACGAACGCAACGGCGACCACACCGGCGCGCACTGGCAGGGGCCAGCGACCTGGGTCATTCGGGTCGAGGGCGCGAAGATCTTCCAATACGCTCATGTGATCAGCCCCCCGTCGCCTGGGCGCGGCGCTGGCGTGGCTTGTCAGCCTCCGCCTCGGGCTCGGTATCCGCGACCGTCACCTGATCCGCGAACAGAACGAACGACGAGCCCAGCGGCCCATTCTGCTTGTTCTCGATCACCTCGAGCTCCGGATTCTTGAGCCAGCTGGATTCGTCGATACGGCGCATGAACGCCGACACCCGGGTCGAGGACTGGGCGACGCCCTCGAGTTTCAGGCGCTTCTCGGCCTGGGTGATGCCGGTGAGATAGGTGCCATCGGGCACGGTCTTGGCCAGCTCGTCGAACACGTGCACGATCTCGGGACGCGAACGCTGCAGCTTTTCGATGATGTCCATGCGCGCGATGAAGCGGTTCTTTTCCTGCTCGAGGCTGTTGATCTTCTCGATCTGCTTGTCGAGCTCCGCGATCTCGGTCCGCAGCCGCTGATTGCGCTCTTCCTGCGAGCTGATCATGCTGTCAAACGTAAGGTAGCCGATGAACGCAACCGCGCACGCCGCCAGCGCAGCGCCGCCGAGCGCGATCAAGAACCGCGTCTTCTTCTCGCGGCGTTGCTCGGCGCGCCAGGGCAGTAAGTTTATACGTGGCATTAGTCGAAGCTCCGCAGGGCCAGCCCGCATGCAGTCAGCAAAGCCGTGGCATCACGCGCAACCGCCTGCGCTTTGGCGCGGGACGACAGCTTCATCGTACCGAGCGGATCGCCGCGCTCAGCGCTGATACCGACACGGCTCGAGATGACATCGGCTACGCCCGAGATATTGGCGCAGCCACCGCAAACCAGGATCTTTTCCGGCTGCTCACGGCCAGAGCCGGACGCCAGATAGAACTGCAACGACCGACTGACCTGCTGGGTCATGTCATCGATGAACGGATCGAGCACTTCCGCCTGGAAGTTGCCCGGCAATCCGCCTTCTTTCTTGGCGCGGCCGGCCTCTTCCATCGACAGCCCGTAGGTGCGCATGATCTCTTCGGTGAGCTGCTGGCCACCGAAAGTGAAATCGCGCGTGTAAATGACCTTCATGTTGCGCAACACCGAGAACGTCGTGCTGCTGGCGCCGAAATCGACCACCGCAATGGTGCGATCGATGCCGCCATCGGGCATCTGGTGCTGCATCAGTTTGCAGGCGTTTTCGAGTGCAAATGCCTCGACGTCGACGATCTTCGGTGTGAGGCCAGCCGCACTGACCGCAGCCTGGCGCTGCTCGACGTTCTCGGAACGCGTGGCCACCAGCAACACGTCGTTGGTCTCGGGGTCTTTTTCAGAAGGACCCAGCACCTCGAAGTCGTAGCTCACCTCGTCCATCGGGAACGGGATGTACTGGTCCGCCTGCATCTCGACCTGGGCTTCGAGATCGATTTCGCGCAAATTGCGCGGCATCTGGATCACCTTGGTGATCGCCGCATCGCCCGAAATCGCAATGGCGACTTCACGGCTCTTGGCGCCGGCCCGCTTCACAGCGCGCCGGATGGCCTCACCGACCGCTTCCGCGTCGACAATGGCCTTCTCGTTCATGGCATTTTGCGGCGTAGGCTCCGCCGCATACGATTCGACTCGATAGGAACCCCCTGACCGCGACAACTCGATCAATTTGACCGACGACGTCGTTATGTCAAGCCCAAGCAGGGGGCGATCCTTACGTAGAAGGAACATCACTTTCGCATACCTTTCAGTAAGTTACGCCCTGATTCGCGCAGTGGGGTTAGAATTGCGGACACTATATATCAGCATGAAGTTAAATTGAACGAGACCTTCCTCACGAAACCAACGTATTTGGATCGGGTAGGCATCCAAAACGTGATGGAGAGCCGTAAAGCCTAAGACCGTGGCAGGTCGGCGGACGTCGCCAGGAGGCTGACGCTGGGTATCTAGTCGACGGGCGAAGCGCTCGACCCGTGCATCGGTTCCCAACGGCAACCCCGCTGTCGTAAGTCCTTCCATTGACCCTTAGACCGGAAGCTTTGCGTCGTCACCTTTCGGTGAGTTTGCCCATCAACAGCATTTACTATGCATAGGTGCCGCGACGGGCGCAATAAGGTGTAACAGGCCGTGAGTCGAAAAATGATGCGTTTGGGGTTGGCAGCAGTGTTCAGTGTGATAGCCCTCACACTTCTGGCGGCCTATGCATTGACCTGCAGCTACATCTATGTGGAACCGTCGCTGCCCTCGGCCGCCACCATGAAGTCGATCGAGCTGCAGGTGCCCCTGCGGGTGTACTCGCGCGAAAGCAAGCTGATTGCGCAGATCGGCACCGAGCGCAGGAGCCCGGTCAAATACAGCGAGATACCGGCAGTCGTCCGCAACGCTTTCATCGCTGCCGAGGACGACCGCTTCTTCACCCACCACGGCTTCGACTGGCAAGGCATCATGCGCGCGTTGTTAGTCAATGTTGCATCGGCGGACTTCGCGCAGGGCGCCAGCACCATCACGATGCAGGCCGCCCGCAATCTGTTTCTAACCCAGGATCGAACGATCCGTCGCAAGCTGCAGGAAATCTTCCTCACTTATCGGCTGGAGCGTGAGTTCACCAAGCAGGAGATTTTGGGCCTGTACCTGAACGTGATTTTTTTCGGACAACGCTCTTACGGCGTGGCCGCGGCGGCCGAAACCTACTTCGGCAAGAACCTGAACGAGCTGACCCTGGCCGAAGCCGCGACGCTCGCGCGGGTGCCGCAGTCACCGTCCAGCTTCAACCCCATCACCAATCCCCAGGGCGCGGCGGAACGTCGTGCGTATGTGTTGCGTCGGATGCTCGAACTCGGCCTCGTCGACGCGGCAGCAGCCGAGGCCGCTGGCAGGGAGCCGCTGCGGGCCAAATCCCACCGGCCGGTCGCGGAAGTGGATGCGCCGTATGTCGCGGAAATGGTGCGTCTCGAGATCATCAAGCGCTACGGCGCCGCGGCGCAGAACGCCGGCTACCGGGTCTACACCAGCATCGATGGCCGCTTGCAGACTGCGGCCAATCAAGCGTTGCGCAATGGTCTGGTGGAATACGATCAACGTCACGGCTGGCGTGGCGCAACGTCCAAGACGGACCTGAGTGGCAACGAAACCGCCGAACAATTCGATCGGCTACTGGAAGAGTACACGACTGTCGGACTGCTTGCGCCGGCGGTAGTCGTGTCGGTAGCCGAGAAATCGGCGCGCGTCTATCTCAAGGAACGCGGCTTCATGCAGATCGACTGGCCCGGCATGTCCTGGGCCCGCAAGTACGAAACAGAAATGTTGTTAGGCCCGGAACCGAAGACCGCAGGACAGATTCTAACGCGCGGCGACGTTATCTACACCACCTTCGATGACCAGGGGGAGAAGTTGCGGCTCGCGCAGGTACCGGAAGCCGAGGCAGCGCTCGTGGCCGTCAACCCGAACGACGGCGCAATCGTATCGCTGGTCGGCGGCTTCGACTATTTCGACAAGAGTCTCGGCAAGTTCAATCGCGTGACGCAGGCCAAACGCCAGCCAGGCTCCGGCTTCAAGCCGTTTCTCTATGCTGCCGCGCTTGCTAACGACTTCACAGCCTCGTCGATCATTGTCGATGCGCCGGTGGTCGTCGAGAGCAGCGGCGAAGAGGCGGACTGGCGCCCGGAGAATTCCGGCGGCACTTTTGGCGGGCCGATGCGTTTGCGCGAGGCACTGGTACGTTCGCGCAATCTGGTGTCGATCCGCATTCTGAAAGAGCTGGGCCTGAAGGCCGCAACCGACTATGCAACGCGCTTCGGCTTTGCGCGCGAGGCGCTGCCGCAAAATCTCACGCTGGCGCTGGGCACCATGCAGGCCACACCGCTCGAGATGGCAACCGCGTACTGCGTCTTTGCCAACGGTGGCTATCGCGTGGAGCCGTACTTCATCGAGAAGATCGAAGCACCGTCGGGGGAGGTCGTGTATAGCGCGGCCCCAACGGTCGTCTGTCCAGGCTGCCCTCCGGGAGACGCCAGACTGAAAGGCGGCCAGCCGGCGGAGCGAGTGATTTCTCCCCAGGTCGCGTTCCTGATGGGCGACATCATGGCGGACGTCGTCAAGCGCGGCACTGGCCGCCGCGCCCTCGCGCTGGGTCGCGGCGATATCGCCGGCAAGACCGGAACTACCAACGACTCGATGGACACCTGGTTCAACGGCTTCAACTCCGATTTGGTCGCCACCGCCTGGGTCGGATTCGACCAGACGCGCTCACTGGGCGAGAGTGAGGAAGGCGCCAAGACTGCTATTCCGATCTGGCTCGATTTCATGCGCGTCGCGCTGCAGGGTGTTCCTGAGCGCCGGCGCCCGGTGCCCGACGGTATCGTGCAGGTGATGATTTCACCGACGACCGGTGGCCCCGCGACCGGTGAAGAACCAGGTCTGTTCGAGTATTTCCGGGCAGATCGCCTGCCGAGTCTCGGCATCATGGGGGGCAGCGACGTGCCGAACAATCCTTTCAGCGGCGCACCGGCCACCGTGCCTGCCGATCCGCGCCGTCCGCCACCCCCAACTAACGACCAGATCTTCTGATGAACCGGAGAATTCTGCCGCGGCCTGACAACCTGCGGCGCAGCGTTGCCCAGGAAGCTGCGCGGCTCATGGCCGAGCATGGCATCCGTGACTTTCTCACGGCCAAGCGTAAAGCGGCCGAGCGCTTGGGCGTGTTCGACAATGGCCAGCTGCCGCGCAACAGCGAGATTCAGGCGGCGCTGGTCGAGTATCAGCGGCTCTTTGGCGGCGAGGAGCATGCGCAGGAATTGCGGGCGCAGCGAACGGCGGCATTGGCCGCGATGGAGCTGCTGGCGGAGTACCAACCACGGCTGGTGGGCGCGGTGCTGCTCGGCACCGCGAGCGCGCACAACGACATTCAGCTGCATGTGTTCGCGGATAGCGCCGAGACGGTGAGCTTCATGCTGTTCGATCGCGGCATCCGGCACGAATTCTTCGAGCGGCGCTTGAAGTACAGCGCTGATCGGATCGTCGCCCACCCGGGGGTACGATTCGAGATCGACGACCATACAGTCGAGGCCGTAGTCTTCTCGCATGACGGCGTGCGTCAATCGCCGGTCAGTGTCGTGGACGGCAGACCGACGCGCCGCGCCGACGCTGCTGAAGTGCGTGCGCTGCTGGCCGAGACAACAACGGATTTAGTTAGTTAGTATGGTCCTATCCTCGAGCAGACGCCGCTCCCGTGCGGCTTTTTGGCACGCATTGTGGAGCGCACTCGCGGTCATCGGTGCCGTGAGCTGTGATGACAGCGCGGCGCCAGCCACCGCAGGGCCTGGCGGTGCACAGCGGGCACCCCTCGCAGTCAGCACGATCGTGCCGGAGCGCAGCCTGCTGGGTGTCGAGATCGAGGCGGTCGGTACGGCACTGGCGAACGAATCAGTCGCGATCACCGCCAAGGTATCGAACCGGATCACAGCCACCCGCTTTCAGGAAGGTCAGCGGGTTCGGCGGGGGTCAGTGCTGGTCGAGCTGGATAGTGCCCAGACGGCCGCTGAGCTCGCGGAAGCGGAGGCCAATCTCGCCGAGAGCCGCAACCAATTCGCGCGCGGCCGGGATCTCGGTCTTACTGCGGCGCTGTCGCGCGCCCAACTCGAGCAACTCGCGACAGCGGTCAAGACTGCAGAAGCACGCGTGGCGGCAGCGCGCGCACGGCTGGCCGACACGACGATTCGCGCACCCTTCGACGGCGAGACCGGATTTCGGCGCGTCAGTGTGGGCGGTCTGGTGGGTCCTGGTGACGTAATCACCACGCTGGACGACACGTCTGTCATCAAGCTCGAGTTCACCGTACCGCAGAGCTTCCTCGCCGATCTGGCAGTCGGGCTGGCGGTGGAGGCGCGGGTGGATGGGCTGCCGGATCGTGTGTTCACGGGCAAGGTGACGACGATATCGCCGCGCGTGGACCCGGTGACCCGCTCGTTGGCGGTACGGGCCGAGTTGCCTAACCCGGATGGCGTGCTGAAACCCGGCATGTTCATGAGCGTCAGCTTGCGGGGGAGTCCGACACCGATGCTGGTACTGCCGGAACAGGCCTTGGTGCCAGAGGATGGCAAGAACTACGTCTACGTCGTTGCGAACGGCCGCGCTCGGCGCCGTGAGGTAACGACCGGCCTGCGCCGTCCAGGCACGGTAGCGGTGGTGCAGGGCTTGACCGAGGGCGAGCGGGTGATAGTCGATGGCACGTTCAAGGCACGAGATGGCGCTGCCGTGATCGAGGCCAGCAGTGATGGTGGTGGAACGACCGCGCCAGCGGCACCGGTGAGCGGCACGTGACCCTGTCGGAATTTTGCATCCGGCGTCCCGTATCCGCGCTCGTGTTGTCGCTATTGTTAGTGATTTTCGGTCTCGTATCGCTGCAGCGCCTGACGGTGCGCGAGTATCCGGACATCAGCCGCCCGGTGGTCTCGATCAATACGATCTATCGCGGCGCATCGGCGGCTGTCGTCGAGAACAAGATCACGCAGCTGATCGAAGAACGCGTCGGTGGCATCGAGGGCGTGCTGAAGCTCGAGTCCGACAGCCAGGATGAGCGCTCCAGCATACGGATCGAGTTCGACGTGGAACGGGATATCGATGCCGCTGCCAACGATGTACGTGATCGTGTGGCGCGTGTGCTAGCAGCGCTACCGCCGGAAGCCGATCCGCCACAGGTGACGAAGGCCGATGCCAGCGCCGAGTCGGTGATGTTCATCAATTTCCGCGCACCGGACATGACCGCGCTGGAAGCCACCGACTATGTCGAGCGCTATCTGGTCGATCGGTTGTCGGTACTGCCCGGTGTATCACGGGCCAGTCTCTCCGGCGGTCGCCGCGCGGCGATGCGCATTGGCATCGATCGCCAGGCGCTCGCAGCTCGTCAGCTCACTGTCAGCGATATCGAAAGCGCCTTGCGCCGTGAGAATGTGCTGCTGCCCGCCGGCAGGATCGAATCGACGCAGCGGGAGTTCTCGCTGCGCACTGAAGTGGGTCTCGATACCGAGCAGGACTTTCGTGATCTCGTAGTCGGCCGCGGCGCCGGCGGGCATCTGATTCGGCTGGGGGAAGTGGCGGCGGTCCGCATCAGTGCCGAGGACGACCGTACCCTGCTGCGTACCAACGGCAGTACGGGTGTCGGGCTCGGCATCGAAGCACAGTCCAAGGCCAATGTGCTCGACGTCGTGCGCGCCGTGCGCGCCGAGGTGCAACGCATCAACGCAGAATTGCCGGAAGGTGCTGAACTCGCGATCAATGTCGACAACGGACGGGCCATCGAAGCGGCCCTGCGCGAGGTGTTGATCGCGATCGGCTTTGCGTTCGCGTCGGTGCTGCTCGTCATCTATCTGTTCCTGGGCACCGTGCGCAGTACCTTGATCCCGGCCGTGACCATCCCGGTATCGATCACGGCGGCCGCGATCGCGATGTATGCACTGGGCTACTCGATCAACGTGCTGACACTGCTCGGGCTGGTGCTCGCCATCGGCCTGGTCGTGGACGATGCGATCGTAGTACTCGAGAACATTCACCGCCGCGCCGAACGCGGCGAGCCGCCGGTATTGGCTGCCGTGAACGGCAGTCGCGAAATTGGCTTTGCCGTGATCGCGACTACGCTGACGCTCGCCGCGGTGTTCGTGCCGATTTCATTCCTGCCGGGCGATATCGGTCGTTTGTTCCGCGAGTTCGGTCTCACGCTGGCGGCCGCTGTGCTGTTCTCCGCGCTCGTTGCGCTGACACTCACACCGATGATGGCTTCCAAGCTGCCGCCTGAAGACCGGAGCCGGCACGTCGGCATCGCCCGCCATGTAGAGGCATTGTTCGGCCGACTGACCGCAGGCTATGGCCGACGCCTGCGCCAGCTCATCAATCGGCCGTGGCTGATCATCGGCGCGGTGTTAGGGCTCACGTTGTTAGGCGCGCTGACCTTCCGCAGCATTCCGGCGGAGTTCTCGCCGGGAGCCGACGTCGGCCGCGTCTTCGTCAGCATGACGGGACCTGAGGGCGCGAGCTTTGCCTACACCGAGGAGTACGGCCGACGGGTCGAGGCCATCGCGCAAGCGGAGATGGCGAAAGGTGATATTCAACGCGTGGTATTTCGAATGCCAGGTGGTTACGGCGGTGGAACTGGCTCTGTCAATACGGCACGACTGATCGTCGTGTTGGTTGACTGGCGCGATCGCGAGCGTAGCGCCCAGGAGATCGGCCGCTCGTTGATGAAAGAACTCGTGAAACTGCCAGGCGTGCGTGCGTTTCCGATCACGCCGGGGAGTTTGCGCGTTGGCTTTGGCTCGCCCGTTCAGGCCGTGATCGGCGGCCCTGACTACGAGCGCCTCGCCGAGTGGTCCGCCATACTCACGCCGATAGTCGAAGCCAATCCGGGCCTGACCAGCGTGGACACGAGCTGGAAGGCCAGCAAGCCACAGATCAACGTCGCGATCGACCGCAACCTGGCCGCCGATCTCGGCGTGTCCCTGCAGACAGTCGGGCGGACGCTCGAGACGATCCTGGGTTCGCGCATCGTCACGACGTTCATCGACCGTGGACGGGAGTACAACGTCTTGCTGCAGGCCGATGCGGCCGATCGAGCCACTGTCTCTGATCTGACCAACATCCAGGTGCGCTCCGACCGCAGCGGTGAACTGATCCCGTTGGCGAGCATCGTGCGTCTCACGGAGACTACCGGGCCAACGGAGTTGTCCCGTTTCAACCGACTGCGCGCTTTCGAAATCTCGGCGGATCTCGCCGAGGGTTACAGCATGGGCGAGGCGGTCAAGTGGTTCGAAGACACGGTGCCGACCGTGCTGCCGCAAGGCGCAACACTGATGTGGGATGGCGAGAGCGGCGACTACGTCAGGAGCGGAGGCCAGCTCTACTTCACCTTCCTGTTCGCCGTGATCATTGTCTTTCTGGTGCTCGCCGCGCAGTTCGAGAGCTTCGTACATCCCGCGATCATCATGGTAACCGTACCGCTTGCCCTGCTGGGCGCAGTATTCGGACTCAAGCTGCACGGCATGAGCATCAATATCTTCAGCCAGATCGCTGTCGTTATGCTGATCGGCATCGCTGCCAAGAACGGCGTGCTGATCGTCGAGTTCGCCAACCAGCTGCGCGATCGGGGCACCGAGTTTGCCGAGGCGGTCATCCAAGCTGCGACCACGCGCCTGCGGCCCGTATTGATGACCAGTCTGTGCACCGCCTTCGGCGCGATCCCATTCCTGCTGGCGAGTGGCGCCGGCGCCGAGCAGCGTCGACCGATCGGTATCGTCGTGTTCTATGGCACGCTCGTATCCGTTTTCCTGACACTGCTGGTCGTGCCAGCCGTTTATTCGCTCGTGGCACGGCACACGAAGTCGAGCTCGCATACGAGCAGACTGGTGGACCGTTACATCGGCGCCAGCGCCACGAGCAGTTAGCCTCCCGGAGTACTTATGCGCAAGCTCATCGGCACGATCTTGATCATCATCGCCTCGACGGCAGGTATGCCTGCGCTGGGCGACACCGAAAAGTTCGTCGTGATGATCGGCGAGAAGAATGTGGGCCATCTGCACGCCGCGGTGTCGGCTGCCAGAACTACCATTGATTTCGATGTCAAGAACAACGGCCGCGGACCGACCATTGCCGAGACGCTCGTCATCGACTCACAAGGCCTACCCCGAGCGTGGCAGATCCGCGGCACAACGACTTTCGGTAGCAAGGTAGCCGAAAGCTTTACGCGTACCGCGAAACAGGCGCAATGGAGCGATTCCTCTGGCAAGGATCGCGCACAGCCGGCAGGCCTCGCCCTGTACATCGGTCAAAGTGCGAGTCCGTGGGCGCTCGGGGTGTATGCGCGCGCGCTGCTGCAACAGCCCGAAGGCAAGCTGGCTGCTTTGCCGGGTGGCGAGGTACGCCTACAGAAGGGCGAGACAGTCAGCGTGGCGGGCGCCGCCGGCGACATCCGGGTGACGCGGTATGCCATCGTCGGCATCGATCTGGAGCCAAGGACGCTGCTGCTCGATGGCGAGAATCGCCTGTTCGCAGTCCCGTCGCCGCGCAGCGTACTCGTGCGTGAGGGCTACGAGAATGCCGAGCAGCAGTTGCGAGAACTTGCGGCAAAATGGGAGACCGAGCGTTTCGTCGACATCGAGTCGCGTGTTGCACATCGCTACGCGGCGCCGCTCCGAATCCGCAATGTTCGACTGTTCGATCCCGTAGCAGGAGCGCTGACCGATGCGGTCAGCGTGGTAGTCAGCGGCAATCGGATCGCATCAGTCGAGCCGATCGACAGCCCGAACACGCCCGGCGAGGTGACGATAGACGGCGCGGGCGGCACACTCATCGCCGGAATGACAGAGATGCATGCCCATCTCGGCAAAGACGATGCGCTGTTGAACGTGCTGGCCGGCATCACCAGCGTGCGTGATATGGGCAATCAGCCTGACGTGCTGGACAAGCTGATCGAGGCGATCGATACCGGTGTCATTGGCGGTCCACGCGTCGTACGTAGCGGCTTCATCGAAGGCAAGAGCCCGTTCAGCTCCAACAACGGCACGCTGGTCGACAGTGAAGCGAAGGCTCTCGACGCCGTACGCTGGTACGCCGCGCGCGGCTACTGGCAGATCAAGATCTACAACAGCATCAACCCTGCTTGGGTGCCGGCGATGGTGCGCGAAGCGCACAAGCTCGGCATGCGGGTTGCTGGGCATGTCCCCGCGTTCTCGACGGCCGACAAGATGATCGAAGCCGGCTACGATGAAATCACGCATATCAATCAATTCATGCTGGGCTGGGTGATCAAGCCGACCGAAGACACTCGCACGCTGTTTCGCCTGACGGCTCTGACGCGGCTGCCCGCCCTGCCACTCGACTCGGCTGCCGTGCAACGCACGATCCAGTCGATGGTGGATCGCAAGATTACGATCGACCCCACCATCGGCATCCACGAGAATCTCACCCTCAACCGCGATGGTCAGATCCCGCCTGGAGCGCGCGACTACTTCGCACATTTGCCAATCGGCGTGCAGCGCGACATGACGAAGGCCTGGAGCGATGCGTCGACGCCAGCACTCGACGCCGCTTATCGCGGCGCCTTCGACAAGATCATCGACACGCTCAGGATCCTGCATGAGCGCGGTGTATTCATCGTGCCAGGCACCGACACTGGCGGGTCGTTCACCTATCACCGCGAACTCGAGCTGATGCAGCGTATCGGCATGACACCGGCCGAGGTACTGCGTCGGGCGACGTTCGACGTGGCGCAGTATCTGGGTCAGGACCAGGAACGCGGCTCGATCGCCAAGGGCAAGCTCGCCGACTTCTTCCTGGTACCGGGCGATCCGACGGAGGATCTCAAGGCGATCAAGACCATCAGCATGGTGGTGAAGGATGGCCGGGTCTATTTCCCAACCGAAGCGTATCCGGAGTTCGGCATCAAGCCGTTCGTGGGTATGCCCGCTGTCACGCTACCGGTCACTCCGCAATAGACATTGCTTTGGGTGAGGGTGGTCTTGCTCACTGGCGTGTCTCGGTCGATCGCGCGCTGTCGCGCCAACGGGTCGGCTCGCCCCACAGCGGGCGCATCACCGCCAATCACTTTCTCTTGGCAACCTCGACATACTCGCGCTTCACCGGCCCCGTGTAGAGCTGCCGTGGCCGACCGATACGCATCGCTGGATCCGCGATCATTTCCTGCCAGTGCGCTACCCACCCAACAGTACGGGCGATCGCGAACATCACGGTGAACATGGAGCGCGGAATACCAAGCGCGCTGTAGATTATGCCCGAATAGAAATCGACGTTCGGATAGAGCTTGCGGGCGACGAAATACTCATCCTTCAAAGCGATTTCCTCGAGCCGCAACGCAAGCTCGAACAGCGGATTGTCAGCGCTGCCGAGCTTCGCCAGCACCTTGTGACACATCTCGCGGATGATCTTGGCACGCGGATCGAAGTTCTTGTACACGCGGTGGCCAAAACCCATCAGGCGAAAATGCGCGGACTTGTCCTTCGCCATCGCCAGGTACTTGGGAATCTGATCGACGCTGCCGATCTGCTCGAGCATATCGAGCACGGCTTCGTTGGCGCCGCCATGCGCCGGACCCCACAATGCGGAGACACCCGCAGAGATGGCCGCATATGGATTGGCGCCGGTGGAGCCGGCGAGACGCACGGTCGAGGTGCTCGCGTTCTGCTCGTGGTCGGCATGCAGAATGAACAGCAGATCGAGTGCCGCCGCGGCATCCGGGTCCACTTCGTAGCGCTCGCACGGCACTGCGAAGAACATGTGCAACAGATTGCTGCAATAGTCCAGATCGTTACGCGGGTAGACGAACGGCTGACCCAGCGAGTGCTTGTAGGCAGCCGCTGCGATCGTCGGAATCTTGGCGATGATCCGGTGCGCAAATATCTCGCGGTGGCGCGGATTATGGATGTCCATCGTGTCGTGGTAGAACGCCGACATCGAAGCCACCACCGCCGACACCATCGCCATCGGATGCGCGTTGTGATGAAAGCCGCCGAAGAAGCGCAGCAGCGATTCGTTGATCATCGTGTGATGACCGATACTGTGGCGAAACGCCTGCAACTGCGCGGCACTCGGCAGTTCGCCGTACAGCAACAGGTAG
>Ga0116151_10000942_pt1 | contig 26914 bp, 14 predicted proteins | sample AD_UKC117_MetaG_FD_89893 | JGI IMG/M metagenome (GOLD analysis project Ga0116151, IMG submission 89893) | Active sludge microbial communities of municipal wastewater-treating anaerobic digesters from Hong Kong - AD_UKC117_MetaG | ecosystem: Engineered > Bioreactor > Anaerobic > Digestate... | reverse complement strand
CATCTGGTGGCCAATTACACAGGCAACGCGCTTGTCGTAGGAAGCACCAATTTCCCACTGACAAAGATTGCTGCCGGTCACTCGTGAAAATTTTCTGTGATTCTGTGGTGAGTCTGCCCTTTTTGCGGTAGAATCACAGATGAGGCCAAAAATTGCCGGAGAGGAGAAAACCTGGATGATCCAAAAAGTAACGGTTGACGGGCTGGCAAAACTCCCAGCCTTTTGTCATGCGGTGATCGCCGGTGATTTTATCTATGTCTCCGGAACATTGGGCGCCCTGCCCAATTCGATGACTCTAATCGAAGGGGGCACGGGGCCAGAGACCACCCAAACCATGCGCAACATTGAGATCATTCTGCAGGCATGCGGGGCAACGTTGGCCGATGTGGTAAAGGTCAATGTCTTCTTGGCCGATATGAGCACCTTTGGCGAGATGAATACCGCCTATCTTGCTGTCATGGGCGAGGATCCGCCGGCGCGCATCACGGTTGGGCGGGCCGAGCTGGCATTGGGGGCAGCTGTTGAAATTGATTGTGTTGCCTATAAACCTGCCGCGAGTTGATCCATAAATATACAAGTTGATCCATAAATAGTTGTATCATTGCATCATCAGTACTTCACGGTTCTACAATGATGTGATAGACTAATCTTCGTAAATCTCGGGGTTATAACAGGCGTTGTTGGTTTGGCTCATAGCGGCCTCCGGGTGAAATCGCATAAATTCTCAGAGAGGATCGCGCCAATTTCACCCCTTCGCCCAGATGAGCGGTTGGTTTTCCCAGTGTTTACGAATGATTAGCGGAGCAATACGCAAATTTATGGCGACAATGAATCATGCGGATTTCCCCGGAACGGCAATGGGGCAACGGAACCTTCGTCGACAGCAGAGCCGGTTGGCACTTTGGGTGAGACAGATTCCTCACGAATGGTGGCCATCGTTGCTGTTGGTGAGCGATGCGTTGCTGGTGCTCTGCGCCTTTGCGAGTGCCTACTATGTGCGCTACGAAATGCAACTGGGGCGCCTGGTCGATCCGGCGAATCGAGTGGGAATGGTAGCCTATGTGCCCTTTGCCGCGCTGTTGGTCATTGTCTCATTGCTTTCCTATCGCTTCTCCGGTATTTACCCCTACCAAGCAGGGCGCAGCCTCGTCGAGGAAACCTACACCATCGGCACGGCAACCACGTTGGCCGTGGTGATCCTCAGCGGTATCAACCTCATCTATGAGCCACTGGCCTACAGCCGTCTGCTTTTTCTCTACACCGCCATCTTTATCACGCTCTATCTTGGCGTGAGTCGGCTGACCATCCTGCAAATGCGGCGCTATTTGCGCGGCTATGGTATTGGTGTGCGCCGTGTGCTGCTGGTGGGTGCCGGCGATGTGGGGCGTATGGTGATGCGCACCATGGTTGCGCGCCCCGAGCTGGGTTATCAGGTGGCAGGCTTTTTGGATGACAACCCAATACGTGGACAGACCAACATTGGTCCTTATCGGGCGCTGGGGCCGATCCTCAATTTCCACCAGGTCATTGCCCAGGAGACAATCGACAATGTGATCATCTGTCTGCCTTGGCATAGCCACGAGTTGATTCAGCAGGTCATACAGACCTGTGAGCAGAATCAGATCCGGGCACAGCTCGTGCCCGATTACTTCCACTTTACCAAGAACCAGGTGCAGGTCGATGATCTCAATGGGATCCCGCTGCTGAGCACCCGCGATCTATCGATTCAGGGCTGGAACTACATTGTAAAACGGAGCGCGGACATTTTTCTCTCCGTTATTGCTGTGCTCTTGGGCTGGCCACTGATGGTGGGAATTGCGTTGGCGATTCGGTTCGATTCATCGGGGCCGGTGATTTACAAGCAAGAGCGAGTTGGCAAGAATGGCAAAACCTTTGCCTGTTATAAGTTTCGCTCGATGGTCGTCGACGCCGATGCCCGGCGCCACGAGATCGCACAGCTCAACGAATCGACTGGTCCCCTCTTCAAGATGCGCAACGATCCGCGATTGACCCGCGTGGGCCGCTTTATCCGCCGCTTTAGCCTTGACGAAATCCCCCAGCTCTACAACGTTTTTCGGGGGGAGATGAGCATTGTCGGGCCACGGCCCAATTTGCCGGCAGAGGTCGAAGAATATGAAGAGTGGCACAAAAAACGACTGGCCGCGAGTCCAGGCATTACGGGGCTGTGGCAAGTGAGCGGGCGCAGCGATCTTACCTTTGATGAGATGGTGTTGCTCGATATTTACTACGTGGAAAATTGGAGTCTGGCGCTCGACCTGCATATCCTGTTGCGCTCGATTCCGGCAGTGTTGGGCGCACGCGGGGCCTACTGAGTGAACCGCGTTGGACAAGAACGGTGGTTTCTCTAAACATGCCGGAGCGATGATTCTCAGCCCGTCATCGCTCCGGCATGTTCTGTATTGGGAAAGCTACGCTTCGCTACAGCCTTCGGCGGCCATGAGTGCACGGAGCGCTTCGACGGCCCGCCGCATGCCTTCGGGGCCACTAAAGCCGCTGCTGTGCCCGGCGACGGCGAGATGTGGTTCGAGGGCCAACATGCCCTGATAGCCGCTGTCACGCAGGTGGGTCAGCAACAGGGCAACCTGCCCATCCCCTTCACCGGCGGCGCGCACGCTGCCATCCAGCAACGCATCTTTGATATGAATATAGCCAATGTAGTTGTGCAGCTTCGGCCAGCCATCCGTTGTCACCTGTGCCTCGCCCACCTGCACAAAATTGGCTGGATCCCAGGCGAAGACGATGGCGGGATGATTGATTCCTTGCAGCAGCGCCTGGCAGCGAGCAACGGTGTCACCGACAATCCCTTTTTCATTTTCCAACAGTAGCGTGGCGCCGGCAGCTCCGGCGACTGCGGCCAATGTGCGGAGCCGCTCAATGGCAACCGGCACCTGTTGATCAAGATTGGTTTCACCCTCCGGTGGATAGAAGGAAAAGACCCGAATCTTGCTCGTGCCGACAATCTTGCCAATGGCAATGATCCGTTCGAGATTGGCGACTTCCGTGGCGATTGGTTGTTGGATGGGCGACTTCCCAATGGGGCTGCCGATGGCGCTGACTCCAATCCCATAGCGATCGCAGAGTTCACGCACCCGGCGTGCTTCGTCGTCACTCAACTGTAGCACATTTTTGCCCCAGACGCCCCGCAACTCCAAATAGCGGATCTTGAGGTCGCGCAAAATATCTAACTGTTCCGCCAACTTGTCGGCGATCTCGTCGCCAAAGGCACTGATGGTAAAGCTTGCATTGCTCATACTCTGATTCCTTTCTGGCAGGCTAATCGTTGCGTACCTGCGTTATGGGCGCGTACCACATGGTTGTCATGACATAGGACGGTGTAGGTGGTCCTTTGTGGTCATGCCAAAAGCCGGGGACGCGCTCTGGATATAGGGTGCGTACCACATGGTTGTCATGACACCGGACGGTGTAAATGGTCCTTTGTTGTCATGCCAAAAGCATGGTACGCACCCTACGTTACGCACCGGCCTGCAGTTCAGCCAGTAATGTGCTGTAGCCTTCGCGATCGAGCGGCAACTCGACTTCGCAACCCCGGTAACTCGAATAGATGATGGCGTTGGCCAATTCGAGTGACATCAGCCCTTCACGGCCATCGGCGCGCAGGGGCGTTCCTTCTGTAATGGCGCGGTGGAAATCGGTGTAGACTTCGATATGTTTGCCCAGCCCATCGCCGACTGGCACCTCTTCGGCAACAATCTGGGGCGCGGCAAAGCGCTCGGGCGAATGTAAAATATGCTCGACCAGGTTGGGTTCATAGCGCTGGAAGGTGATCTTGCCGCCTTCGCTGATGTTGAGAATGCCACCGGTGCCCACAATTTCCATCCGGCGTTCCCCTGCTTCGGCCGTGCTAAAGAAGATGGAACCCAGTGCCCCATTCTCCCATTCCAACATGGCCATTGAGCTATCTTCCACCTCGATGCTGTGACGTACCGTGCGATTCCATGCCACGACCCGTTTCGGCATGCCAGCCAGGTGACAGAGGAGATCGAGACTGTGCGGTGCTTGATTCATCAGCACGCCGCCCCCTTCTCCTTTCCAGGTACCGCGCCAGCCGGCGCTTTTGTAGTAGGCGACTGTGCGCAGCCACGGTTCTACTTGCGTCACCCGCTGGATTTCGCCCAACTGTCCGCTTTGGATCAGATGACGTGCGGCCTCTACCTCAGGACGAAAGCGCTGCTGAAAGTTCACGGCCAGCAGACGGTTGTTTTTATCGGCGGCGGCGATCATGGCGTCGGCATCACGGACTTGAACAGCCATGGGTTTTTCGACGAGGACGTGGCTCCCGGCATTGAGCGCATCGATGGCAATGGCGGCATGAAAGGGATGGGGCGTGAGCACAACCGTCACATCCGGTTTTGTTTCTGCGAGCATCTGTCGATGATCGAGAAAGAAGGGGCAATCGAGTTCATCGGCGCGGGCTTGGCCGGCCGTTGCACTCACATCCGCGCCACCGACGATAACAACATTGTCCAGGTCCCGGTACGCCGGCATGTGGGCAGAGACAATTCCGGCGCCAATCCCAACAATGGCATGGCGTAACGGCGTTGCTGTCGCTGTGGTAGCAGAATGGGAAGAATTCATGGTTCACTCCAGTTTCTAGATTAGTTCTTGTTGCGAAATACGGAAACGTTTCACGCAAAGCCGCAAAGTTCGCAAAGGTCTCACCGGTATTTTTTGGCAAGCGTCGTGCCTTTGCGTGAGAAATCGACGTTTCACAACAAAGCTATGTAAATGCAAGGTGGGAAATTCTGTTTAGTGCCCTTGCGGCGAAAGCAACAGCTTGCACACTTTGCTTTGATGAGTGATTTCTTGGGTTAAACATACACTTGGCGCGGATTCCCGGCAGAGGCAGCATAGATCCATAGCTCATGCTCAGGTGGATGTATAGGCTTTAACATTGTTGATTGATACTGGCTCAACTTGCTGGGTGGAATGAGTTCGCATGGCGCGTATTACTAGACGGTGGGGATAAATGTTGTTGAGATAGGCTTTACGCATCTCCGGATCGTGAATTGCCTCAGCCTGTTGAATCAGCCATTGATACCCCCGATAGAGAATGGGGTAGCTGCGATCATCGTTGGCTTCATGTAGAACAAAATAGCAGCTGATGATCGTCCACATTGCCTCCATGGCATTGTTGGCGAGAATCGTATCCAGCATCTTCAAGGTCGCTTCGGTGTAGTGCAAGGCCTCTGCTAGCCGTCCCAGGCGCAACAGACTGTAGGCATTGGCGCTGAAGACAGTGCCGATCTCCAAACGATTACCCATCGCTTGCCAGAGTTTGATCGATTCTTGGTAGCAAGCATGCGCCCGTTCCATCTGATCCAGCGCCAGATAGTTATGGCCAAGAAATGCCAGTACCGCTGCTTTGAGTCCTGTAAATTGATGTTCTTCAATGAGTGTCAATGCCTCTTCGGCAAATTTTACCCCACTGTGTGCTCTTCCGCCATAAAAGTCTGTGAGCGAAAGGAACTGCAACATGTAGACCTCCGCCTGCCGGTGATGAGTTGTACGGGCAACGACCAATCCTTGAAAAAGTTCCTTGCGCGCTTGTTCATAAAGCCCCAGCGCGTTGAGCAAGAGCGCATGGTTCATTAACGCATAGATGTGTTTCGTGGGGTTACCCGCTTGTTCACTGAGCGTCAAGTTGCGTTCGAGATAGACTTTGGCATCGTTCCATGCACCGGTTGCGAGGGCAACAATTCCCAAATTGTTGACCAGCAGGCGTTCCTGGAAATGATCTTGGCTTTCAATCGCCAAGGGCAAAGCTGCTTTGTAACAGGTAACTGCGGAACTATGATTGCCTTGCATATCGTGCAAGACGCCTTGTAAGTTCTGCGCCGTGATTTGTAGACCCACCAATTCATATTCGATGGCAACGGCGGCCGACTGCTGAGCCCATTCCATCGCAATTTTGAGCTGCCCACGGTGTTGGGCCTGCAGCGCCATTAGGTAGTAACCGTGAGCCTGTAGCCGAGGGTGGGCCAGTGCGTTTCCATAGTCTATCACACATTGGGCAGAGTGTTGCGTGGTATCCAGATCGCCACCCATCTCCATAAGAGTGGCGTAGGCGATATGCAGATCCGCCAATACTTCTTTGGCAAACGCCGGGGTAGCGAGACCCTCTGCGGCTTCTGTCGCGTTGGTGTTTTGACTACTGAGATAGTTATTTACAATTGTAATGGCCGCGGCGATGGCGTGCGCCGCTTCCGTAAGCTGTCCCAGGCGTTCATGCAGGTAAGCGAATCCTTCTATGCCCTGTTGCAACAAATGCAGGTTAGGCTGTTCCACAATCCACTGCCATGCACTACGGATATTGGCAATCTCTTTTGAAAGTAAGTGAAAATTTTCGACGTTGCTCTGTTTTCGACGCCCAATGCGATCCAAGAGTTGAGCATAGTAGGTTGCGTGTTGACAGCGTGCCGCGGCGAGGAGCGGTGCATTCTGGGGCTGCGTATGAATAAACGTGCGCACGAACTCATGGATCATGTAGCGACCATCACCGACCGCGTGAAGGAGACAACGGTGAACCAACTCATCCACAGCGTTATGCGAGACGTCGGCAAGTGCCTTGGCGGCGGCGTCGGAAAATGTGTCCTTGAAGACGGTACAGTACGCCAACAACTTCGCCAAGTGTGTGGGTAAGTCTTCCCACGAGTTTTGCAATAGTGCATGTAAACTGTGCTGATGTTTCGGGAGATCGGCGGCAGAAGAAATGAGGGTGGAGAGGTCACGTTGGGCACGAACAACTACTTCGTCGAGTGAATAGTTGACCAACTGGGCTGCCGCCAGCTTAATACCGAGCGGGAGTCCATTCATGAAGCGACAGAGCCAAATCACGGCGGCACGATTGGCCGGCGAAAGAGCAAATGTGCCGGTAACTCGTTTTGCTTGCTCCACAAAAAGCCGCACGCTGGCGTACTGCAGTAACGTTTCGTTGTCGTGAATCTGGGCTGGATCGGGTGTGAGAAGGCCCTGCAATCGGTGAACATCCTGCGCGAAGAATTCTAGGTGGTGGCGCGAGGTGATCACAATTTTGATCTGTGCTGCTTTGTGCAGTAATTCTGAGAGAAAATCGGTGACATACTGGCGCAGATGTTCAAAATTGTCGAGGATTAGCAGCAGCTTGCGTTCCCTCAACTGGTTCGTTAACTGATCAGCCAGCGAAGAATGTTGATCGAATGAAAGGCTGAGTACGCTGCCAATGCTGGTGATGAGTAGTTCAATACATCGTGCTCCAGCAGGAATTGCTGCTGTATTCACAAACCAGATGCCATCGGGAAAGAGTTGCTGTTGTGGCCGATGAAAATGCGGATGATGGCCCAATCCAATGATTGTTCTGGCTACCTCCAGCACAACATGGGTCTTGCCGATACCGCCTTCCCCGACAATGGCCAACAAACGGCTCTCTCCGTGGGTTAGCTGATCGAGAATCCGTTGCATGTCCTCTTGGCGGCCGTACAGTGGCATCAAGGGTGTTGGTAGATTGTGTCGCTGCCGTTGGATTGGTGAGACTGGAATTTGTTCAACCGCGCCCAGGGAGAGTAATGTTCGCTGTTGTTCACCATTGATTCCCGTGACACCGTAAATGTTGAGCCCCTCATAGGGTCCGGGAGTGCGTCTCCGTTCACAGCGTATCCACTGCGTCTCCTGTTGTTGCCACACGATGATCTGTTCATCATCGCCGCCACTAAAGAGGCGCATGCCGTTGTGCGTGAAATGAAGTCGCCGCACGACGCCTTTGTGCCCTTCTAAAATTTGGGGACCTTCACCCGTATCATGATTCCAAATCCAGATTTGATTGCCGCCACCGCCTGCTGCCAGCATTGTGCCATCGGCACTAAAAGCGACTGCAAATGTGGATGACATTGTTGGATACTTGTGAATAAGTTTCAATTGGGGTAACTGCCACACCTCTACACCAGGATTGGCGCCACCGATAGCAAGATGGTGGCCAGCGGGATGAATCGCCAATGCCAAGGCTCCGTGGGTCTCCGTTTGCACTATATAATCGGGTTCATCAATGGTGACGACCTGGGACTGATCTGGTGTGAGATGATCAAGCTCCCAAATCAAGATGGTTCCTTCTTCTGATGTGGCAAACAAGTATCGACCATCCGGTGAAAAGACTACTGCCTCAACCAGCGGCGTTGTTGTTGCGAGTAGATAGCTCACGCGCCGATGCCGAAACGGGCAGAGGATGACTTTCGCGTTGATGCTTCCTGCCGCTAACCACTCACCATCGGGGCTAATGGCAAGCGACAGCAAGGTACCAACATCGCCTGCGAATTTCTCTGCACATTGAATTTCATCCGTGACAGACCAGAAATGGATGAAGCCGTCTTCTCCAGCGCAGATGAGATAGGGTTCATCGGGATGAAATTCGAGCGCATAGATCTTACCCGTCTGTTGATTCGTAAGTAAGGCGGGTTTAAGGGAGATGAGTGGCGCATGGATCAGTGCGTTGTCAGCTGCTGTATGTGGGGGGTACAGACGCCACGAGACAAGGGTTCCATCGTTGCTGCAACTGAAAAATAGCCGTTCTGCCGGTTGCAGTGCCGTGGCTTGTACTTCGTTGCGATTGCTATGGTGGGTGCGAATCGACTGTCCCTGGCGCAGATCCCAGATGCGCAGCGACTGATCAAAGCTGCCACTTGCCAACGTATATCCATCAGTGGTAAGCGCGATAGCACCGATGGCCCCTGTATGGCCTGAGAGAGAGAGCAGCAACTGACCGCTATGGACATGCCACAAGTAGATTACTCCTCCATTGCCGGCTGCTGCGACCATGTCGTTTCCACAGGTCACGCTCAGGATCGAGTCGGCTGCATCGGTGAAAACTCGTTCCGCCTTTTCCCTGGCCAACGACCAGAACTGCACCGTGTGGTCGGCGCTACCCGAAAGCAAGTAACTGCCGTCGGGGCAAAAGCTCACCGATGTAATTTCGTCGCGATGGTGTGTCAGTTGTCGCCAACTCTCAATGGGCTCGGTGATAGAGAACGGGATCTGCCAGAGATAGATGACCCCATCGCGCCCGCCGCTGGCGAGGAGCCAAGTGGGAGTTTTGCACCTATCCTGTTGCTGGGGATGAAAGGCCAACGATAGGATGCCCGAGCGGTGCTCTGCCAATGTTTGCAGCAATGTACCCTCATGGACATGCCACAAGCGAATAGTACCGTCGCCACTCCCACTGGCAATGAGCTTGCCGTCGGGGCTAAAACTCACCGCAAACACGGCGTCCTCATGGCCGGAAAAGGTTTTTAGTAAAATGGCTGTCAACAAATGGGGCATTGCTGTCGTGTAGATATCGCTGATATCCCAGAGCCGTACCACCTTATCGGCATGGCCACTGGTAAGCAGTTGGCCATCGGGGCTGAAGGCAAGTGACCACACCCAGCGCCCATTCCCGCGACAAATGCCGGCTAATTGGCCGTCGTTCATGCGCCAGAGGTGCACATTGCCATCCGATGTACCTGCCGCGAGTAATCGGTTGTCTGGACTAAAGGCAACGGCGGTCACGCTGCCAAAGTGATCCGCAAATACGCTGTTTTTGAGATCAGCGTGAGCAAGATTCAAATAGCGCAAGGAAGCCCGCCGGAGATCAGCCTGCCAGATTGCAAGGTGAGAAAAGTCTTGTGTACTCAAGTCAATCTTTGCTTCGAGCATCAGATGCAATAAATTCGCCGCGGCATAGCCGGGCACCTGCTCGCTCTGATTTTTCAGGGCAGATAACAGACTCTGTAACCGTTGCTCGAACCACTGTTTTCCCCACTGGGCCTGTAAAAGGCGGAGCAATGGTTGCACCAGTAGTCGTCGCTGTAGTTGGCGTACATAATCCGGGGCCTGCGCTTTGACGAGCAAGAAACGGTAAAAGAGATCGAACGTGCCGGCAATCAATTCTTGTGATATGGCGATAACGAAATATTCCGTGACATATTCGAGGATAACCGTCTGCATGCTTAGGTGGACGGCAAGCTGTCCGGTAAAACGTTTAGAACGTTCGTCTGTTTCAAGCAAAAATCGGCGTTGCAACGAGCGCAGTGCTTCATAAAAATGATTTCGGGTGGGTGGTTGAATCAGATTATCCCAAAGCTGCTGTGGGGTAACAGCTTCGCGTTCGATAGCCAACCAGAGCAGAATGTCCTTTTCCGGGGGCGATAGACGGGCAAACTGCTGGTCCAATACGTGACGAATATCGTCGACAAAGAGTGTCTGCTCTTCCTGCAAAAAGGCTTGGAGATTACCGAGAAACAGCTCATTGATCGTTTCGGCAACGATTTTCAGTGCAAGTGGGTTACCGGAATAGCGGGCAGCAAGGGTGGTTAGCTCTTCATTGGTGCCGATGAGTTGGCATTGTTGTAGCAACTGCACCGCGTCAGGAGGGGTAAGGCCTTCTATGGGAAGTACATCCGTAACTTGATGATTGGCCAATCGAATCAGGGTCAGCGGTTGTTCGCGGCTGGTAAGGATCAGCGTTCCCCGGTGATTGGACGACACCAGTCGTTCAAGAAGATGTTCTACTTCCAGAAAATCGCGCCGGTAAGTCCCAGCTCTGCTGTCGGCACTGAGAAAATTCTCAAAGTTATCGAGGATAAAGAGTACAGGTTCATGGTGTAAGTGGTCAAAGAGTGCAGCAAGCAACTGTTCTGTACGGACCGATTCACTACTCGGTATCGGAATAGAAAGCTGATGTAGCCAATAGGTGAGCATATCCGCAAGGGAAGGTGACGTTTGGCAGGAATACCACAGGAGCCGATGAAAGGGAACTCGCCCGTCTTTAACACCATTGGCGCTGGCACTAATGCTCCGTTGAAATAGTTGTGTCACAAAGTGTGCCACTAGCGCAGTTTTGCCCTGGCCACCCAAGCCGACCACGGCGATGAGCTTCTGCCGCTTGTCTAGTACAGCCTTGTTGAGTAGATGTAATTCCTTGTCACGACCAACAAAGAGTGCTGATTGGGGAATGGCATGCGAGTCGCGCTGCAGTAGCTGTGAGATCGGCGTATCACGTTTGGAACGCAGACCATTGTTGATCGAGAGGGCATCGATCGTCGTAGCGGAAGGGACCTTGGGATGACGGGGTAAATCACCGGTAGAAATAGTCTGATATAGGGCTTGTGTCTCCGCCGATGGCATTACGCCAAACTCCTGCTCAAGGATGTGGCAACAGCGTTCATATTGAATAAGCGCTGCTCCTCGTTGCCCACTTGCTGCCAACAGTCGCATCTGTTGGCGATGCGCCGCTTCATCCCAGCTTTCCATTGCCAGCAGCCGCTGTGTTAGCTGAAGACCTTCATTCCAAGAGGCTGTCTCGAGATGGTAGGCGACCAACTGGTGCATTGCATGGGTAGCTGCAACACGCAACTGTTCACGTTCTGTCATCAGCCATTCATCGAAGGCTTCTGTCTCACGGACGTAAAAGCCGTCCAGGAGATCCCCTTGATAAAGTTCGATGGCACTTTGCAACTCTTGGTAGGTGCACTGTTCAATCTGTGGTTCGAGTAGCTTTCGGAAAGCGAGAACATCAATCCAAGGGTTCGACTTGAAGTTTAAGGCTACTGTCTGCCGTGTGATGGTTAGGTGATTTCCAAGCAGTTTGCGTAAATTGAAGATGATATCACGGAGATTTTTGCGCGCAACCGTTTCGGCAACGTCGGGCCAGAGGAGCGCTGCTAATGTAGATCGTGCATGAGGGCGAGCTGTTATTGCAAGGTAGTAGAAGAGCGCCTCTGCTTTGCTGGTAATGAAGCCGGTCACCACACTATGTGCATGGTACACCTGTGGTGCCCCCAGTAGTCTCAGTTCTAACCGTTCAAGCGATTCAGACATAAGAATAAAATCTCGACGTTTTTTCGACGAACAATTGTTAGAGTAAATTTTCAAAAATAACTTATTACTGATCAGACTTACGCCACCGTCCAAGAACGCTCTTTTTGTTCATTGGTTCTCCCGCGAAATGAAGTGATGCACACGTTGTTTGCATGAGCGAATGATGCGTCGGGCATGGTGTGCTGTTGGGCTAAGCGGTGAAATCGTTGCCATTCTCACCGAGAATCTACCTGATTTCACCTGGAGGCCTATTATGAGCCAGATTTTCTGCAAATACCAAAGGAATGGTGAGGGTTCGTTTCCAATGATGGTGAAACCCATACGTACCAAACGTCGGTATACGTTGATGCGCCAAGAGATTGTACAGGCTGCGCGACAGATTATTCAAGAAAAAGGGATCGATGGTCTTTCAATGCGTGCCATCGCAAAGGTTGTCCATACAAGCCCTGCGAATTTGTACGAGTACTTCCTCAATAAAGAAGAGATTATTGTTTCGGTCTACAACGAATTTTTGGCAGGTCTCCTGACAGCACTCCAGCAAGTTCCGCAAAGCTCTTCCGGTCGTGCCTATTTGTTGGGGCTATGTATGCAGTATATTGACCATGTAGGTAGGGACCCCAGCCAACTTCAAATCGCCAGCTATCCTACCCAACTTGAAGCTGCTGTGCTGGTACAGGACCACCAAGATGGAGGAGCTAATGCAGCACATAAGCCCAGTCCATCTATACCGACGCAGCAGCTTCAACGTGCCGTCGATCCGTTAACTTCTGCCTACACAGCAAATACCAAGAAAATTTTCGAGCTGTTTCTTCAGGCAGTGGAGAAATGTATTGAAGAGAAGTCAATCTCTTCTTCCGTGATGGGCACTACCGAGATCGCCCATGTCGTTTGGGCGCTTGTGCACGGCTTGATTACACTGAGTATACAGGATATATCTATGCTTGATCGACAAACCATGCAAACTGCAATTGTTAACTATTTAGACAGTCTTTCCTCACTATAACATGGCCAGACTGTAACATGTCCAGGATAGCGTGGTGCATTGCTCCGGTACAAAGAATCGTCCCGACATTTTGGTTATATGACCCAGCGGAACCAGGGTATGTCCGGAGCGAGAGTAAGGGGTTAATTTCAGCAACGGAACATGCGTGATGCCAATCGGCGGTATGCGCCAATCGAGATTTACCCAATTTGTGCTATACCACCCGCAAATCGACGATCATTCGACGCCACCCCACTACTATAAATCCTTGTCATCTAAATTGACTGGAAAAATAGCTGTTACCGAACAAATACTCCTTAACTATTGGTCCTTATGACTGTTGTAAAAGAACACACCTGTACGCAAAAACCCGCTACGCTAAGTAGCGCTTCCACCGTAGGAAAAACTGTTCTCATTGTTGAGCCCGACACCAGCCTCGGCTTTCTCCTGGAAAAGGCAATGCAAAAAGCGTGCTACAGAACCATTTGTGCGTCACGCATTGATGAAACATTGACAATCCTATATCACCAACCCGTTGACTTAATTCTAATAGATATTGTTACAAATCGCTGGGAGGATTTTAATACTTGCCGAGACATACGCCAACATTTTTCCATACCAATTGTTATTTTGAGTGCCCATAGCCCATCTGCCGTACAAAAACATGCCGAACAATTGGCGGCAGCTGCATACCTGCGCAAGCCCATCCGGCTCTCCCAGTTGCATCAATGCGTTGCGTCTCTCCTGGGTGATTAGGTTCTGTTGACAGTTCGTGCCGTTCAGCGGTGACAATCACTGTCCATAAGGTTCTCGGCGAACAATGTGCCTCGGGACAGTTAACTGTCACCTGCGCAAATGGCAACAGGCCCTAGCCACCTGTTCTTGTTACGTAGGTTATCAATATTATAAACAGAAACTTGTGAAAAGTCACATATCCTTTTGAATGATTGTACGTTCTTACAACTTTTTATTCTCCTTTGCCCCGATATGTCTCCGCTATTGAGATGGTTTCCCTACCCGAAGGTTGTTTCGCAGATCTGATACGCCACGTTTTGGGGCGTCTGCGTTTTTGGTTGTTTCGTTTATTTTCCCACCAATTTCTTGCAGTCTCAGTCGTTGACGATTTGTTATTCTGAAGAGCAAAGGGACGAAATCTCCTATCACTGCCAGTGGAGATTCTTCCTCGTTTCACTCGTCAGAATGACAAAACTGTTAGCATTCGTGAACGACTGAGTCTTACACTAATGGGATTACCCCCCCGTTTTCTTCTCTGTTCTTGCCAGAGCAATTTAATGGTACAATCTCCTATTGGCAATTCAATTATTGAGGAGAGGCATTTATCGAGGCGATATAGCACGAAATTATGTAACGCTCATATGAGCAAAGCGGTGAGATCGTTGTCATTCTCACCGAGAATCGATCCGATTTCACCCAGAAACCTATATGAGCCGTTATGTACATTGCCAATCCGTTCTCTGAGCCAACTGTGATTACACAATTTTCCGCGCACCGTATTGACTGGAGGCAAAGGCGAACTCATGCGTAGTCAACTCACCTACCCAACTTTGAATGAAGCACAACGACTGAAACGTTTAGCGCCACCGACAGGGAGGGTGCGGATGGTGCTCGATACTGACACCTTTAATGAAGTCGACGATCAATTTGCCGTGACTCATGCTCTGTTGTCACCGGAAAGCATGAATGTTGAAGCAATCTATGCCGCGCCCTACTACAAGACGAACATTGCCGGTCCAGGTGCAGGTATGGAATTGAGCTATCAGGAGATCCTACATCTGTTGCATAGGCTAAACATTGCGGCAGAGGGACTTGTCCATCGCGGTTCACCGGCATTTATGGCCGATGCCACAACACCGGTTGAAAGCGAGGCTGCCCACGATCTCATCGAGCGTGCCATGACGGCAAACGGTGATGAGCCGCTCTATGTGGTGGCAATTGGGGCAATCACCAATGTTGCCAGTGCCATCCTGTTGGAACCGGCCGTCATCGAACGGATCGTTGTCGTCTGGCTGGGTGGACATGCTCTCTATTGGCCCTCAGCGCGTGAATTTAACCTCTCCGGCGATCCCCACGCAGCCCGCATCCTCTTTGATTGTGGTGTGCCGCTGCTGCAACTGCCATGCTGGCCCGTTGTCTCCCACCTGTTGACCAACATTCCCGAGTTGGAACGCTATGTCGAGCCGTGTGGCGCGATCGGCGCCTTCCTCACTGAGCGGGTGAAGAGCTATCACGATGAACACCGCGGTTGGGGAAAAGAAATTTGGGATCTGGCCGCAACCGCCTACCTGGTAAACCCCGATTGGATTGAGACGACATTGGTGCACAGCCCCATCCTCACCAGTGAGCAAACCTGGAGTATTGACCAGCGTCGTCATCTCATCCGCACTGCCACCAAAATCAAGCGTGATCTGATCTTCCGTGATTTCTTTGACAAACTAGCCGCCTTTACTGGCAACAAGTAAGAGTCTATCTGTAAAATCGCTTGTGAGTCTACGGGGTAGTTCGCTAAAGGTGACCACTACAGAGATTTCACGGACAGACACAGGGCAAAATAATCCCGGAATCATGCATGATTCCGGGATTATTTTGCCCTACTCCACAACTTCACACTTTACCCTAATTGCCATTATACTTTGTAGTGTAGTCTTTAACACGCTTGTGAATTGGGTGTATGAGGAAGAAAGGTAAATCATGGCACTTGCCCTCTCCAAACCCAACTATAGCTCGCCGGAAAAGAGCGAATATTTCCGCGGCAAAATCTTTATGATGGCCGGCAGTTCACCGAACCATGACCGCATTGCCAGAAATATCTTTGCCGAACTCAACACTATACAAACCCTAGAAAAACGAAATGCCAAAACGAACTGACATCTCATCTATTTTGATCATTGGCTCCGGCCCCATTGTTATCGGCCAAGCCTGTGAATTTGACTATTCGGGCGCGCAAGCGTGTAAGGCGCTGCGCCAGGAAGGGTACCGTGTCATCCTCGTCAACTCAAATCCGGCCACCATTATGACCGATCCCGAGATGGCAGACGCCACTTACATTGAACCGTTGACGATTGAAGTCGTCGAAAAGATTATTGCCAAAGAGAAGCCCGATGCCCTGTTACCTACCGTCGGTGGGCAGACCGGCTTGAATCTCTCCGTTGCACTGGCTGAAGCAGGGATCCTCGACCACTATGGCGTCGAGTTGATCGGTGCCAATCTTCAGGCAATGAAAACGGCTGAAGATCGCGAACTCTTCAAAAACGCGATGACCGCAGCCGGCCTTGAATCGCCGCGCAGTGTGTTGGTCCATTCACTCGAAGAAGCGCGTCGCGCCGCCATTGAAATTGGCCGCTATCCCATCTTTATTCGTCCCAGCTTTACCTTGGGTGGCAGTGGCGCCGGCACCGTCTTCACCCCTGAGGAATTTGACGAAAAGGTGGCGTGGGGGCTCAAAGAAAGCCCTGTTCATACCGTGTTGGTCGAGGAATCACTGATTGGTTGGAAGGAATACGAACTGGAAGTGATGCGCGACAAAGCCGATAACTTTGTTGTCGTCTGTTCCATTGAAAATCTCGATGCGATGGGCGTGCACACCGGCGATAGCATCACCGTCGCACCCTCGCAAACGCTGACCGATAAGGAGTATCAGCGGCTACGCGATCAGGCTCGGATCGTGATGCGTGAAGTCGGCGTTGAGACGGGTGGCAGCAATGTACAGTTCGCTGTCGACCCCGCGAGTGGACGTGTGGTGATAATTGAGATGAATCCGCGAGTCTCCCGTTCCAGCGCATTGGCTTCGAAAGCGACCGGCTTTCCGATTGCCAAGTTCGCCGCCAAAGTCGCGGTTGGCTATACGCTCGATGAGTTGAAGAATGACATCACGCAACAGACTGTAGCGGCGTTTGAGCCATCGATTGACTATGTCGTCGTCAAAATTCCGCGCTGGGCCTTTGAGAAGTTTCCCGGCGTCGACCGCGAATTAGGGCCACAGATGAAATCGGTCGGTGAAGTGATGGCGATTGGCCGCACCTTCAAAGAGGCGCTACAAAAGGGGGCGCGCAGCCTGGAGATTGGGCGCGATGGCTTGGGTCCAGTCGAGCGGGACGGCGAGGGTCATTTCAAAGGGTATGAACCCAATACCGAACTGCACGATCTCTTGCGTATCCCCAATCGCGACCGCCTCTTCGCCACCTACGAAGCGTTGTTGCGCGGCGATGATATTGCCACTGTTTGCCAGATCACCCGGTTTGATCCCTGGTTCGTCACCCAAATCGCGGAAATCGCCGACTTTGAGCGCAGTTTGGCCGAGCTGGATAAGGCAACGTTGCGCCAGGCCAAACGCCTCGGCTTTAGCGACGCACAGTTGGCGCGCATTATCAAAATGCGCATGGCGGACGGCGCATGGCGGGATGAGCCTCAGCCCGTTGATGGACAATCCGCCGCGCACCCCGCCCCCGATGAACTTGCTATCCGCCATTTGCGCAAGCAATTGGGGCTGGTCCCAACCTATCATCAAGTTGACACCTGTGCCGCCGAGTTTGAAGCGTACACGCCTTATCTTTACAGCAGCCAGGAGGTAGAGAGCGAGGCTGTTCCCACCGACCGCCCCAAGATCATTATTCTTGGGGGCGGCCCCAATCGCATTGGCCAGGGGATTGAGTTCGACTACTGCTGCTGCCACGCCAGCTTCGCTCTGCAAGATCTCGGCTATGAAACGATCATGGTCAACTGCAATCCTGAAACGGTCAGCACCGACTACGACACCAGCGATCGTCTCTACTTTGAACCCCTCACCTTTGAGGATGTACTGAATATTGTGGAGCGGGAGGGTGGGGCTTCGCCAAGCTCAGCCACCGATGCAACATTGGTCAAGGGCGTGATCGTCCAATTTGGGGGACAGACCCCACTCAACCTGGCCAACAGCCTCCACGCCGCCGGCGTTCCAATCCTGGGCACACCGCCGGATGCGATTGATCTCGCCGAGGATCGTGATCGCTTTGGTGAGTTGTTGGAGCGTCTCGATATTCCGGCACCGGCCCACGGCATGGCGCGTACCGCCAATGAAGCCGCCGCCGTGGCTAAGGAAATTAGCTACCCTGTAGTTGTGCGTCCGTCCTACGTGCTCGGTGGCCGCGCCATGGCGGTGGTGGACGATGAAACGGCGCTGCGCCAATATATGAATGAGGCTGTGAGTGTATCGGCGGATCGCCCCATCCTGGTCGACCGCTTTCTGGAAGATGCCTTTGAAGTCGATGTCGATGCCATCTGTGATGGTGAACGGGTGGTGATCGGCGGCATCATGCAGCACATTGAAGAGGCCGGCATCCACAGCGGAGACAGCGCCTGCGTGTTGCCCCCCTACAAGATCAGCCAGTATCATCTCAATATCATTCGCGAGTACACCGAAAAATTGGGGCTCGCCCTTGGCGTGCGCGGTCTGATGAATGTGCAGTACGCCGTCAAAGATGATGTGGTCTATGTATTGGAAGTCAATCCGCGGGCGAGTCGCACGGTGCCGTTTGTCAGCAAAGCAACCGGTGTGCCCCTCGCCAAGCTGGCGGCACAGGTGATGGCGGGCAAGACATTGGTTGAATTGGGGTTGACGGAAGAACCAAAGCTCGACGGTTTCTTTGTCAAAGAGGCTGTACTGCCGTGGAAGAAGTTTACCGGCATCGATACCATCCTGGGGCCGGAAATGCGCTCAACCGGTGAAGTGATGGGCCATGCCGCCAGTTTCGGCCATGCCTTTGCCAAGAGTCAATCCGGTGCCGGCACGGCGTTGCCCACCAGTGGTGGCGTCTTGATCACCGTCAACGATTTTGATAAAGGCAGCGCGCTCAAGATCGCCCGTGATCTGCATCGGTTGGGATTTACGATCTACTCAACTGAAGGGACCGGCGCGCTCATTGACAGTGTCGGCATCCCGGTGACGATTCTGGAAAAGGGAAGCGCCGGCGGCGAGGGCTACAGCACGCTGGCCGCGATTCAGGATGGCAAGATTCACCTGATCATCAATACCCCCCTCGGTCGCGATAGCCGCGAGGATGGCATTCGCATTCGCCGCCTCGCCACCCGCATGGAGATCCCCTTGATTACCACGCTCTCTGCGGCCCAAGCTGCGGTCAGCGGTATTCGTGCCATGTCGCAACAGGAATTGCGCGTCCGCAGTTTGCAGGAGCACTATCGGGCGTAACGATAGCACGAGCAGATTGTGCGATTTGGTTGTCCATTTGGTCTCTCCGCAAAGCAATGATGTACATGTATACTGAATGTTTGTAACGATTTAGCAGCGATTGAACGAGACAACCCTTCCAGGAAGGGGCAGAGCCAATCTCATCAACAAACCATGTCATTGCCCCTTCCTGGAAGGCAGTACCCCTGAATAGGTACATTTCATCAGGCAGATCTCCTTCAGCCAGGTCGACGCACTCGAGTTCCCTCCAAACGGAAATGCACCCGATTGAAGCCCCACCGACCAATCCAAAAGGATCACGCGCCCATGAACTCCCATCTGGCCTATCACACCGTACTTATTACCAATCTACGCAACGCCACCGCCTGGCGCATGGTCGTGCTCTGCATTGTGGCAGCCTGGCTCTGGATGGTGTTGGGTGCGTTTGGGCAACCACACCTGTCGACTGATGCGATGCTGGTGTTGGCGACGTTGTTGGGCGGGACCGCATTGAGCTATGGCATTACCCGAAGCGCGCCGGCGCTGACGCCATTGTGCGCTGTCATCAACATCACTATCGCGGTTACCGCCGCCATTCTGCTCACCGGCAACACCGATATTGCTGATCTCTATGCGATTCCAGTTTTGGTGGCGGGCACCTTTATTCAACCTTGGGCGGGCGTAGGATTGGCCTTGGCAATCAATGGCGCGTTGCTCTTGGGCTGGCCTTTGGCATCGCCTTTTTTCGCAACGACCGCTGTGCTCTTTGCTCCGAGCCTCATCCTGATCACAAGCTTGGCGGCGTTGATCGCGTGGGTCTTTGCCCACGACTTCTATACGATCACCGCGTGGATGTCTGAAAGTTTTCTGCTCGCTGAAGAACGTACCGATGAGGCGCGTACCCATCGCGCACGTCTTGCCGATACTCTCAAGAATCTGGATCTGGCCTATGATCAGCTCCGCCGCGCCAATGAAGCGTTACAGTGGGCGCGTTATCAGGCTGAGGAGGCCCGGCAGGCAAAGGCTCGCTTTGTCGCCAATGTGAGCCACGAACTGCGGACGCCGCTCAATCTGATCATCGGCTTCAGCGATATGATGGTCACGGCGCCGGAGAGTTACGGCGAAGCCATGCCGACAGTCTATCGGGGCGATCTCAACGCGATTTACCGCAACGCCAAGCATCTTGCCAGCCTGATCAATGATGTGCTCGATCTCAGTCAGGTGGATGCAGAGCGCATGCCCCTCAGTCGAGAGGTGGGGGATTTGAGCGGGGTGCTTGCCGAGGCAGCGCGCATGATCCAGGGCATGATCGCGGGCAAAGGGCTCGCCTTTCGGCTGGACTTGCCAAACGAACCCTTTTGGCTTTCCTTTGATGTTACTCGCATTCGGCAGGTGGTGCTCAACCTGCTGAGCAATGCTGCCCGTTTTACCGGGGCCGGCAGCATCACCCTGCGGCTGGTGCAGCGAGAGGAAAAAGCAGTTGTGACGGTGACCGATACCGGACCGGGGATCACGTCGGAGGAGAAGACGCGTCTCTTTGAGGAGTTTTACCAAATTGATGACTCCATCCGACGCGAACACGATGGCACTGGCTTGGGGCTGGCGATCAGCAAGCGTTTTGTCGAACTGCACGGCGGGCAGATTTGGGTCGAGAGCGAGTTGGGCGTCGGCAGCACCTTTGGCTTTAGCCTGCCTACACTGCCGGGAGCTTCCCTGCCGGATCGTCCACTGGCACTACGTGGAACACCCTTACTCCAGCAGACCAACCGCATCCTGCTTGTACTGCATGACGATCCAAGTGCCGCTGCCATGATGGCTCGCCACTTGGATGCCTACCAGGTGCGGACCGTTCATTCATTGACTGAGTTGGCCACCACGATGCCCCGCCTCCGACCAACTGCACTCGTGGTTGATACGATAAAGCGTACTGCTGTGGAAGGGGTGTTGGCGCACCACGCCGCGTATCGGCCTCCGTTGATCAGCTTTCCGTTGCCCACACTGCCGCAGATGGCCGAAAAACTCCAGGCAACTGCGTATCTATTAAAGCCGGTCACCCGCACAGCTTTGCAGCGGGCGTTGGCTGCGCTCCCAGGAAGCTATACAACGGTTTTGATTGCCGATGATGACCCGGCTATGGCCCGTTTGTTGGCGCGCATGGTGCGGGCGGAAGGGAGCGATGTACGGATCCTGCTGGCGCACAACGGGCGCATCGCACTGGACATTGCGCGTCGCGAACAGCCGGATCTGCTCTTGTTGGATCTGCGCATGCCGGAGCTAGATGGCATTGGCGTGCTGGAGCAGATCCGTCAGGACCCGCTTTTGCGGGAGATGGCGGTAATTGTGATTACCGCAACCGGGCTGGGCGAACAGATCGCACAATTTGCCGGCGAAATGGTGATTACGTTGCCCCATCCCTTGTCCGCCGGCGAATGGCTACATATCCTGGGCAGTGTTACGTCTGCACTCCAGCCGGTTCCGGGCACGGTTGCAGAAATTGTGCCAGCACGTTCAACAGCGCTTCCTGGCTGACCGGTTTGGGCAAGTAGCCATCCGCACCCAGGGCCAACGCCAGCCCGGGTTCATTGAGAATGGAGCAGATCACAACGGGGATGGCAGCCGTCGTCGGATCGGCTTTGAGCGTTTGCAAAATTTCCCAGCCATCACGGCGCGGCAACATGACATCGAGCAGGATCAGATCCGGTGTTACCTGTTGGAGCAAGGTCAGTGCTTCGTCACCCCCTGCTGCGCTGATTACGTCAATGGCCCAGGCCGATGTAAAGCGCTGGAAGAGCTGGGGAATGTCAGGCATGTCATCAATGACGAGGATTTGTTGCGGTGTGGTCTGCGCCGTCCGCACTTCCACCGGCCACAGATTCGCCTGCGTCCCTGCGTTGACGTGGAGATTTTGCATCTGAAAAAGTTGGATCGCGACTTCCAGGCCGATGCCTTCGCGTTTGGTGAAACGGTGTGCGGCTGACGGATTTGCTGCGCTGCCGGTCTCCGCCACATGCAAGGTAAAGGAGAGTCGTACCTCATTGCCTTCCACACCCACATCAATCCCCACGGTCCCACCTGTCACCTGATCTAACCCATTTGTGAGCAGATTGAGCAACGCCTGGCGAAACATGGTCCGGTCGGCATAGATGTAAATAGGTTGCGTTGGCAGCGTTAGTTGAATTTTGGCCCCGATTTGGGTGCAGTAGGGACGCAAATCGCGGACGATCGTCTGCAAGATATCATGGATGTCAATGATTTCAGATTGGGCCTGGCTGCCCAATTGCTGCAAGGCCGCCTGGGCAAGCGCGCGACGGTCTGCACTGTTCACCGGTTGTCGATCCCCGTTGGTTGCGGAAGTGAGCATGAGCGCACCGGTGTTGCTGTGTCGTGGGGCAGCATCAGAATGATCGGTCAACAGACTGGCCAGCGCTTCCACGCCTTCGCGCAACTTGCGATAGATTTGTCGTGGACTCATGGCGAGAATGCCGCCAATCTCTTCTACACTCAGCCCATCCAGATAACGATAGTGTAGTGCCTGATAACAGGCGTGATCTTCGGTCGTGGTTGCATGATCCGGCGGACTCAACTGTTCGAGTGCATCGAGTAGAATCCGCCGTAGCTGCTGGGCGCGGGTCATTTGCCCTAAGCTCTGCGCATCGATCAGGGCATCGGCCAATGGGTGATTCTGTAGATGGACCGGATCGTACAAATGTGCCAGCGCGTCGCGTAGCTGGGTAACGAACTCTTTGGATTCCATCGGGTTCTTTCTTGTCATCCCAGCGTATAAACTGACAGTGCGCCGATTGGCAACACAGAGGGGGCGTCCCATTACGGGGCTAGCTGAAAACGCCTGTTTGAACTATCCGGTGTAGTCCCCAAATCTGGTACGCACCTCGACACAGAGCTGACGTTGACAAAAGTTGGCAGTACGATGTCAGTCACGCTGTTTACAACATATCGCTACTCTGGTATGATTCTAGCCTAGCTCTCCCAAACCCACAAGCGCACAAAATGATTTGGCAGTTTCACACAAATGCATATAAAGCTAAGACGAGCAATCTTTATTGCTCTGTCTTTTGTGAACCCGCATGATTGTGTTTTGCATATACTTGCTAACCCCTTGATGTGCGGCCATTTGGAACCAATGGAGGCTATGCACAATGGCCCGTAAGCTCTATGCCTATGGTATGGATGGTTTTGTCACCCCCATGATGAAGTATTTCGTGACGGAAGGCGTGCTCCCCAATTTCGCGCGCATGTTGCGTCGCGGCACGGTCAATCAAACCTACCCCTCGTTTCCGGTCTGGACGCCGACCAATTGGGCCACGCTCTCGACTGGTGCGCACACCGGTACCCATGGCGTGACGACCTGGAGTGTCGAGGTGGCGCCGGGGCAGCGCATCAATAGCTTCAGCGGCGAGGCCAACAACGCCGAACGCATCTGGAACGCGCTGGAACGGGCCGGCCTGAAGGGGGTGGCTCTCCACTATCCGGCAGCGTACCCGTCGGGCATGCGCGACAGCTACGCCATCGACGGCTTTGGCGCGCCGGGGCAAAAGAGCACCGACTTTGAGATTGCATCCTGTCAAGCCTATGCCAACTATCAAACCGACGCCGCGGTAGCAATGGGCCACGACGGCAGTGCGCAGGAAGGACAGCAGAGCGTTACGCAGATTCCAGCGCTGCAACCGGCGACGGATTGGGTCAATCTCCCCACCAGTCACCGGCAACCGCTCGCATCCCAAATTGAAGTTCATGCCCGTCGTGGCGGTGATATCAATCGCTTTCAATTGCTTGTGATCGACAGCAGCGGCAACGGCTATGACAGGGTGCTGATCTGCCGCCAAAATGATGGCAACAGCCGTATTGCCGATGCCGCGGTCGGGCAGTGGAGCGCATGGGCGATGGAAGACTTTCAGATTACCGGGCAACGCCAACGCGCCGCGGTCCGTTTCAAACTGTTGGAACTTGCGCCCACCGGCGACCGCATCAAACTCTACCGGTCGCAAATCACCTATACCGATGGTTTCACCTATGGCGACGATGCATTGGCCGCCGACTTGATCGAGCGCTTTGGCCCCTATCAGGAACATGCCTCGACCATTCCCTATTCGTCGGGTATGACGGACTTTGACACCGCGCTCGAGGAGTGTGAATACCAAGGGCTTTGGTTTGCCGATGTGGCCAACTACATGCTCTATGAGAAGGATTGCACCTATTTTACCTGCCACTGGCATCTCTACGACTACCTCAACCACATTCACCTCAACAATGTGGATCCGATCTGTCCCGGCTATGATGCGTCTACGGCCGAAGCCGCGCTCGACCTATTCCGCAAAGCCTACCAAGTGGGGGATCGGGTGCTCGGACGGTTGTATGAAGCGGCTGATGCTCACCCGGAGCATGAAACCTTTGTCGGCATCCTCGCCGATCACGGGGCTTATCCCGATATTCGGATTGCCAACATCCGCAAATTTCTCTACGATCAAGGCTTCCTCGTGCTCAAAAGTGGGCCGGCTAGCGTTGCGCAAGATCAGGATACGCTGCCCGACGATGTGGACTGGACACAGACGCGTGCCTACATGAAGCGGCGTGGCTTTGATATCATGATCAATGCGGAACCGGGCAGTGCTGAATTTGATGAAATCGAACGCGAACTGCTCACGGCGTTGCGCACTTGGGTCGATGAAGAGACAGGACGGACCCCGGTCGCAATTGCCCTCCCACGCCGTGATGCCTATCTGTTGGGACAGTGGGGTGACCAGTGTGGGGATGTCATTTTCGCCTGGGATCATGGGTATGTCAGTGGGTATTATGCGCAGTGGCAAGAAATTGTGGGGGGTGGCGCGGTGGGCGCACCGGCGGTCTACGGTGCGCACCACGGCGGATTTCTGCCCACTGACAATGGCTTTTCCTCCACCTTTGGCACGATGATGCTGAGTGGCCCCGGCATCAAAGCGGGGTATGAACGGCCCACGGAACAGTTGGGCTACATCCAAGCGGTGGATGTGGTGCCGACCTATTGTCACCTGTTGGGGATTGAGCCACCGGCGCAAAGTCAGGGCGCGGTGGCACGTGATCTTTTTGATGGACACGAAATGGTACGGAAAAGATAACGACTCACCCTACCCCCGACCCCTCCCGCGCCCAGAGGCGGTTGCCTTCTAGGCGCAAGGGGAAGAGTCAAGTTCCCCTCCTCGATGTCGGGGAGGGGCTAGGGGTGGGGTAGCTACTGGAAAAGGAACATGGAATGGGTACAAATGTCATGACCGGTGTTCGTCCGGTGGCGCAGAAGCGGGCTATGCGGCTGCGGGTGCGCGAGGCGATTGCCGGCTATCTCTTTCTCTCGCCGTGGATTATCGGGTTGGCCTGTTTTATTGCCGGCCCCATGATGGCCTCCGGCTATTTGAGTTTTACCCGCTATGATATGGTCAACACGCCGGAATGGGTTGGTCTCAAGAACTTTGTTGAGATTTTTACCAAAGATCGTCTCTTTTGGCCGTCGATGTTGTTGACCTTCCGCTATGCGCTGATTGTCGTGCCCTTCTCGCTGATTGGCTCGCTCTTGGCTGCGGTCTTGCTCAATCAGGGGCTGCGCGGTACCACCTGGTATCGCACCTTCTTCTTTCTGCCCCATCTGACGCCGATTGTGGCCGCCGCCGTGCTCTGGGGCTGGATCTTCAACCCCGATGTGGGGCCAATCAACTACTGGATCCGCACGATCACAGGCAGCACTGAAGCGCCTGGCTGGTTTCGCGATCCCGACTGGGCAATGGCCGGCTTGATCATCATGGCCATGTGGGGTGCCATTGGTGGCAACACCATGCTCATTTTCTTGGCCGGCCTGCAAGGCGTGCCCCAGGAACTCTATGACGCAGCGGTTGTCGACGGTGCCGGTATGTGGGCCAAGTTCCGCAATGTGACGCTGCCGATGATCACGCCGACAATTTTCTTTAACATGGTGCTCGGCATTATCGGCGCGCTCAAAGTCTTTGCCGCGGCCTTTGTTGCCACGGCGGGCGGGCCGGCCTATGCAACCTGGTTTTATGCGCTGCACATCTACGCCAAAGCCTTTCAGTATTTTGAAATGGGCTATGCATCGGCCTTGGCCTGGATCTTCTTTATCGTGCTCTTTATCTTTACCTACATCCAGTTCCGCTATTCCAAGCGCTGGGTCTATTACGCCGGGGAGGTGGATTAATGGCCGGTGAACTCATTACGGCTGGTGGTCAAACGGGTAGTGGCCCCATGAGTCGATCGGGACTGTTCAGTTCGGCAACCCTACAACGTCATCTCGGGCGGGCGCTGCTCTACGTGATTGCCATCGGCGGTTCCGCGATCTTCATGTTCCCCTTTGTCTGGACCGTGCTCTCCTCACTCAAAAAAGGGTCCGAACTCTTTCTCTTCCCGCCAACCTGGTTTCCGGCTGTGCCGCAACCGCAAAACTATCCAAAGGTCTTTGAAATTGTGCCCTGGGGGCTCTGGACCTGGAACTCGGTCCTGGTTGCCGGCCTCTCGACCTTTGGCGCGGTGTTGACGGCGGCATTGGTGGGCTATTCGTTTGCCCGCTTCCGCTATCCCGGTCGCGATATCATCTTTATGATCACCCTCAGCACGATGATGCTGCCCGTCGAGGTAACGCTGATTCCACTCTATCTGATGTTTGCTAAGATCGGCTGGATGGATTCGTACAAGCCGCTGATCGTCCCTAGTTTTTTTGGCGGCGGTGCCTTTCTGATCTTCCTTATGCGCCAATTCTTCATGAGCATTCCGATTGACCTGGATGAAGCCGCGCGTATCGATGGGGCGAGCTATTTGCGCATCTTCTGGCAGATCTTGATGCCCCTCTCTGTGCCCGTCGCCGCCACCGCTGCGGTGCTCACCTTTAT
>Ga0116151_10000940_pt1 | contig 26922 bp, 17 predicted proteins | sample AD_UKC117_MetaG_FD_89893 | JGI IMG/M metagenome (GOLD analysis project Ga0116151, IMG submission 89893) | Active sludge microbial communities of municipal wastewater-treating anaerobic digesters from Hong Kong - AD_UKC117_MetaG | ecosystem: Engineered > Bioreactor > Anaerobic > Digestate... | reverse complement strand
TCGACCTCGACGATGGTGCCGGTGGCACGCAGGCCTTCATCCTCGGCGATTTCCTTCATTGATAGAATCGGCCCAACCGGGATGTCGAGCGGATTGCAGATGTCCATGACCTCGTATTTGGTCTTGGTCTTGGTCCAGTCTTCGATGCGGGCAAAGATCGCATTGAGGTGCGGCAGGCGCTTCTTAGGCGTGGAGTATTCCTCCTTGGTTTTCCAATCAGGCTCGCCGATCACATCGCAGATCTTCTCCCATGCGGCCGCCTGCGTGATGAAATAGGTGTAGGCGTTGGGATCCTCGTGCCAGCCCTTGCACTTCAAAATCCGGCCAGGTTGACCACCGCCCGAGTCATTACCCGCACGCGGTGTTGCCTCACCAAATTCGATCCCCTCGCCGAACTGTGAATACTCCGTCAACGGGCCCGCCTTCAGGCGCTGCTGGTCGCGCAGCTTGACGCGGCACAGGTTCAAAACGCCATCCTGCATGGGGGCGAGCACCTTCTGGCCGCGGCCTGATTTCTCGCGCTGGAAAAGTGCGGTTACGATGCCGAGTGCCAGGTGCAGGCCGGTGCCGCTGTCGCCGATCTGCGCGCCGGTGACGAGCGGGGGACCATCGAGGAAGCCGGTGGTGGAGGCCGAGCCGCCGGCGCACTGCGCGACGTTCTCGTAGACCTTGCAGTCCTCATACTTGCCGGGGCCGAAGCCCTTGACCGAGGCCATGATCATGCGCGGGTTCAATTCCTGGATGCGTTCCCAGGTGAAGCCCATGCGATCGAGCGCGCCAGGTGCGAAGTTCTCCACGAGCACATCGCAGGTCTTGATCATGCGCTCGAGGATTTCCTTGCCCTTCTTGTTCTTGGTGTCGATGGTGATCGAGCGCTTGTTGTGGTTGAGCATGGTGAAATAGAGGCTGTCGGCGCCGGGGACGTCGACGAGCTGCTTGCGCGTGGCGTCACCTGCGCCGGGACGCTCCACCTTGATGACGTCAGCGCCGAACCAGGCCAGCAATTGTGTGCAGGTCGGTCCGGACTGGACATGGGTGAAATCAAGGATCTTGACGCCTTCCAAGGCTTTCATGGTTTTCTTCCCTATATTTAGTTTCTTGTTGATGGCATTAGCTGCGAACGGCTTGCGGATAGCGTGCCTTGGCTACGATCGACTGCGGATTGAGGCTGCCGATGTTGCCGCTTTCCTTGCCGGCCGCGGGGTCGATGACGGCGTTGATGAGAGTCGGCTTGCGGCTGTCGATTGCTTCGAGCGCGGCGCGCTTCAATTCATCGGGTGTCTTGGCATAAACGCCGACGCCGCCGAATGCCTCCATCATCTTGTCGTAGCGTGCATCTTTGACGAATGCCGTCGTCGCCGGGTCGCTGCCGCCTGACCAGTTGGCGTCGTCACCACGATAGATGCCGTTGTTGTTGAAGATCACCACGCAGACCGGCAGATTGTAGCGGCAGATGGTCTCGATCTCCATGCCGCAGAAGCCGAACGCGCTGTCGCCCTCGATGGCCAGCACCGGATTGCCCGTCTCGACGGCGGCGGCGACGGCCGAGCCCATGCCGATGCCCATGACACCCCAGGTGCCGACGTCGATGCGCTTCCTGGGCTTGTGGACGTTGATGATGGAGCGTGCGAAATCAAGCGTGTTGGCGCCTTCGTTGACGAGCATCGTCTCGGGCCGCTCACCGATGACGGCCTTCAGCGCGCCCAGGGCAGCCTGATAGTTCATCGGGTTGGAGTTGTTCTGGAGCTGGAGCTCCATCTTCTTCACATTGGCTGTGACCTTGGCGCGAACCGTATCGGCCCACTCGGTCTGCTTCTTCCAGTCCTTGCCCATCGCGTCGATGAGGCCGCTGACACACGAGCCGATGTCGCCAACCAGGGGGGCTGCGATTTCAACGTTGGAATCAATTTCCCTGGGGTCGATGTCGATCTGGACGAACTTTTTCGAATTGGGCTCGCCCCACTGCTTGCCCTTGCCGTGGCTGAGCAGCCAGTTCAACCGTGCGCCGAGCATGAGGACGACGTCGGAGTCCTTGAGCACGGTGGAGCGGGCGGCCGATGCGCATTGGGGATGATCATCGGGAAGCAGACCCTTGGCCATCGACATGGGCAGATAAGGGAAGCCCGACCGCTCGACGAACGTGCGGATCACATCGTCGCTCTGGTCGTAGGCGGCACCCTTGCCGATGATGATGAGAGGGCGCTTGGCGTCCTTCAGGACGGAGATGGCGCGCGCAATGGCCTCCTCGGAGGGCTTTTGCTTGGGCGCAGGGTCGACGACCTTCACGAGGCTCTTTTGACCCTTCGCAGCGTCCATCACCTGGCCGAGCAACGCGCCTGGAATGTCGAGATAGACGCCGCCTGGGCGCCCCGTGACCGCTGCGCGAATGGCGCGTGCGACACCGATGCCGATATCTTCGGCATGCAGGATGCGGAACGCGGCCTTGCATAGTGGCTTGGCAATCGCCAGCTGATCCATCTCCTCGTAATCGCCCTTCTGCAGATCGACGACTTCGCGCTCGGAGGAGCCGGAAATCAGGATCATCGGCCAGCAGTTCGTTGTGGCATTGGCGAGTGCGGTCAGGCCGTTGAGAAAGCCTGGTGCGGAGACCGTCATGCAGATGCCCGGCTGCTTGGTGAGGAAGCCAGCGACGGACGCCGCATAGCCTGCATGTTGTTCGTGACGGAAGGAGAGGACGCGAATGCCGGACGCTTGCGCGTAACGGCCCAGGTCGGTAATCGGGATGCCCGGGACATTGTAGATCGTCTTGACGCCATTGAGCTTCAGCGCATCAATCAGAAGATGGAAGCCGTCCGTAAGCGTGTCGACGGCAACGTCGGCGTCATGCAATGTAGTGTGCGATTGCTGCGGCAGCATTGCTTGGGGTCTCCCTGAAGCTGGTGGCCGCAGGGCGGCCACACGACTTGTTTCTTGACGGTTTTGGTTGTTGGCCGCGGAGCTCTTGTTAGTCGATCTCCACGAACTCCTCCACGTGCGCGCGCAGTCTCATTGTGTGCTCGCGAACGAGTTTCTCGGCGAGGTCGGCGTCGCCTGCCTCGATGGCAGTTGCAATGTTCTTGTGGTCGGCAACCGAGCGCTTGGCGCGGTCTTTTTCGAAGATCGTACGATTGCGTATGGCACGTACGTGCATGAACAGGCTGTCGGTGATCTGCTCGATCAGCTGGTTGCCGCCGGTGCGGATGATGGCCTGATGGAAACGGATATTGGCGTCGGAATACTCGCCCATGTGGCGGTCGACGTCAGTGTAGGGATCGGTGAGCTGGTGCAGCTCCTTGATATCATCAGGTGTGGCGTGCTTGGCGGCCAGGCGCGCAGACATGCTTTCCAGCGCGGCCCAGGCGGTGATCATGTCCAGGATCTCGATCTTGGTCTTGCGGACGATGAAGATGCCACGACGTGCAACGACCTTCACTAGGCCTTCCTGGTCGAGCTGAGCGAGCGCCTCGCGCAACGGCGTGCGCGAAATGCCGAAACGTGCCGACAGGTCACGTTCGTCAAGCCGTAGTTCGGCATTGTCATCGTAAATGTTCATTGCCGCGATCGCTGCCTTCATCGCTTCATAGGCGCGAACCTTGAGACTTTGGCTTTCGCCGATCGGAACGATCTTTAGGCTCGTCTTCTGCATCGTCTTACGTTGCCTCCGTTCAGCAGCACAAAATGGCCCGTCGGAAGCAATGGCTCCTGAAGAAAGGGCAAGGGGCGTTTAGGTGGCGCCCACGTTGCCGTCTCAACACTCTGGCATACCATATGCCAAGGCGACGGATTGTTCAACAAGCTTCGTATCGTCAGAAGTAATTTTTGCAGTCGTTTTGCAATTTCCGATTTGGACTTGGTCGGATGATGGGAGCTCCAAGGGCTTTTTGGCGGTGGGTCCGCTTAGCCGATTTCTCAAACCCAATCACACGCGTGTCCTGATTTCTGACGTTTGGTATTCAGTAAACTGCGTAGCAATGTCCGCCATTCTTTCTGTTGATTATGTTCTCAAATAGCGACCACTCCACAGTCTCCACCCTATATCAGGCGTTTGATCCGCACCCAAATGTTCTCGTGCTGAGGTGTTGGCGTCCGACAGGGAACCAAGTGTTTGATCCAGAACACCTGGATTACAGCCCACTGTAACCAATTTCGCGCTAGAGCATTTTTCGACGAAGTGGACACCGGTTCGTCGAAGAAAATGCGACCAAACAAGAAGCGAGAGCGCCGATCCGATTCCATCGGATCGAAAAGCGCTCTAGCGGGATCGAAACGGCAAAAGCCGCCCGCGACTGTGGTGCGGGCGGCTTCGTGCTGGTTGCTCGGGTGACGTGGGTATGATGTGGGTATCCACATCGGCGCGAACCTGTCGGTATGGGACGTTAAGCTGAACGCGCAGGTTTCTTGGATCGGAGCAGCTTGTTCAGAATTGGTGCGACGAAGAGCAGTGCTGCCAGGAACATGATCGTACCGGCGAGCGGTCGCGTGAAGAACACCGTCCAATCACCACGATCCGCGATCATCGTCTGGCGGAAGGAATCCTCGGCCAGAGGGCCAAGTACGATCGCCAGAACCAGTGGTGCCAGTGGGTAGTCCAGCTTGCGCATAACGTATCCAATAAAGCCGAACAGAAGGATCAGCCAGGGATCGAACATACGCGTGTCTGGGGCATAGCCGCCGACGAAGCAGAGCACGAAAATCAAGGGTGCCAGGATCATGAAGGGCATGCGCAAAACCCAGACGAACAGCGGGATCAGCGCGAGGTTCAAGAGCACGGTTACGAAATTGGCAGCGTAGAGTGAAGCGGTGAGGCCCCAAACGAATTCCGATTGCTGGATGAACAGGAGAGGACCCGGCGTCAAGCCCCAGATCACCATGCCGCCGAGTAGGATGGCCGTCGTTGGCGAGCCTGGAATGCCGAGTGTCATCATGGGCAGCATGGAGCCGGTCGAGGCGGCGTTGTTGGCTGCTTCCGGTGCGGCTACGCCGCTGATTTCCCCCTTGCCGAACTTTTCGGGTTCTTTGGAGAAGCTCTTGGTCAATCCATAGGCCATCAGTGCGGCTGGTGTGGCGCCTGCGGCTGGCAGCACGCCGACGAAGTAGCCGAGGAATGAAGAGAACGTCATTGTGGTGATGGCGCGCTTCAATTCACCTAACGCCGCCCGCAGCCGCTCGAAGGTAAACCGGTGCGCGGCGATTTCGACCTTGCCGCGCGAGGTTTCAAGTGTCCAAAGCATTTCACCAATGCCGTAGATGCCAATGGCAAGCACGATGAACGAGATGCCTTTGTAGAAGCCCTGCAGGTCGAAGAAGATCAGACGGGGACGGCCAGAAATCGTGTCGAGACCGACCGTTGAAAGCACCAGTCCCAGCAGGATCATGAAGATGGTCTTGGGAATATCATCGCCACCAAGGCCGACGAAGGTCGCGAACGCGAGCACCATCAAGGCGAAGGTTTCCTGCGGGCCGAAGCGAAGTGCGAAATCGGCGAGCGGAGGGGCAAACAGCGTGAAGAGGATGATCGAGATGGTGCCGCCGACGAACGAGGCGATGGCCGCGGCGACGAGGGCGAAGTCAGCCTTGCCCTGCATGGCCATAGGTCGCCCATCGAAGGTTGTTGCCACGGCAGTCGACGCGCCAGGAATTCCCAACATGATCGAGGAGATGGCTCCCCCGTACATTGAGCCGTAATAGATCGCGGCAAGAAAAATGATGGCCGCGGTCGGGGGGACGAAGAAGGTGATGGGCAGAAGAATGGCAACACCGTTGACCGAGCCCAGGCCCGGCATGGCGCCAATGAACAGGCCGAGCAAACAGCCCAGCATCATCATGCCGAGATTGAAGGGTTGGAAGGCAACGCTGAAGCCTTCACTCAGGTGGGTTATGATATCCATCATGGCACGTTACCTCGGTGGTGTTCGCAAGCGCTTATAGGCCGGTTTGGCTCAGCTGCGCGTGACGCGCAGGGGCCGGACGAAGCAGGTGTCAGTAGACGAACATCTTGTAGAGCGGGATGAACAAGGGTTCGGAAAGCCCCTTGGGCAGCAAGATCTTCATGCCACTCTCAAACAGGAAAAAGATTCCAATCGGAATGGCGAGAGAGACCGCGATTGTTGTTGGCCAAGGAATTTTGCCGAAGATTCCAACATAGAAAATGAGGAACAGGAACATGGCCGCATAGGCACCGATGTAGTGCGTCGCTAGCAACATCATGAAGATCGAGCCCACGGTGACTGAGACGATCCGCAGCGTATAGGCATCCATGAAAGGTTCTGTGGAGCGGCCTTGCGGTGTAATGCCCCGCCAGCCCCGCCAGAAGATCCAGACGGCGCAGATCAACATGCCAAAGGATAGCCAGAAGGGAGTAGCTCCCGAGCCTGGGCCTTTTTCCGGCACCCAGCCGATCTGCAACGGTGGAAGCTGGGCCATGTACATGAGATAGATCGAGAAAGCCCCGAGGATAACGGCGAAGATCAGCTCGGCGCGGCGCATGCATCTCTCCCCTGGCGCTGTAAAGCGCGTTGAATTGGCAAGTTGTATGGAGGTTGGTAGTGGTGCCAGCCGGCGTGGGATTGATCGGCATGATCTCACCCACGCCAGCTGCGCCATGTTGAGCGAGCTGATCTACTTGATCTCGCCCATTTCCTTAAGAAGCGCCTGGTGCTTGGCGGTTTCTTCTTTGAAGTAGTTTTTCAAATCATCGCCAGCCAGCCACGAGCACTGCAAAGCATTCTTCGTGCAGTAGCCTTTCCACTCAGACGAGTTGAAGACCTTGTCGAAGACGCCTTTGTAGTAGGCGACAACCTCGGGCTTGATGCCGCCTGGGGCAACGACCGAGCGTTGCATGCGATAGACGAGATCCTTGCCCAATTCCTTGAAGGTCGGCACGTCCTTGAACTCTGGAATACGCTCCATGGTGAGCGATGCCAGGGGGCGAACCTTGCCGGCCTGCTGGAAGCCGATGGCTTCGGAGGGATTGTTAACGGTGGAGTCGACGTGCTTGCCAACGAGGTTGACGGCAACATCTCCGCCGCCCTTGAAGGGGACGTACGTCATCTTCAGACCGTAGGCCCGCTCGATCAAGGCTGTGACAAGGCTGTCCTCCTGGCCGGTACCGGTACCGCCCATTTTCCAGCCCGCGCCCTTCTCTTTGACCGTCTTTACGTAGTCATCAACACTCTTGACGGGAGAGTCGGCGTTGACCCACAAAACGAAGGTGTCTTCGGCAAGGCGCGCAATCGGCGTGAACTCTTCGATGTTGACGCCGATACCTGGGTTGCGCAGAGGCGTGGTGTAATAGGAATTGAGCGTCGCCATGATGACATGGTCGTTGCCCTTGTTGTCCTTGAGATAACGTAGCGCGTCAGCGCCTGATCCACCGCCCTTATTGATGGGGATGAACGGTACTTCGGCAAATTTATTTTTCTCGATGATGGACTGAATAAAGCGCGCAAGCTTATCTGCGCCGCCACCTTGGCCTGCCATGACCACGAATTCTACGGGCTTAATCGGCTTCCATTCGGCAGCGGCGGGCATCGCGCCGGCTACTGCGAGTGCCAGCACACTGGCCGCGCCGAGCCCGAAAGCACTGCGACTCGAAAGTGTCATCCTATTTCCTCCGTTAGCGGTTCCATCTTCCCGGCACCTGGTATTGAGGCGCACGCGTTGCATGCGACGACATAATCCAGGTATTTTGGGGGCTATTATACTGGCCCCGTTGTGGCGAGTTGTCTGCACGCCTTGTTGGGTCGACCGTATGCCAAGTTATACAATCATGCAATTCGTAAAAGCACAAAACTTTCCGGCTAAAAGTTTGTGCGGGTTCTGTTAGATTAAGCTTTGTACTGGAGTTTTATTGATTTCAGTCTTCAGTTCAGCGTCTTAGATTGTCGTTTGTAGAGCCGTCGCTGGCTGTGCTCGATAAATTAGAGCATTTGAAAAAGTGATCGAAACGTACTGTTGGTTCCCTTCATGCCGTGGTATACCAGAGGCCACGATGGATGCATGACATGCTCGCAGAACGCGAAGTGGTGTGATGGCGCAGGTTCTGCGGCCGTGATGTCCACTCAGATGCATGGGTCACATGCATAGGTTGGTGTGTGAGGCAAGGGCTCGGCGCTGATATACTAGTATGTGGCCGGTTTTATTCGCCGTGAAGGCCCGTGCTGGCTCGTCGCCCGACCGGCGTAAACTACATAATAATAACCAGCAAGCGCGCTTTAAGTCGTGGGGCGCGAGAGTGGAGCGCCAACGATGAACCTCCACGAGTTCCAAGCCAAGGAACTCCTGTCGCGCTTCGGTGTGCCCGTGCCCAGTGGGCGGATCACCGACAATGGCTCTGATGCGGTTCGCATAGCCGAGCGCCTGGGATTTGCTCGCTTCGTCGTCAAGGCGCAAGTCCAGGTGAGTGATCGGCTGGCACATGGTGGCGTGCGCTTTTCTATTTCGCCAAAGGGTGTTGGTGAAACAGTCCGTTACTTTCTCGATACGCCCTTCTTGCGGCCGGGAGGGCATGCGCTTGGCGAGCGTGTGCGCTGGGTGCTGATCGAGGAGGCGATGGCTCCCATGCAGCTCCTCTATGCGGCAGTATTTCTTGATTCGGCGCAGGGAGCATTGACGATGATGGCCAGTTCGGTTGGTGGGGCAGCCATCGAGCGGCGCACCAAGGCTGATCCCTCATTGCTCAAATCGTGCCGTTTGTCGATCGAAGGAGCCCGTGCAATAGGCGACTTCTCTGGTCTTGCCGCCAGCTTGGGGTTTGCCGACGAGGCGGCTCGAGGTGCGGCTGATATCTTCGAGAAAATGGCTAGCCTGGCTGTGTCGCTTGATGCCACGCAGGTCGAGGTCAACCCGCTTGCGTTTACCTGGGACGGGCGGTTTGTGGCACTCGATGCCAAGGTGCATATCGACGACAACGCCCTGTTTCGCCATCCCGCATTTGCGGCGCTCAGTGCGGCGACGGAAGTCGAAGAAGGTGATCCGCTCGCGCTGGGTGCAGAGCGGCACCACATTAATTATCAGCGCCTGGAGGGCGATGTTGGCGTTGTGGTCAACGGTGCGGGCCTGGCTCTGGCGACGATTGACGCCATCGTGGATGTTGGCGGGCGTGCGGCTAATTTCATGGACGTGAGAACGACTGCGACGAGCCTTGATGTGGCCTACGGGCTGGAACTCATCGTTGCCAACAGTGCGGTACGCTCGATCCTCGTCAACGTCCACGGTGGCGGCATGCAGCGTTGCGATACGATCGCCGAGGGGCTCGGTGTGGCGATTGGCAAGGTGGGTCGCCATCCGCCGCTGGTGATCCGCATGGCGGGCAACAATGCCGATTACGCACATACGGTGCTGGCCAACAACGGTGTTACCTACCAGGCAGCAGAGAACTTGGCGGAGGCCGCAAGCTTGGCGGTGGCTGCCGCAAAATCGAGATCGTGAATTGCGCACAAGGTGAGGCCGATTGGACAGCCGGAGTGCGTGAGAACAAAAGAAGAAGCTAAGAAAAGGAATGGGTGGTTTGGTGATGGAAGGAAATGGCTTGGGAAGCGGTCGCAAGGGCCAGGAAAACGGTCACGGTGACATGCCTGATTTCAGCGGCAAGCAGCGTTCGCCGCATCCTGGTTCAGGACGGCGAAAGGCGTTGGTGTTTCCGAAAGGCCGGTTGCTCAAGGACGCTGAGCGCAAGGCGTTACGTGAAGTTATCGGTGAAGGGCCGTTCGAGTCTGCGCTGCTGATCGAATACCTGCACAAGATCCAGGACCGCGAAGGATGCCTGCCCGAGGGGCTGCTGCATGCCCTGGCTGAAGCCGTGCGCGTTCCGATGGCAGGCGTCTTCGAGGTGGCGACGTTCTACGCGCACTTTGACGTCATTGCCGATGGCGAGGCGCGGCCGGCCAAGACGACGATCAGGGTGTGCGATTCACTGTCCTGCATGATGGCTGGAGCAGAGGAGCTGATTGCAGCACTGAACAAGGAAGACATGGCGGATGTTCGCATCGTGCGGGCACCGTGCGTGGGTTCATGCCATACCGCGCCTGCCGTTCACATCGGGCACAATCATCTCGATCATGCCACTGTGGCAAAGGTCAAGGATCGGGTCAGCCACGGCCATGTGCATCCCGATGTTCCCGAATACCAGGCTTTCGACACCTATCAGGCCGATGGCGGTTACAGCGTTCTCAAAGAGTGCCTTTCGGGCAAGCGCTCTGTCGATGATGTTATCGCCACGTTGTCTGATGGCGGTCTGCGTGGGCTTGGCGGTGCCGGCTTTCCGACGGGCAAGAAATGGACGTTCGTGCGTGGCTACAAGGGCCCGCGCCTGATGGCGGTCAATGGCGATGAGGGCGAGCCTGGTACCTTCAAGGACCGGCATTACCTTCAAACGCGCCCGCATGCGTTCCTTGAAGGTATGCTGATCGGTGCGTGGGCGGTGGAGGCACAGGAGGTCTTCATCTACATGCGCGATGAATACCAGGCAGTGCTTGAGATCTTGAGAAACGAGATCGCGAAGATCGAGGCCGCCGGCCTTTCTTCACACACCAAGATCAACCTGCGTCGCGGTGCAGGGGCCTACATCTGCGGTGAAGAAAGCGCGATGATCGAATCGATCGAGGGCAAACGCGGCTTGCCTCGGCATCGTCCGCCCTACGTCGCTGAGGTTGGTATCTTTGATCGCCCGACGCTCGTCAACAATGTGGAAACGCTTTACTGGATCCCTGAGATCATCGCCAAGGGCGCTGACTGGTTCGCCAGCCAGGGCAAGAACGGCGCCAAGGGTCTGCGCTCGTATTCGGTCTCGGGCCGGGTGAAGAAGCCGGGTGTGGTGTTGACGGCGGCTGGCTCGACGGTCAACGAGCTGATCGAGCTGTGCGGCGGCATGCTCGATGGGCATGGTTTCAAGGGCTATCTGCCTGGTGGTGCTTCAGGCGGCATCCTGCCTGCTTCGATGGGCGATATCCCACTCGACTTCGGGCAACTTGAAAAACACGGCTGCTTCGTGGGCAGCCATGCGGTTGTCATCCTGTCCGACAAGGACGACATGAAGGATGTGGCGCGCAATCTGATGCGCTTCTTCGAGGATGAGAGCTGCGGGCAGTGTACGCCCTGCCGCAATGGCACGGAGAAGGCAGTCAAGCTGATGGACAGCGCGACCTGGGACAAGCCGCTGCTGGAAGATCTGAGCCAGGTGATGCGTGATGCGTCGATCTGCGGTCTCGGACAGGCTGCTTCCAATCCGCTGATGTCGGTCCTCAAGTTCTTCCCCGAAGACTTGTCATAAGAAAAACCCATGTGTCCGCAGCGCCGTGCGGATGAATTGAAAAGTTAATCCTACTAGATCCGCGAGAGACGAGATCATGTCAGAAAAAATCAAGTTCACGCTCGATGGCCGGGAGGTCGAGGCCAATGCTGGAGAATCGATCTGGCAGGTTGCCAAACGCGAAGGAACGAGCATCCCGCATCTGTGCTGGCTACCTGAGCCGGGCTACCGCGCCGATGGCAACTGCCGCGCGTGCATGGTGGAAGTTGAAGGCGAGCGCGTATTGACGGCATCGTGCCAGCGCAAGGCCACGCCCGGCATGAAGGTGAAGACGCAATCGGAGCGCGCCAAGAAATCGCGCGAGATGGTTTTCGAGCTGCTGCTTGCCGACCAGCCCGAGCGCGAAGACAGCCACGATCCAAAATCGAAGTTCTGGTCGTGGGTCGATACGATGGGGATCAATCCAACCAGCCGCTATCCCAATTCAGACAAGCCCAAGTCCGATTATTCCCACGCCGCGATCGCGGTCAATCTCGATGCATGTATCAACTGCAACCTATGTGTGCGGGCGTGCCGCGAGGTGCAGTTGAATGATGTCATCGGCATGGCGTATCGCGGTCATGGCGCCAAGGTCGTATTCGATTTCGACGATCCGATGGGAACCTCCACCTGCGTTGCGTGCGGCGAATGCGTGCAAGCCTGCCCGACCGGCGCGTTGATGGAGGCCAACCTTATCGACAAGGAGAGCGGCAAGCGCACTGGCTTTGAGGACAAGACAGTCGAGACGATCTGCCCCTATTGCGGCGTTGGCTGTCAGACCAACGTGCACGTCAAGGACAACCGCATCCTTTACGTCGATGGTCGTAATGGGCCGGCCAATGAGAACCGCCTGTGCGTCAAGGGCCGCTTCGGCTTCGACTACATCCATCACCCCGATCGCTTGACCAAGCCGCTGATCCGCCGCGAAGGCCAGGCAAAGCGTGAATGTCTTATTCCTCGCACGCGCGATGAGATCCTTGAGGTGTTCCGCGAAGCGACCTGGGAAGAGGCGCTGGAAACGGCCGCGAAGGGCTTCAAGCGCATCCGCGACACTTGGGGGCCTTCGGCGCTGGCGGGTCTTGGTTCGGCGAAGGGCTCCAACGAGGAAGCCTATCTGTTCCAGAAACTCATTCGCCAGGGCTTTGGCACCAACAACGTCGACCACTGCACGCGCCTGTGCCATGCCTCGTCGGTGGCGGCGCTGATGGAAGGCGTCAATTCCGGTGCGGTGACGGCTCCGTTCATGGCCGCCGAGGATGCCGAGACGATCATCGTCATTGGCGCACGTCCGGCCGAGAACCATCCCGTTGCGGCAACCTACCTCAAGCAGGCCGCCGCGCGCGGTGCCAATCTCATCATCATGGATCCGCGTGGCCAGCACTCGGGTCTGGCGCGCTATGCAACGCACGTCCTCAACTTCAAGCCGGCTCACGATGTGGCGCTGCTCAATGCGATGCTGCACACCATCATCGAGGAAGGCATGGTGGACGTGCAGTATGTGCAGGCGCACACGGAAGGGTATGAAGGCCTGCGCTCAAAGGTGCGCTCGTTCAGCCCTGAGCGCATGGCGCCGGTGTGCGGCATTGATGCGGAGGTCATCCGCGAAGTGGCGCGCCTTTATGCGCGATCCAAGGCGTCGCTCATTTTGTGGGGCATGGGCGTGTCGCAACACACGCACGGCACCGACAACTCGCGCTGCCTGATCGCGCTGGCGCTGGTTACGGGGCATATCGGAAGACCGGGCACGGGGCTGCATCCTCTGCGCGGTCAGAACAATGTGCAAGGCGCCTCCGACGCCGGCCTTATCCCGATGGTGTTTCCCGACTACATCTCGGTGGAGGACGAGGAAACGCGCATCAAGTACGAAAAGCTCTGGAACACGAAGCTTGATCCCAATCGCGGCCTGACCGTCATCGAGATCATGCATTCCATCCATGAAGGGATGGTCAAGGCGATGTACGTCATGGGTGAAAATCCCGCGATGTCCGATCCCAATGTGCGCCAGGCGCGTCAGGCACTGTGCGAATTGGAATTGTTCGTCGTGCAGGACATCTTCATGACGGAGACGGCCTGGCAGGCCGACATCGTGCTGCCGGCCTCCGCGCATGCAGAAAAGCTTGGCTCATTCACCAACACCAACCGGCAGGTGCAGATCGGCCGGCCGGTCATCTCGCCGCCAGGCGAGGCGCGCCAGGACTGGAAGATCATCCAGGAGATTGCGCAGCGCATGGGGCTCAACTGGAACTACGGCCACGTCTCGGAGGTGTTCACGGAGATGGGCAACGTGATGCCATCGTGGAAGAACATCACCTGGGAGCGGCTTGAGCGGGAAGATGCCGTCACCTACCCGTGTGATTCCCCCAACAAGCCGGGCAACGAGATCATCTTCTCGCAATCGTTCCCGACCAAGTCGGGCCGCGCCAAGATCGTGCCCGCCTCATTGTTGGCGCCGCATGAATTGCCCGACGACGCCTTCCCCATGGTGCTGACGACGGGCCGTCTGCTGGAGCACTGGCATACCGGATCGATGACACGGCGCGCCACCACGCTCGATGCGCTCGAGCCCGAAGCGATTGCCGGTCTTAATCCGCGTGATATGGAGAAGATGGGCATCAATCCCGGTGACATGGTGGCGGTGGCGACGCGGCGTGGCGAGATCGTGCTGAAGGCACGCGCGGACCGCGATACGGCCGAGGGCATGGTGTTCATTCCGTTTGCCTTCGCAGAGGCACCGGCCAATGCTCTCACCAACCCGCAGCTCGATCCGATGGGCAAGATCCCCGAGTTCAAGTTCTGCGCCTGCAAGGTGGAGAAGGTGGCGGACGCCGAACCGGAAAAGGCGGACGCGGCGGAGTAGTTGCCGTCAGCTCGCCATCGCGTCACATGTTGGGCGCACACGACAAGGACACGGCGGGCCGCATTCAGCGATGAATGCGGCCCGTAGTTTCTTGAGGCAGCGATATGATCGGTGATCCAATTCAAGTGGTTCCAGCCGGTCTCCTCACGGCCAGCGCACCAGCGGGGGCATCGATGAGAGTATGCTGTCGACGTTGCCGCCGGTCTTCAAGCCGAAGGTCGTGCCGCGGTCATAGAGCAGATTGAACTCGACATAGCGGCCGCGGCGGATCAGCTGCTCGTCGCGGTGCGCTTCGGTCCAGTCGTGATCGAAATTGGCCCGCACGAGTTTGGGATAGATGTCGAGAAAGGCGCGCCCGACGTCTTTCGTAAATGCCAAGGCCGCATCGAAGCCGCCGGCGGTCGCATCCGGCGTTAGGTAATCATAGAAGATGCCGCCGATGCCGCGCATCTCCTTGCGGTGGGGCAGGTAGAAATACTCATCGCACCACGCCTTGTACTTGGCGTAGTCGGCGATCTTGTGCCTGTCGCAGGCGCCCTTCATCGCCGCATGGAAGGCGATCGTATCGGGATCGTCCTGCGTGCGCCGCTTTTGCAGAACGGGTGTCAGATCCGCGCCGCCACCAAACCACCATGTGTTGGTCACGACCATGCGCGTGTTCATGTGGACGGCGGGCACGTTCGGGTTCTGCATGTGGGCGATAAGCGAAATGCCCGAAGCCCAAAAGCGCGGATCCTCCTCTGCCCCCGGGATCTGCTTGCGAAATTCGGGGGCGAACTCGCCGTGGACGGTGGAGGTATGCACCCCGACCTTTTCGAAGACGCGGCCCGCCATCATGCTCATGACACCGCCGCCGCCGGGATTGCCGCAGGCATCGGTGCGCTCCCAGGGGGTCCGTTTGAACCGTCCAGGTGGGCGCAACGAGAGCTGGACGCCGGGCTGGAGATCGTCCTCGAGCGTTTCGAAGGCGGCGCAGATGTCATCGCGCAGGCTCTCAAACCAGGTTCTGGCCTGCGATTTCATCGCTTCAAGGGTGCTCTCGTCGGGCAGCGGCATCTGATAACCTCATGGCATGCGGCCAATTCTGCTGGCCGGGACGCTGGCTATGGGGGTGCCATCGTTTCGACCATGTGGACCCTTAACGCGGCCAGGCGCGGCGAGCAATGACCCCCTGGCGCTTGCTAAGTGTGATCCTATCTAATCAGTGGAGCGCGCCCTTATTGAGCGGCGCCAAGGTGATCCAAACCGATGATTGGCAGATTTTTCGATTGGCTGGAAAAAGTCGGGGCGCCATTCCCCGGCTTCGCGCCGCAGATGCCCCCGGCGCGATTTTGGCCGTTCATCATCCACTATGCGCGTCCATTCTGGCCGCTCCTGGCGGTTTCGGCGGGACTTGCGGCTTCGATAGCGCTGATTGAGGTGTCGCTGTTTGCCTTCCTCGGCAACCTTGTGGATTGGTTGGCGAGCGCGGAGCGTGCCACCTTCTGGGCCGATCGCGGGCCGTTCCTTGTGGTCATGGCCGGCGTCGTCCTGCTGGTGCTTCCGGCCATGAAGTTCGTCTATGAGGCGGTGATCCATCAGGGGTTGATGGGCAACTTTGCCATGCGCACGCGCTGGATGGCGCATCGCTATGTGCTGCGCCAGTCGCTCGCCTATTTCCAGAACGACTTTGCCGGGCGCATCTCGGCCAAGGTGATGCAGACCGCGGTGGCGGTGCGCGAGGTGGTCATGAAGATCGCCGAGGTTCTGGTCTACGTGTCGGTCTATTTTCTCGGCGCGGTGATGGTCTTTGCAGCGACCGATCTGAGGCTGTCGGCGCCGATGCTGGTCTGGCTTGCCGCCTATATCGCCGTGATGCGTTACTTCATTCCAAGGCTTGGGCGGATCTCGGCCGAACAGGCGGACGCACGCTCGATCATGACGGGACGGGTGGTCGACAGCTACACCAACATCCAGACCGTTAAGATGTTTGCCCATGCCGAGCGCGAGGACATCTATGCGCGCCAGTCCATGCAGACGTTTCTGGGAACGGTCTACCGCCAGATGCGGCTGGTGACATGGCTCACATTCTCGCTCAACATGCTCAATGCGCTGCTGCTCATCACCGTCGCGGGCCTTTCCGTCTGGCTGTGGACGATTGATGCGGTGACAACAGGTGCTATCGCTCTCTCGGTTGGTCTGGTGTTGCGCCTGCAGGGCATGGCGCACTGGATCATGTGGGAGGTGGCGGGGCTGTTTGAGAACGTTGGTGTCGTGCAGGATGGCATTGAGGGCATCGCGCGTGAGCGTGCGGTGGTGGATGCTCCCGATGCACGACCTTTGGCGGTAAGCAAGGGTGAGATCCGCTATGACGGCATTCATTTCAACTATGGCAAGGATCGCGGGCTGTCGGACGGGCAGGGTGTGATCGACAACCTGTCGTTGACGATCAGGCCGGGCGAGAAGGTTGGTCTTGTTGGCCGTTCGGGGGCGGGCAAGTCGACGCTCGTGTCGGTGCTGTTGCGTTTTTATGATCTTGAGGCGGGCCGCATCCTGATCGATGGACACGATATCGCCCACGTCACACAGGACAGTCTGCGCGCGGCGATCGGCATGGTCACGCAGGATACCTCGCTCCTGCACCGCTCGGTGATGGAGAACATCATTTATGGGCGCCCCGAAGCAACACGCGAGCAGGCCATCGTTGCGGCGCAGCGTGCCCATGCGCATGAGTTTGTTGGCGGGCTTGTCGATCTGAAGGGGCGCACGGGCTATGATGCGCACGTCGGCGAACGTGGTGTGAAGCTGTCGGGCGGCCAGCGCCAGCGCATCGCCATTGCGCGCGTGCTGCTGAAGGATGCGCCGATCCTGATCCTTGACGAGGCGACGAGCGCGCTCGATTCGGAGGTCGAGGCGGCGATCCAGGAGCAGCTCATCAACCTGATGGCGGGCAAGACCGTGATCGCGATTGCCCACCGCCTGTCGACGATTGCGGCGATGGACCGTCTCATCATCATGGACGAAGGGCGGATCGTCGAGCAGGGCACGCATCAGGAGTTGCTGAAGCGTGGCGGCATTTATGCCGATCTGTGGGCGCGCCAGTCAGGTGGGTTCCTGGCCAGTGAAGCGGCGGAGTGAATTTTTCCGCCCGCCGTCGCGTCAGCCGATCTGCGTAACGCGGCAAGCCTGTGCTATGCTTGGTTCAGAAGAAGCGTCATTGCGCGCGTGTTTGCGTGCCCCAGCCGGCTTTCGCGTCTTTTATTACAACATGTCGAAGTGCCGAACTATGACGAGGTGAGGATTTGCGATTGGGCGCTCTCAAGGCCAGATGGGGCAGATTGGTGTGCAGCTTTTCGTTGCTTGCGGGAGCTGTGTTGATTATCGCTGCTGGCGTTGCGATGCACCTTGCCCATGCCGCGGAGGATTTACCTCGTTACGGCAATGTCGCGCCAGCCGGGGCAGGTGGGGTGGATACCGCACTCATTGTTTCTGTCGACGTCTCAAGTTCGGTTGATGAGCGACGCTATCAGATCCAGCTGGAAGGGATCGCTGCGGCGCTCGAGGATCAGGGCGTCATCGATGCCATTCTGTCTGGGCCTCGCAAGTCGATCCTGTTTTCGGTAGTTACTTGGGCGGATCGGCCGAAGTTTTCACTGCCCTGGATCAAGATCGCAAGTCGACAGGATGCACTCCTGGCGGCGCTCAAGGTGCGCACCATGCAGCGCGAGGGCGGCGACTTCACATGTCTGTCGAAGATGCTGCGCTTTATCAGCGACAAGATCGTACCGCAAATTCCCGAGCGCGCCTTGAAGGTCGTTGTCGACGTATCGGGTGACGGATCTGATAATTGCAATGCGGAAGAGCCCGCCAAGGCCGTTCGCGACGAGATGAATGGGCGCGGAACCACGATCAACGGCCTGCCAATTCTGGAGGGGCGCGAGGCTGCCACCCTTGAAGGATGGTATCGTGAGAATGTGATGGGCGGTCCTGGATCGTTCGTTCTGCCGGCACATGGCTTTGAGGATTTCGGCCGTGCCATCCGCCAGAAGTTCGTCGTCGAGATCAGCGCTGTTGATCGCTCCAAACTGGAGAGTGCGGACCGCGCGCGCACGGCGGCTTTGCGAAAAAGCCCTCGGTAAACGACGCTCTAGCGCAGCCGACGTCCATGGTTCGTATCCCGCAGCCGCCCCTCACCCTAACCCTCTCCCCGTGAAAGACGGGGAGAGGGCCGGGGTGAGGGGCGGCTTCTGGCGATGCCGGTTACTCAGTGGCACCTTCAAGTTTTGCCAGCACGCCTTCCCAAACACCCTCGATGTTGTCGAGAACATCCGTATTGGGAACGCGCAAGATCTCGCACCCTGTCCGTCTTAGATCGTTTCCGCTTGAGGCGAGAACGATCTTGTCTGTTATCGCTGACGAGCCGCATCGGCCTTCGGCCTGGCTTGGCGCGGGCGGGGCTTTGGCGCTTTCACCTCATCGTGCAAGCGCTCTAAAGCCCAACGCTTGCAGGCGTAGCGATGCGATCAGGACCACTTTTTGCGAGATTGCTGGCCGCTTCGTTCAATTCGGCAACGATCGGTGCATCGCGCTCGTTGGGTTCGGGGCGACCAAACAAATAGCCTTGAATCTCGGTGCAACCTTCCTCGCGAACGCGATCGAGTTGCTCCTGCGTCTCAACGCCCTCAGCGACGCTGGTGACACCTAGGCGCTTGCCCAGATCAGCAACCGCCTTGACGACAGCAGCACTTTCCGGGCGGGTTACGGCCTCTTTCACGAACGAACCGTCAATCTTGATCTTGTCGAAGGGGAACATGCGCAGATGAGAAAGGGAGGAATAGCCGGTTCCGAAATCATCGAGCGCGATGCGCACGCCGATGTTGCGCAGCCGACGAAGGTCATCAATCATTCCCGCTTCCGCTTTGATGATTGCGGTTTCCGTCACTTCGATTTCCAGTCGTTCAGGTGGCAGGCCGGATTTGATCAAGGCAGAAAATACGCTTGGGGCAAGCGTACCCTTGCCAAGCTGGCTGGCTGAGACATTGACGGCCACGCGTCCCCCGTCGCTGCGCTCCATGGCGTCTTGGCACGCCTGTTCGAGCACGAATTCACCAAGCTGGTCGATGAGGCTGCTCTGCTCAGCAACCGGAATGAAGTTTGCTGGTGAAATCCAGCCTCTTTCGGGATGGTACCAGCGAACCAGCGCTTCGCGGGCGGTGACTTTTCCGGTCTGCGCATTGACGATTGGTTGATAAAAAACGAACAGGCCATCTTTGGTTTCAAGGGTGTCACGCAGCATCGCTTCAAGCTGCATGCGCTCATGCACACGGTTTTCCATTTCCGGTAAGAAGATTCGCAACTGTCGTCTGCCATTGGCCTTTGCGGCATAAAGTGCCAGATCAGCGCGTTTGAGAAGCGTGTTTCCCTCATCACCATGTTCGGGTGCGAAGGTAATACCGATTGATGCGCCGAGCTGAATGGTCTTGTCGTAGTCGAGGTCGTAGGGTGTGCTCAGCGCCTCAATGATCCTGTTGCCGAGCGTAGTTGCCGCTTCCTCGTCGTTGTGCGGAATGAGAACTGCGAACTCATCTCCGCCCAGACGACCAACCATCATTTCTGGATCGTTGCAGGTTGCGAGCAGGCGAGCGGCGGCCTGGTTCAGCATCACGTCGCCGACAGGATGGCCCCGCGTGTCGTTGATGAGCTTAAAGCCATCGAGGTCAATATAGAGCAGGCCAACGCGAGCGCCGGGTGTGGCCAGGCGCTTGGCCAGTTCCTCGCGAAAGGTGTTGCGATTAGAAAGCCCGGTTAGCGTGTCATAATGTGCCAGCTGATGAATGCGCTTTTCGGCCGCCACTTCCTGGGTGACGAGCGCCCAAGTCAGCATGGGGCCAAGATAGGCGCCATCGTCGGTCACAATGGCCGATACCTTCACGTCCAGCACTTCTGGACCAAGCTGCATGCGGCCATGGAACGGCAGGTTGGCAGGATTTGAGAGAATCCGGCGCTGATGCTCGGGATTGCGGTGGAAGACATCCATCGACGTGCCGACCAGCTGGTCGGCCCTGATTGGCACAAGGTGCTCGACGCTGCGGATCAGGTTTTTTGATGTCTCATTGGCATAGGAAATCTTGAGATTTTCTGGGTTGATGGTCATAACGGCGACCGGCATGTTGTCGATCATGCGAAGCAACCGGCTTTGTTCCTCGTGCTTGCGGCGCGCTTCGGTCCGGGCATTCACCATGCTGGCAAAGTCGCGCTGATTGATGGTCATAATTACCAGCATGCCCACGGAGACCAGCGCCACATTGAGCGTGGCTGCGATGAAGGTTGGTTGTCCCGTCCTCATGAAAAAATAAATGAATACGCAGTTGACGATGATGGTCACGATCAGTGCGGCCGAACGCAGATGCATCAAGCTCAAGATGCAGGAAATCATCGTAATGGCCATATACAGGACCAAGTGCGACTGGGTGTATTCGTCGCCGTGGGAAAAAAGGAGGAGAGGCCAGGTGATAAGGACCAAGGCAAAAGCGAAAGTGAGATAGTTGACGCGCCTCAAAGCCCGCGCGGCTTCTTGCGGTGTCAGCTCGACATCGCGTGATTTCCACCAATAGATTATGCGCGCGGCGAAGACGATCGTCAGGAGGATGGGAATCCCTATCGTCAACCATTGCGGCGCTAACCCCATATGTGTGGCAGCGGCGGCCCACGTGTTGGACAGGAGGATGGCATACATCAGCGGCATTTGCCGCGAGAAGGCGCGGTACTGCGCCTTGAGCAGTTCGGGATTGTCGTGCGGGACGTCCAGGAACCTCACCACGGAGGCGAGAATGCTTTGCATGATTATCTGCTGCCCCCAACAGCAATGGAACGGAGATCGGAGGTTGGAGCCTCGGTCTTGCAGGAGGGCATCATGCCTTGGGTAGCGTCACTTGAATGACGACCTATAAAGGCGGTATCAAGCGCGCGCATTTTTAGAATTGTCAGAACTTCATTGAGGCGGGATTAAAATTTCTGGTTCAAATATGTCGACTGTGGTTTCGTAATTGATGCAAAGTATAGAGAATTGAATATTGGAGATTTTCCCGACGAAGTAGTCAACGGTTTGCCGAAGAAAATGTGACAAACCAAAAAGCTTGAGCATTTCCCCACGAAGTGGACGCCGCTTGGAAACCCAACGGGCCGGGCGAATTTGGCCCAATCTTCTCGCCGTCGGGCTTGATCATGAAACCGCTCCGCCCGGCGCCGGCCGGCTTGATCTTGGGAATCAAATTCGCCACGGCAGTATGATCGCGATTTATCGCACGACGCTCTAGATGCTTCAGGATGAGGTGGAAGCGCTCAGGCCGCGACTGCGGCCTAAGCGCCAATGCGCCGCGCCCGCGCCAAGCCAGGCCGAAGGCCGGTGCGGCTTGTGAGCGATAACAGATAAGATCGTTTCCGAAATGTCGTTTCGCCAATGTCTTTTTCGGAAATGTCGTTTCCGCAGTGTCGTCGATATGCAAAACGCCTCATGATTGACCGTGGGGTTGCCATAGAACGTGCCCACCTTCGTGTAGGCGGCGCGTGCCAATGATCCCACGTTCAATCCACGCGACGTTTCACCCATGCGGCGCTGATGGGCAACCAAATCACATGCTCATGCCTGTCGCTGGCACAACACCGCTGGCACTTTCGTGCGTCACGCCACTAGAGCGCCGATCCGATGGAATCGGATCGGCGCTCTAGCTTCTTGTTTGGTCGCATTTTCTTCGACGAACCGGTGTCCACTTCGTCGGAAAATGCTCTAGTAACGGCGAATGAGACCGACGAGCCGGCCCTGGATATCGACCTGGTCATGCCCGAAGATTCTGGTCTTGAACTCGGGATTGGCGGCTTCCAGTGCGATCGTCGTGCCCTTCTTGCGCAGGCGCTTCAACGTCGCTTCCTCCTTCTCGACCAAGGCAACGACGATGTCGCCGTTCTCCGCGGAGTCACAGCGCCGGATGATCACCGTGTCGCCGTCATGAATGCCGGCCTCGATCATCGAATCACCTTTGACCTCCAACGCAAAATGCTCACCATTGGTCAGCAGATCGGGCGGACAGGCGATGTCATGGGTGTGGTTCTGGATGGCGCTGATGGGGGCGCCGGCCGCAATGCGCCCCATGACTGGAACGGAAACCGTGCGCGCATCAATGGTGACGATACCTGGTTGCGTCGGCTCGTGAGAACGACGGCCACTGCCCTCGATCACGCTGGGCTGGAAACCACCCCGCTTGGGTCCCCCCTCACCGCCTTCGGGCAGCTTGATGACTTCAATAGCGCGCGCCCGATGGGGCAATCTTCTGATAAAACCGCGTTCAACCAGCGCCGTGATCAAACGGTGAATGCCTGATTTCGACTTCAAGTCGAGGGCGTCCTTCATCTCGTCGAACGAGGGCGGAACACCATCGGCCTGCATGCGTTCGTGGATGAAGAGCAAAAGTTCTTTCTGTTTTTGCGTGAGCATCACGCCTCCGCTTGTTCCTGGTCCGGCGTGAGCGCCACAATGCGACGTCACACGATGCGGACTTAGCCCTCGGGTTTGTCCGTCTCAATGCGTGAGAGTGCCATTGGGGACAAATCATGAACGCAGACTACGCGTTCTTGAGGTGTTCTGCAAGTGGTTTTGGTAGCGGGGGCGTCCGGGCTCAGAAATCCAGCGGCAGTGTGTCGACTTTGGCGCCGGCGGGAAGCGCTGGTGCGTGCGCCGGCCTGACGATCAGACAATCGGCGGCGGCGAGGGGGGCGATGAGTGAACTGTCCTGGCTTTGGATGGGGCGGACCCCTTCAGCACTCTCGCCCGCACTGGTGCGGCGTGCGCGCATGTAGTGGGTGCGCGGACCGTTGGCCTCAAGGGGGCTGGCGAGTGGCGCGGCAACGGCACTGGCGGCATCGGCCGGCAAGCCCAGCATGGCCATAACGAGCGGCACCGCAAAGACGCGCGCGCAGATCATCGAGGAGACGGGGTTGCCCGGTACGCCGAGGATGACCTGTTGATCGCGGTGGCCGAAGATCATCGGTTTGCCCGGGCGCATCGCGATTTTCCAAAAGTCGAGCGTCATGCCGGCCGCCTTGAGCGCAGGCACGACGAGATCGTGATCGCCGACCGAGGCGCCACCGATGGTGATGATGATGTCGGCGTCCGCAGCCGCGGCGAGCTTTTCTGCAAGACTGTCGAGCGTGTCGCGCGCAATGCCAAGCAGGATGGCCTCGGCGCCAAAGGCAGTCAGCATGGCAGCAAGGCCATAGGGATTGGACGAGACGATCTGATCGGCGCGCGGTGTCTGGCCCGGTTCAACCAATTCATCGCCGGTCGCCAGAATTGCGACCCTGGGACGGCGTGTGCACGCCACGCTCGCATGCCCCGTGGCGGCGATGAGGAGGATGTCGCGCGCGCTTAAGCGATGACCTGTGGTAAGGACGGCCTGGCCTTGCCTGAAGTCTCCGCCGCGCGGGCGCACGTGCCCTGGATCGGGCGTGCCCTCAACAATGCGTACGCGCTCTCCATCGGCCTGCGTATTTTCCTGGATGACGATGGCGTCCGCCCCTTCGGGTACGGGTGCGCCAGTGAAGATGCGCACGGTTTCACCAGCACCGATGCTGCCTTGAAAGGCGTGGCCCGCGGCTGATTCACCAATCAGGTTGAGCGTTGCCGGCAGTGTTGCCACGTCGGATGAGCGTACCGCGTAGCCATCCATGGCGGAGGCATCGAAGGGTGGTTGTGTCAGGTGTGATACGACGTCAGCGGCAAGCACGCGACCGGCCAGAGCCGTGAGGGGAACGGTTTCGGTGTCCAGCACGCGGGCCCTGGTGAGGATGCGCATCAGCGCTTCGTCGACTGAAAGCAGCGCCATCTCAAGCCTTCGTGTTTTTGGTTTGTGTCGTCGCGGATGCGGGATCGGTGGCGCGCCAGTGTCCGGAGCGGCCGCCCGACTTCTCGATGAGGCGGATGCCATCGAACGTCATCGCCTTATCGACGGCCTTCAGCATGTCGTAAATGGTGAGGCATGCAACCGAAACCGCCGTCAATGCCTCCATCTCGACACCCGTCTGACCGGCGACCTTGACGTGCGCCATGACGTGCAGTCCGGGTGGATCTGAGGTTGGTGAAAAGTCGACCGTTGCCTTGGTGATCGGCAGGGGATGGCACAGCGGGATCAGCTCGGAGGTCTTCTTGGCGGCCATGATGCCGGCAATGCGCGCGGTTGCGAGCACGTCGCCTTTCTTCGCTGTTCCAGTTTCGATGAGTGCCAGTGTTTCGGATGCCATGCGCACGAAACCCTCCGCGCGCGCCACGCGGTGCGTGACGTCTTTTGATGAGACGTCGACCATGTTGGCCTCGCCCTTCTCGTTAAGGTGCGAGAGGTGCTGGGGGCGGGAGGTGGTCTTGGGCATCAGATCATGGCTCTATAATTTTATTCAGCTCTTCACTTTTTGACGATCACGGCACGCGCGACCCGCGGTGCAAAAGGCCGCGCAATGGCGATGCAGGGTAGTGCGCGGACTATATCAACCATTTGCGCCTTCGCACCAGCGATCGGTGACGGGCTCATCGTTAACGAGAACGGCAGATTGGACGATAACGTCTGATTGCGGGGTTCATTGCACGGGGGAGTGTGAGGTAGTCTAAGGGCAAAGCGTGCCGCTCAGCGCGATGGCGCGTGATGGCAAGGCCACGGTCTGCCCCCGGGAGGAATATGCATGTTCACCACCAGGTACACTTTGCCGTTGCTGGCGATGCTTGCCGGCATGGTGGTCGCGATCGCCAACGGAGCGGCAGACGCGGCCGACCGCGCGTCCTATCTCGCCATCTGCGCAAAAGATGCCGACAAGGCCAAATGCGCATGCGTTGGCGACAAGGTGGATCAGGCGTTCAAGGATAAGCAGCGCGCGTTTGCCTATCAGGCGCTGGCGCAGCCGATCGGCGAACTCGTCAATGCCGATTCGGGTCTGTCGGAGAAGGAGGAAGACGACATCGTCGACAAGACGTTCGCCTTCATGAAGGCCTGCGGGCTGGTGAAGTGAGCGCCGTGGTGTTGCACATCAGTTGATGTCGTGGCACATCACTCGATGCCGTCGCGCCTCTTGCGGCGAAAGAATGAATGAGGCGGGCGCGCTGCCTCACGTTTTTCCCAGCAGTGCTTTCGTGGCGGCGGTGACGTCGGCCTGACGCATCAGGCTTTCACCGACCAGGAAGGTATTGATGCCGGATTTTGCCAGGCGCGCGATATCGGCGGGCGTAAAGATGCCGCTCTCGCCAATGACGATGCGATCTGCGGGAACGCGCGGGGCAAGGCGTTCGCTGGTCGCCAGCGTCGTCTCGAATGTCTGAAGGTTGCGGTTGTTGATGCCGATCAGGCGGCAGGGCAGGGCGAGGGCGCGATCGAGTTCGCCGTCGTCGTGAACCTCGACAATCGCATCCATACCCCAGTCCGCGGCAGCCGAGGCAAGGTCACGCGCGGTCCCATCATCGACTTCGGCCATGATGATGAGGATGCAGTCCGCACCCCAGGCGCGCGCCTCCACCACCTGGTAGGTGTCGATCATGAAATCCTTGCGCAGCACCGGCAGTGATACGGCGGCGCGGGCCGCTTGAAGGTATTCGGGTGCACCCTGGAACGAGGGCGCATCGGTGAGGATCGACAGGCAGGTGGCGCCGCCGGCCTCGTAGGCTTTCGCCAAGACTGGGGGATCAAAGTCGGCGCGGATCAGGCCCTTCGAAGGCGAGGCCTTCTTGATCTCGGCGATCAGTGCGCTCTCACCAGCAGCACATTTTGCGGCAATCGCCTGCGCGAAGGGGCGCACTTTCGGTGCCGAGCGCGCGTACTCGGCCATTACTTGCAAGGGATTGGCGTGCTTGGCGCGCACTATTTCCTCGCGCTTGTAGGCGGTGATCTTGTCGAGGATGTCGCTCATCGCGTCTCAATGTCCTTCGGTGGTGGCGGCGATGAGTTTGTTGAGGGCGGCCATGGCCGCACCGCTGTCGATCGAAAGTGCGGCGCGCTCCACCCCATCGGCCAGATTGGCCGCCTTGTCTGCAACGATCAATGCGGCTGCGGTGTTGAGCAGGACGATGTCGCGGAAGGGGCCCGGTTCACCTTCGAGAAGTGTGCGAATGGCCAAGGCATTGGCCGAGGCATCACCACCTTTGAGGTCGGCCAGTGCGGCGCGCTGAAGGCCGGCATCTTCGGGCGTGATCTCGAACACCGCGATGTCGCCATCCTTCAATTCCGCGACGGTGCTGGGGCCGGTGGTCGTCAGTTCGTCCATGCCATCGCAGCCATGCACGATCCAGACGTGTTCAGAGCCGAGGTTTTTCATGACGTGGGCCAGTGGCTCGATCCATTTCCTGTCGAAGACGCCGAGCACCTGGCGCTTGACGCCAGCCGGATTGCACAACGGGCCGAGCAGATTGAAGATCGTGCGAATGCCGAGTTCGGCGCGAACCGGCGCCCATTGCTTCATGGCAGGATGGTGGGTTGGCGCCCACATGAAGCCGACGCCGGCCTCGTGGATGGCGCGCTCTACCACGTTGGCGCCAACACCAACCTTGACGCCGAGGGCGGTCAGCACATCAGACGCGCCCGAAAGTGACGACACCGATCGGTTGCCATGCTTGGCGACCCTGGCCCCGGCGCCGGCGGCGACGATGGCGGCGCATGTGGAGACGTTATAGGTGCCGTGCTGATCGCCTCCCGTGCCGACGATGTCGATGGCTCCGGCCGGAGCGTTGACGGTCGCCATACGCGCGCGCATCAACCGCGCGGCGCCGGTG
>Ga0116151_10000939_pt1 | contig 26948 bp, 22 predicted proteins | sample AD_UKC117_MetaG_FD_89893 | JGI IMG/M metagenome (GOLD analysis project Ga0116151, IMG submission 89893) | Active sludge microbial communities of municipal wastewater-treating anaerobic digesters from Hong Kong - AD_UKC117_MetaG | ecosystem: Engineered > Bioreactor > Anaerobic > Digestate... | reverse complement strand
TTCACCCCCCATACGACCACTTCCGCCATAACCTTTCAAGCGGACCGCGATCAAAATAAGTAAACCAAACCATGTTTATGATCAACTGAAAGGCGTAAACCAAAAGGGCTATCAGGGCCAGCAATTTAACATTCGTTTGGCCGATCATTCCATATCCCCAGCCATAAAAGATGACCGATAAGATGAGCGATTGCATTATATAATTGGTGAGGGAGGCCCGGCCAACCAGGGCCACGGGTTTTAGCATTCCTGCTATCCGCTCCACCGAAGCCAGCAACAGGATAAGCACGATCCAGGAAGCGGCAATGAGTATATTCATCAATTCGTACCCGCTCATATACACGGCATTGGCAAACGGGCTTTCAAAATCAACCATCTTCTCATAATTAAAATAAACCAGCACGGCCATCACCGAAATAATAACCCATTTCAATGCCCATTTCTTCCGGCTGTTTTTGATCAGTTGATGCAAATTAAATTTGGAGGCGATAAACCCAAACAAACTGATTCCGATGATCTTCGGCAGGTAATAAAACAGGTTGATATACCGGAAGGCCGCGTATTCGTGCAAACGAATCCAAAGTGCATCTGCATAATTCCCGCTGGCATAACCTTCAATTGCTTTTGAAAGGCATTCGGTACAGGTTGACGACATGGCATTGGGAAGGGGCAGCCAAACATCAATAAACAGCCAGATGCCGATGAAAAAGTAAAAGAACAGCGCCAGCAGCAGAAGCCAGGCTGTTTTTAACCGTCGCAGCAGCAATAGGATCATCCCGGCAATGGCGTATAAAAACAGGATATCGCCGGCCCACAGCAATACGATGTGCAGCACCCCGAAAAGGGCCAGTCCGATCATGCGCCTTGTAAAAAAAGGAGGGAAGTTTTGCCTCCGCTTTTGAAAGCGATGGTACTGGATAAAAATGCCATAACCATATAGAAAGCTGAAGAGGAAAATAAATTTGTCGGCGGTGAGGCTGATGTAGATATTGTAAAAATGCTGCTGGATTTCATCGGGAAGATTGTTGTAATAGCCGCCAAAATCGAAAAAGGTAGCGTTAAATCCCAGGATGTTCACCAGCACAATTCCCAGTAAAGCAAATCCGCGGAGGATATCAATGGAGGAGATGCGATCGCCGGATCTGACTGCCCGAACCCGTTTACCCATTTTACAGCTTTTTAGTTGAAACTGTAAATGTAGGATTTTAAACCCGGATTACATCACTGAAATTGCGAACGACAATTAACTATTGTTTTATATGGGGGTAATTTAAGGTTGATTCGGTGAGCCTTGGTTGGCTTGGTTTGCCAGGTTCGGTTTTGTAAAATAGTGTATTAACATTGAAATTAGGGTAAATACCGTATTTATTAAAAGCGTTGCAGGTTTTAATTTTGACCACTAAATTCTAATGATCAAACATATGCAAAATAGAAATCTAATGGACTTATTCAATAAAACGGTGTTGGGATTGTTTGTAATGCTCAGCATAAATGGATATACTCAAAAGGCCTATATAGGTGGCACTGAAAATTTACCGGTAATTAACGCCAATAGTCATGAATTGTTAAATACGATTTACGGTTTCAGTTCACAGTTACGGTGGCTACAGTCTTCATCCGATCACAGCACGATTTATGGCGGAACAGTGTTTTACCAAACGGTATTGAATTTATATAAAATAGATGCTGCCACAGATGAAATAATCATTCAAAAACCGGTTCAATGGACCGTTTTGGATTTGGAGATATCTGATGATGATCAATTTCTTTTCCATCATAATGGTACCTCAGTTTTCAGGGTTGATGCCAATTCGTTGGAAATGATTGATAGTATTTACACCGGAAAAGTGCTGGTTTACATTGAGTATTTTGATAACAATACCATTTATGCGGCATCAACGGAGCGCATTTATAAACTGGATTATTTTACCCATTCAATAACGGATTCAATCGTTTTGGGAACATTTCAAAATCCGGCAGAGATGGCATTAAATGCAGATCAAACAAAATTGTTTATTTATAAGAGTTCTACGCCATTGACCTTGTGGGTTGCCGATCTGGCCACCATGACGATCGAAAATACGGTTTCACTTTCCGGTATGATAGGTAGTTCGGGAGATTTGATCCTTTCACCCGATGGCAATTACCTGTATGTAACAAGTACAGGATCAACTACCCTCAATGGGTCCATAAGGGTATTGAATACTTCTGATATGACCACAGTGGCTGATATTGAAAAAGATTATGGTTTAGGGGTCATGTCTTTTTCACCGGAAGGTGATCTGTGGATTCCGAATAATACATCGCAATCAATAACCATTTTGGATACCGAAGACTTTACAATTAAGGATGTAATTGAAACCAATCCTTACTCAAATGGCCCTTTTAATGTGGCATTCGGAACAACAAATACTGGTTTGGCTCAGGATGCAACAAATCCGTCCATTGAAATATCACCAAACCCGGTGACCCATTATCTGCATCTTCGAAGTACGGATTTGGAAAATCAAACAAAATTTTCCGTGTATAATTTACAAATGCAGGTCCTGTTTGAAGAAAATATTTATGATTCGGATTTTAATTTTGATATGTCAGAATATCCGGTGGGTGTGTACATGATAGTTGTAGAATCGGTAAAACACAAAGAAGTAAGAAAGATCATTAAAAAATAAGGAAAGATTAGCGTTTTAGTTCTGTTTGCCAATTTCTGTAACCGCAACGTTTAGATTTTTTATTTTAGTGCGTCTGGTATTGTGCGAGGCGCATTCGCCAGGCGCGAGTTTGTCGCGTAATTCACATCCCGAACATCCCGCGCAGGGCGAGGCTTTTTTGCCGGTAACGCTTTTTATCAAAGCGTACACCGTAATAGCGGCAGCCAGAAAAACGATTGATATTGCAATGATGTTTTGAGTCATATACTATTGTGTTTTATACAAACAAACTTCCTATCTGAAATGTTGCAAAAGCGGCCAGCCATGCAATGGCAGTGGTGTAAAACATGGTAAACACGGCCCACCTCCAGTTCGATTCTTTGCGGATGGCTGCAATTACAGCTACGCATGGGAAATAGATCAAAATAAACAACATAAAACCGAAGGCAACCAGGGGCGTAAAAACTTTCTGTCCTTCAAGTTTTCCTTTGGTATGAACCTGTTGCTGTAATTTATCTATCAGTGTCCCTGAAGCTTCATCAGCATCCGCATCTGCCTGGTAAAGTATTCCCATCGAACTCACCACGATCTCTTTGGCAGCAAGTCCTGTGATGATACTGATCCCGATCTTCCAGTCGAAACCAAGGGGCTGGATGGCCGGCTCGATGAATTTGCCCAGCCTCCCGATGTAGGATTGTTCCTGGTGTTCAGATGCCTTTGCCAATTCGAGTTCGCCCATCAGGTTTTGTTTTTCTGCTTGCGGAACAAATCCGGCAGTTTGCACTTCGTTGATCAAGCCGTCATAATCCTGGCTGAATTCCACATTGCGCGGGTAATAACTGAGGCCCCATATGAGAATGGATGCAAGTAAAATAAAGGTCCCCATCTTTCTTAAATATTGCGAACCCTTATACCACATGTGCTGGGTGGTGTTTTTGAGGGTAGGAAACCGGTAGGGCGGGAGTTCCATAACAAAGGGCACATCCTGTCCGGCGAAAACTGTTTTTTTCATGATCAGCGCAACAACCACTGCCAGGGCAATACCGATCAGGTAAATCGAAAACAACACCAATCCCTGGTTTTTAGGGAAAAAGGCGGAAATGATAAGCACATAAACCGGTAACCTTGCACTGCACGACATAAAAGGAGCGATGAGCATGGTCATGATCCGGTCTTTACGGTTTTCGAGGGTGCGGGTGGCCATTACTGCCGGCACATTACATCCAAAGCCCATGAGCAGCGGGATGAATGATTTTCCGTGCAGCCCTATTTTATGCATCAGCCGGTCCATGATAAATGAAACACGAGCCATATAACCCGTATCTTCCATCAGCGAGATGAAAAAGAACAGGATCAGGATATTGGGCAGGAAAATGATCACACCACCAACTCCGCCGATGATCCCATCCACGATCAGGTCGTGCAGTGGGCCATCCGGTAATACAGCGCTGACAAACGATGCCAGGCTTCCCACGCCCATATCGATCCATTCCATAGGGTAGGAGCCAAGGGTAAACGTAGCCTGGAACATCAGCCACATGAAAAAGATAAACACCGGGAATCCCCAGATCTTATGGGTAAGCAGGTCGTCAATATTGCGGTTGGAGGCCAGGGCTTTTTCCTGGTATCCGCTGCATGTTTCGCGGAGGGCGCCGGCTATAAAACCGTACCTGGCATCAGTTAAAATGGTTTCGGATATTTCACTAAACTCATCTTCCAGGATTTCAACCTCTTTTTTTACAACTTCTGCAATCTCCGTTTTGTTTTTTGCTGATTTTTCAGCCAGTTCTTTAATGGCATGATCTTCCTCAAGCAGTTTAATGGCCAAATATCGGGGTGGGTAAGTTGATGCTAACAATTGATCCTGCTCAACTACCTGCTTTACTTTTCTGATCGATTTTTCGATGGTTTGCCCAAAATTGATATTTACCGTCCGAACCACCGGATCTTCATCTTTATAAACTTCAATTACCTTGTCGATCAGTTCCTGAATGCCCTTTCCTTTAATAGCAATGGTAGGAATAATAGGTATCCCAAGCATTTTCGAAAGGGAATCACGATCGAGCTTTACTCCTTTATGTTCCAGTTCATCATACATATTCAGCGCGATGATCACCTTGAGCCCCATGTCGATCAGTTGTGTGGTAAGAAACATGTTGCGCTCCAGGTTTGAAGCATCAATCACATTGATCACCACATCCGGTTTTTTACGGATCAGATGATCCCTGACATACAATTCCTCGGGGGTGTATTCTGATAATGAGTAAGTCCCCGGAAGATCCACCATTTTGAGTTTAAATGAATTTTTGGTGATCCTCGCTTCTTTGGCATCCACTGTAACTCCCGAATAATTCCCAACCCGTTCGTGCCTGCCGGAAGCCTGGTTGAACAGGGTGGTTTTACCGCTATTGGGGTTACCCACCAGCGCTACATTTATTTTGAGGCCGGTTTCTTTAATGATTCGGGTGGCAAGCTCATCTAAATAAGTACCTTCAAAAGCTGTTTCCGGAGCAATAAAATCATCATCCACCCTTAACAGTTCAATCATTTCGGCTTCCGAACGGCGCAATGAAATTTCGTAACCCATAATGGAATATTCAATGGGATCGAGGAGGGGTGCATTTTTAATCACTTTAACAACCTTGCCTCTGATAAAGCCCATTTCCGTCAGCCTTTTACGAAAGGCTCCTTCGCCGTTGACCCTAATGATGAGGCCCCTTTCTCCGTTTTGGAGACTGGCAAGTGTTTGCGATATGACGTTCTCTTTGCTCATTTCATTAAAGCTCAACTCCCAACCGTAAACCAAAGATCAGAGCATTGTTGAGTGTTACTCCGGTTCCTGCAGGATTAATAATGTATTGAATATCGGGTTGAATATTAATGTTTGTATTTAACTGGTAATGATAGGTTAATTCAACAGCTGTTTCGGCGGCTAAGGCAAATGAAAAATGTTCATGTGCAAAAGCGATTCCGAAGGTGTCATCCCCTGATTTACTCAACAAACCATTAAAATTAATTCCTACACCCAGGTAAAAATCGGAAGTGCTTGCATCAGAGGGACTAAAACCCGCCTGACTGAAGCATCCAAGTTTTTGATTTCCGCTGCTCCATATTTCGCGGTCGAAGTAGCCATAAATACCCATGGTAGCAGTGTTAAATGATTCGCTTGTGTTTTCTGAAATTTCGTTTTCCAGTTTATGGTAATGCGAAAATATCCCAATTTTAATGGTCTGGTTTCGGCCCTCAGCCTGTTTGAATTGAACTTCGGAGATACCAACAATTCCATCCACTGTGCTGATAATCCACCTCAGGTTATAGGGATTGTGGTTGAACCCGGTGGGACATCCGTCATAAATAGCATTTAACCAGTTTACATCTTCTGATAATTCAAATACTGCAGTGATACCGAGGGCGGTAAGCGGAAATATTGGTGCATCAATATTGTGCGAAATTGTTGGGATCATTCCGAATGAACTGTTTAAGAACAATGCAGCGTGATCCGAAGCAGCAAACTCAACATTCATATCCTGCAAGCCGGCAATTATCTCAAAATGATTCCATTGGTGGCGATAATACAATTCCTGTAAGAAACTGTGATCGCCTGCCTCAATATTTGAAACTACCTGCATATCACCAATAAAATCAGCCGATGGTGTTGCGCCATGGGTATTGGCACCATTTACCCTGAAATAACCACCTTTCCATAGTCCAAGGTTTTGGGTATTGACTTCGATGATAAGATTGGCCAATCCAAGGTACCCGCCACCACTGTTGATACCGCCATGAAAGTTGGTAATAAAATCTCCCTGGTAGGCAGCACCCAACTGAAATGCTTGGGTAGTATCTGAATTTGATACCTGGCAATATATAGTGGCATTAAAAAAACCTGCCATGAATAAAATCAATCCCGAAACTTTGTAGTGCCCTATCATTTGTTTATCGTCACTTTTCTCAAATATCCGAAGCAAAGAAACGGTTTTGTTAACTGGTGAACAATCCCTAAATGTAGGGAATTATTAATTAAAAAAACTAAAAATTAAAAGTTAGTTTTATTCAGGAAATGGCGCTGGTTTTCTTCGTAGTGTGTGCAAAAGCGGTGTTTTTTCTGGTCGATATCCTCAACATAGGTAGCGGATCGCATTACGCAACTTGGCGTTTGGCAATGGATAAGTCCGAAGGTATGACCCAGTTCGTGGATGATCACCTTTCGAAAGCGTTCGTAAAGCAATTCGTCATTGCGGGGCAATCCGTATTTTTCATTACGAAGACGATATAGGGAGCCGATTCCGCAAGTTCCTTCAAAAGTGGCCTGCCCGAAAATAAAGGTTAGAATGGGAATGAAAATATCTACCCTGAATAATCCTATGGTTCGCAGATATTGATTTGTATGCAACGAGTTGACAAGGGCGAGTAAAGAGTTGGCATTGTATTGCAAACGTTCGGGATCGTAATGTTCTGACAGGTCCATCAGGTTTTGTTCGATAACAACATCCACATCGAAAATTAAGGCAATATTCTTTTGGATGCGATCGAGCATCTGCTGCTCAAACTGGCCAAAGGCGATAATCCGTATTCGTTTTAAATCCAAGGTAAAATAACTTGCTAACTCAGGCTGATGATTAAAATCCTGAGGATTATTGAAAAGTAAAATTAGTTCTTAAGCTTTTTTCTCAGGCCGTATTTTTTAATTTTATTATACAAGGTCACCCGGTCAATATTCAGTGCTCTGGCGGCGCGACTGATATTCCATTTATGCCTGGCGAGCATTTGGTCGATATATTTTTTTTCGAGTTCCTGCAGGCTGTCCGTACTTTCGGCGATCAGTTCCTTTTCCAGCGGAAGATCCCGCAATTTGATCTCTTTGCCGTTTCCGACCACAATGGCGCGTTCAATCATGTTTTCAAGCTCACGAACATTGCCCGGAAATTCATAAGCTGCGAGACGGTCAATGGCTGCCTGATCGATGTTGATCACATCACGGCTCATGGAGGTACAATACTTCTTAATAAAATGCGACACCAGCAATGGAATATCTTCGGGGCGTTCGCGCAATGGGGGTATGTTAATATTGACAACATTCAAACGATAATACAAATCCTCCCTGAATTTACCTTCTTCCACCATTTTTTTAAGGTCGCGGTTGGTTGCACATATTACCCTGAAATCGGATTGAATTTCCTTATTGCCACCAACCCTGATGAATGATTTGGTTTCGAGCACACGCAGCAATTCTATTTGCATTTTTGGCGATATGGTACCGATCTCATCCAGAAAAATGGTACCGCCGTTTGCCATCTCAAAGCGGCCTTTCCGGTTGTACATGGCCCCGGTAAATGCTCCCTTTTCATGACCAAACAGTTCGCTTTCAAGCAAATCCTCCGAAAGGGCACCGCAATGTACGCTCACCATAGGGAAGTATTTACGCGAACTGTTGTAGTGGATGGCCCTGGCAATAAGCTCTTTTCCCGTTCCGCTTTCACCGGTGATGATCACCGAGGAGTTTGACTGCGCAACACTTTCCACCTCCTTCAATACTTTGATCATGGCCTTGCTATTGCCAATAATATCCTCAATGTTTTCAAGGGAAATGACCCTGTTTTTCAGGTTTTCATTTTCCACCTGAAGTAAAACCTGCCTTGCCGCATTCCTGATCAGATGGCTCAAATCGTCGGGATCAAAAGGTTTGGTGATATAATCGTAAGCACCGTCCTTGAGCGCCTGAACGGCTGTTTCAACGGAAGCAAAAGCAGTCATTACAATTACAATGGCATCCTTGTTCAGGTTTTTGATCCTGCGGTGCATCTCCAAACCATCCATGCCGGGCATTTTAATGTCGGCAAGAATGATATCAAAATGACCTGATTCCATCATGTTGAGCGCTTCTTTAGCATCCGGGGCTGATTGAACCTGATAGCCATCCTCGATGAACCAGTTGTACAGGGAGTCGCGCACCGACTCTTCGTCGTCGACAATGAGAAGTGAAATCTCTTTTGACATAATAAATTATTGTTTTTGAGCCAGTGGCAAAATAATCGAAATGGTGGTGCCTTTGCCCGGCTCCGAATCCACCTCAATTTTACCATTGTGGCTTTGTACTATTCCATGAACTATTGCAAGTCCCAATCCAATTCCATGGGCATGTTGCTTGGCTGAGAAAAAGGGCTGAAATATTTTTGAAATATCCTCAGAAGCTATCCCCACGCCGTTATCCTTAATATCGATTCGGATATGCTCATTATCCGGATTATTTGTTCTGATCACCACTTCACCATTTTCAGTGACGGCCTCACACGCATTAACCAGGATGGCAACACAGGCTTGTTTTATCTGATTCTCACCACAGTAGATCACATCATTTTTAGCATTAAAATCTGTGTAAAAATTGATCTCTGCCATTTTCATTTGGTGGGCCATCAGATTGTATGTTTGATTAAGAATAAAATGCAGTCGTTTATTTTCAAAATTCTGCTGGTCTTTCCTTGAAAAATCGAGCAGACCTTTTACAATGTCGCCACACCTTTTAGTTTCGGTCTCAATCACCTTCAGGTATTTCATCATCGAATCTTTGGCGTCTTCCTCCACGTCGAGTTTCGACACGTTTTTTTGGATCAGTTTTGTATAGGTAAGTACGCCGGATAATGGATTATTGATTTCATGTGCGACAGACGACGAAAGCTTGCCAAGTGAAGCGATCCGTTCAACATGGATCAGTTCGTTTTGAATTTCGGTAAGTTCCTCTGATTTTTTCTGAACTTTATATTCCAATTGCGCCGACCAGTTTTCAAGCTCTCGGTTTGCTGCGTCAAGATTATCGAGCATATTGTTAAATGCTTGTGAAACACTCCTCATATCGTCGAGCAAATCAGGTTTTATATCAAGCCTTGTATTTCGTACTCCCTGCGAAACCGACTCACTCGCCATGATGATCTCCTTAAGTGGTTGTTTGATTTTTTTACTTGTGAAAAATATGAGGAATGTAACAAGCAAAATAGTGGTGAACATGGCTAAAATGTAAAACTCCATGGATGATTTGGAAACCGAGTCATCAATATCACTCAGCGGGATTTTGATCACAAGGCTTCCCAGCACTTCCTCGTTGGGGCTGTGAGCATGACAATAACTGGTATAGCAGGTTTTTTCATTTAATATTGGTGATCGGATCAACAACTGCCTGTGCCCCTTATCACTTTTATTCATTATACAGGCGCTCTTGCTATCAATAATGCGGTACGATTTTTCATTTACAGGAAACATGGTGTACATATCGTTGTGACAACTGATACAATTTGGATTTGAATGATTGGCAGAATCCTTTGTAAATGTTGAATATACAAGACTGTCAAGGTGGTCGTACATATTAACTTCATCAATACCTTCCATGGTGCTGATGATATCCAGGGTGCTTTGTAAAGCTCCCTTATCATTTTTAAGCATGGAATGATAGAGTGCCCCTTCGATGATGGAACCCATATTATTTCCGCTTTGGCGGATCATTGTGTTCAGGTATTCTTCATAAACCGAACGGAATATGGCGCCAAATGAGACAAACAAGATGATTGAAAGAATGGTGATAATATAAACAACCTGTCCGTAGATACTTGATCTGAACCTGAAGTACTTTCGCATATGCCTTTTTGATGGCCTGCTTTTGTCGATTGTCTTTGGAGGATCCATGTAAACTCTTGTTTTTGTAAAAACCTCTTTAAATTGTAAAATGAATCCCTGAGGGCACGCAAATTACAAAAAAAAACATATTGAAATTCATTCGATGTGTACAAATTTTAAACAGGTTGATCCAAAATTAATTTTTCGAAATCATGCCATACGTTCTTATCCATTTCTTTCATTGGATACATTTTTAATTCACCCCCTTCCTGCAGTGCAAAACCGGGACTGTTATGAAAATTCGTACCCATAGATACGGCTATTAAATCCCTGAATCTCTGAAGCTCGGATCCAAACCAATTTACAACCTTTTTACCCGTCATAAACGATTTTGCCTCTATTTGCCAGCGATAGGGCTGAATGGCAAGCAACCAACCCTGCTGATATGGATCTTCGGATATAATTGCAGACGAATCAATTACAAGATTGTTCAGGTTTACGATCTCACCCGAAAGCGGGGATTTAATCTGAACCTGTTTGTCGCCCTGCTGCAAGACAGCAATTACCTCTCCCTGCTTTACTTTCTGACCCTGTCGAAGCCGAAAATTCAAATTAACTTCTCCGAGAAATTTTAGGAGCAAATCGTTGATGCCAATTTTAACCAGTCCCGAATTTTCGAGCTTTGCCCAGGTGTAATTTTTGCTGTACAGCAATTCATTTCTGAATCTGATTGCTCCAAGGCTAAGTGCCTGAATTATTGATTGTGCTTTGCTTACGAATACAACCGGTCGGTTTATGATTATCCAAAACGGTATGAGTAAAATCAAAAACCCGATAATGACGATATATTCAATTCCTTTGGTGGCGAATATATCGGTATAGGTGAAATTTTCCATTTTTCTTGAATTTAAAATTTTAAATTAGGTGCTTTGTTTTGCCCATGCAGGCGAATCTTTCAAAACTGGCATCCGCTTAATGATCCAGCGGAATATCCATATTTCGGTGAAAATTACAGCGAGGGTCACCGCTATTTCCATCCAGCTTGGATAATAGTGCGAAGCGGCATCCCATTTAAACCCGATCACGGTTACATTTAACCTGTTGATAATTATACCCAGCATAGTCAAAATAGAGGCTATTTTGGTCATCAGGATGTTGTTTCTACGGTAACTGTAATAGAATAGAATCATGGGTATCACTACAAATCCGATCACTTCGGTGAGATACCAATAGCCCATGCTGCTGTTGAGGTAAACCCAGTTTTGGCCATGCACAAATACCACGATGATGAGGAACAAATAGGCAAACATGGCGCCGGTGCAAACCTTCGACAAACCATGTAAAATTGAATTGTGTGCTTTGTGATTTTTTTCGCTGATCTGATCTGAAAATACCTTGCTGCTGATCGACCCCTCGAAGATTACCATGGATAAACCTGCAAAAATGCTGGATACAAAAAACAGGATCGGGATAAACTCAGAATACCACAACGGATGAATTTTCTCCTTTGCCATCAGGTACAAGGCGCCCAGTCCGGACTGATGCAAAGTGGAGAGCGTTATCCCAAAAATAACGGCTGCCAGGGTCATCCCCGACAATATTTTATGCGCCCTTCTGGCTCCAAGCCACTCGGCAATGGCTGGTGAAAACTCTATGAGTTGTGCAATCATATACAGCAGGAAATGCCAGGCCACAAGAAACAGCACCGAACTGGTTCCAAAGCCATTCCCGATGATCGGGTTGATCACATTCCAGGGCCTTCCGAGGTCCAGGAGCAGGGCTCCGGCATAAAACACATAGGCCAGAAATCCATTTAAAACGGTGACCCTTACAATGGAGTGGTACTTTTTCATGTTGAGGATGTAAACCATAAAGGTGATTACGTAGGCACCGCCGGCAAATGCCACTCCTGTAACCACATCAAATCCAATCCATAAACCCCAGGGCACATCCTGTGTAAGGTTGGTGATGGCACCAATGCCTTTCCAGAAACGGATAATGATCAGGATCAAACCGAGGATCATGATCGGCAGGGAGATCAGGTTAAAAGGGGTAAACAATTTCCCCTTGGGTTTTAATTCACGAATGAGAAATTTGAAAATGCTTTCTTTATCCTGTTTATTTTCTAATGCTATTGATTCATTCCGACTCATGATCTTCAGTTTTTGAATTTTTATTTTTTGTAGCGTCCTGTATGCCAAGCAGCATCATTGGCCACAATACAAATATGGTTGGTACAGAGTAAAGAAATCCTTTGGAGAGTTCCGGGTAGGATTTTGACCTGATATTGGTTTTAAACCCTAATTCTTCAAAAGGAACAGGGGAGAGGTATAAGAAACTGGTGCCACCGGCTTCATATTCTCCGTAAATGTGATCAACGTACCGGTCCGGATTTTCCTGTATCCTGCGGCGTGCTTCGGCAATAAGGTCTCTTCTTTTGCCAAACATCATTGCCTCAGCCGGACAATTTTCAACACAAGCGGGAACGCCCCCTTCCTTAAGCCTTTCGAAACACATGGTGCACTTTACAATTTCAGGATTGGAACTGTGATACTCAAATTTAGGCATATCAAAGGGGCAGGATACCATGCAATACCTGCAACCCATGCATTTGTCGCCATCCCAGGTAACGGGTCCTTCATGATGTTTTTCCATGGCACGTGTAAGGCAGGCTGCGGTGCATGCCGGTTGATTACAATGCATGCACTGCCGCTTAACATACACTTCGCCTTTTGAGGTATCATAGGCATTGATCACGGTTCTGCGTTGCTCATTGGTTGTTCGTATTACGCCCACTTCAGGGTAATCTTCAGGTTCAGGAAGGCCATTGGCTTCAGCACAAGCCCATTCACAGCTCTGGCAACCTTCACATCGTGTGGAATCATATAAGATCCCGGAGAATTCAATATCTTCCTTTTTTTCAGGGTTTGCAATGGATTGCTTTCCAAGGGCGAAACTCATGCCGGTAACTCCCAGTACCCTGAAGAAATTTCGACGGTCTATACTCATAACTACTTGTTTTTATTTGTTCGAGATAGGATTAACACTTTCAGCTGAGGCTCGAAACATCCACAAAATGTTTTTGGAAATCTTCCCACACTTCGGGTCCCATATCTCTCAGTATATTGTCTTTCAGGGCGCCACCTTCCTGAAATATAACAGGAACCGAATTTGGATTGTAATTGCCTTTTGGAGCAGTGAGGAATTCCTTCAGTCTTGTAAATTCATTTTCCAGCCACTCGCGGTATTTATCAGCCATCCGCATGAATTGAATTTCACGCAGCCAGTTTGTGGGTTCAATTTTATAAACCCAGCCCTCCACATAAGGTGAGCAGTTCATGGAGGTTGGCTCTGCTACCAGGTCTTCGTTTATCTCGATGATTTTTCCACTGATAGGAGTGTATAGCTGTAACTGTTTGCCGTCCTGAATGATTGTTACGAGCAGGTCGTTTCTTTTTATTTTGGTTCCGGGCTCCTTCATTTGAATTTTGGTGTAAGGTCCGGTTACATGTTGAATAAAATCGTCCAGCCCAATTTTTACAAAACCGCTTTCATTCATATAGGCCCAGGTGTGGGATTTGTCATAATAGAGTCCTTTGGGCAAATCGATGTTTTTTGCATGTATCATATGATGCTCCTCATTTAAATGCTCCCGAAGGCTTTTTGCTCCTGATTTGCGAAAGGTTGTAATATTTAAAATGAAGAACAAAACAGCAAGTAATACGAATGCAATAAAAACGACTTTTACCATAGCAAAACCAGTGGAGGGAGCCGGTTCAACCACAACAGCCGGTTTAAGTATTTCCAGTTTGGCTAAACGTTCGCTTTGCATTAATTCATTGTATCCGTAATTTGTAAGTAAATGCTGGCCATCCCCCAGTAACCATTGAATAAAACCAAGGGCTGCCGGATCAACAGGTTGTTGTGCAGAAAAAGCGTAAATATTCTGAACCAGTTTGTGAGGATATTTACCTATCCAAACGCCACGCATAAACTCATTTACGTCGGTATAAATACTTTCATGGTAATCAAGCTTTCCGTTTCCGTTTTTATCAATAGGGATTAATTGCAGCCCTTCTTTCAGGCTTTGCTGCTCAGGAATTGTTATATCCGATAAGCGGCAAAAAAGGATGTAAGATGGATGCTCACATAGCAAAGCTTGAACTTCGTTTGCTGAAGCCAACTGCACCTGCTTTAATTCTGACGGATCAATTTCCAGGTAGTCAATTACCATTCCCCTCAGTGTTTTATCCTGCGGAAATACCAGGGATAAATTTGAATTTTCAATATTTCCCAGAGCGATATTTGCCAGGTATTCTCTTGTTAATCCAACTTTTATTAATTCCCCAGCATCATCATTTGCCAAACTCATAACAGGAACAATGATTTCACGACCGATGAGCATATGCCAGTCAAGATTTGCCGGCAGTGTACTTAATTCTGATGCGGTGGCAATACCAATAGCATTATCGGTTACTTCTGTTTGATAATCAATGTTTATGGAGCCATGCCCTGTATTTTGATAAGCCTTTACCAAATCATTGAGCATATCTCCGCTTTGCGGTGTAGCCATCAATTTTAGGGAAGGAGTTTTGTCAATGGTAGCTGAACGATTTTCGGCATTATTTGCGATGCCTGAGAAAAGCAGCAAAACCAGCAGAAATACAATTTTGTTTTTCATGATAATATTCTGTTTAAGTGTGAATGAACTATTCGTGTCGCTTGCTCATCTCGTAATTCAATATGTGTGCCGAGGGGTTTAACTATCACTTAGTCAGTTATTTATAGTGCTATTTATTGCATCTCTCATCATCCCTGATTGATGAAATATGCAACACAAGTTTTGAAGAAAGGCTGTAATTGATTGTAAATGAAATATTAAGACTAAGTGTTTAAAAAGTTAACACTGTAATAAAAATCAACACAGAATTATTGGACTGCTTCAGCTACGCGATATTGATGATGAAAAGTGCATTTTATACAGCGATTTAACAAATGAATAAATTACAAATCATGACAACTTATTTAAAAAGGATATAAATTAAATTGCCTGTATGTTGTTTTTTAAGCGATTACAAATGGCTATTCTGAAATGTTGAAAAGAATGTTTCATAAAATTTCCTCATGTTGATTTCATATTGTAAAATTGCACTCAATTGCGAAAGCAATTTCGTTCATAAAACGGTTCACAAACCCAATTCTACAATCGAACCAAAGGAAGCTCACTGACTACGCAATTGAGTTTTCTAAATTTCATAAAATCTATCTGGTGGTTGATAATTAGCGCTTGAGAATTTTTCTCAAGTCATTTACTTTTTGTCAAACTAAAATTGCTAAAAATGAAAAATTGGAGCATTATTATTATCATGCTGGTAGGTTTTTTTACGGGTGCGGTTGCCAAAGCACAAACCCCGCAAATTTTATGGGTTTCCGATACCCTTAATGTTACTCATATAGGGCCCTCCCCTGGTGTCGTTCAGTTGATTTACCTGGGAAAAATTGCGGCTAGCGATCCTGATGGAGACGAACTCACTTACGAGATTATGCCTTCTCCGGAGCGGCGTTTTTTTTCGGTGAATAAAAACCAGGGCTACCTTTATACCAGGCCGAAGTATCTGGAGGAATTACAAAAATCAGGGAAAATTGAGATTGAGATCCGTGTTTCAGATGGAGACTTAATAGTCACAAAAAAAATCCTGCTGATCTTCAATGTTTCCTGACACTAAATTTTAACCGGCAGGGAGGTTTTAAAATTATTGTAATTTCGCCCACTTATGGCGGAACACCTGGCTGAATACCTTTCTGTTTTCCTGATGGGATTGCTCGGTATCTGGAAAGCAATCCCATTGGGATTTGCTTTCGGGTTAAATCCGGTTTTAATTTATTTGGCTACAACCCTTGGGGCACTTGTATCGGCCTTGGTGATCTACTTTTTTGGTGATTGGGTGCGTAAAATTCTGAAGCAGAAAGCCAAAAATAAACCCGGCAAAAAAAGTGGAAAAGCTGAAATCCTCTTTCAAAAATACGGGGCTCCCGGACTTGGTTTCCTGGGAACATTGTTAATAGGACCCAATGCCACTTTACTGCTCGGGCTTTTAATCGTAAAGTCAGCAAAGCATTTGTTGATCTGGACTTTGATAGGAATTACAGTTTGGAGTGCAGTACTAACAGCAACTGCCGCGTCGGGTATCGAATTGTTTAAATTTCTTTGGAATTAGGAGCTATGTTAAAGCGGTTTTTCCACAATATACATATCAATTTCACCTTTGTTTCTGGCAGCAATTTTACCGCGATGTTTGCATTCAAAAGCATGTTTTACCAGTTCATAGGTCAATCCTGAAATATTCACCTGCCCCGGAATGCCGCTTGATTCCATCCGGCTGGCTGTGTTAACGGCATCCCCCCAGATGTCATAGGCAAATTTATTTTTTCCAACCACACCTGCTACCACCTGACCTGTATGGATCCCAATCCGCAGCTCCCAATATTTCTCTCCTTTTTCTTCCCTTTGTTTTTTCAGATTTTCCATATAATCCCTGATTTCAAGTGCGGCATTAACGGTGTCCATCGGATTTGTAGTGTTCGCCACCGGAATGCCGCCAGCACACATGTATGCATCTCCAATGGTTTTGATTTTTTCGAGATTATATTTGTCGATGATGTGGTCGAAGGCCAGGAAACACTGGTTCAGTTCTTCTACCAATTCTTCCGGTGTAAGCTTTTCGGCAATGTTGGTAAACCCTTTAAAGTCGGTAAATAAAACCGAAACCTGCTGATACTGCCGAGGTGTGGCCGATCCTTTCTCCTTCAGTTCCTCTGCGGTTTCTTCAGGTAAAATGTTCAGCAATAATTTCTCACTTCTTTGTCTTTGATGTTCAATTTCATCCCGCTGTCGTTCAATTTCATTATTTTGTTTGATCAGGATTTTATTGGTCCGTTTTTGATACCTCAATCCTCGATACACCAGGTAAAGGATCACGAGCGCCAACACTCCAAACCCGACTAAAAACTGGTTGCGTGTCCTTACTTTCCGAAGGTTTAATTCTTTGATCTGATTCTCCCGGTCGAGCAAATCAATGCGCGATTGCTGTTCCTTCTGAACCAGTTTTTGTTGTTCCAATTGTAATGCTTGAATTTTACCAACCTGTTGCAACGAATCCACTTCTTTTTTCTTGCGGGCAGCATAAATCTGCTCTTCTTTCAGTAGCAATGCCTGTTTGGCCCGGGCATTTTCCAATCTTTGATTCTGAATGGTAATTTTTTGAATGGAATCTGATTGAAAAAGGATTTCCAATTGTTTTTGCCGGTTAGCCGAATCAAGCTTGAGCCGCTGAAGGTCGAGGTAGTTGATTTCTTCATCAGCCCATACATTTTGCGTTTCGTAGGAAATTCGCTCCACCCTGAATTCGAGTTGGGTAAGTTCCTGCTGGTGAACCCGGTTTTCAAAAGCCAGACTGTCGCGCAAAGCCAGGTAATTGCTGTAATCATCAAAAGCCCCTTCAAAATCATACAACGCTTTTTTAATTTCGCTGGAAAGCAAAAGGGCATCCCTTAAAATCACGAAGTTCTTTGATTCTTCTGCCTTTTCAATGGATTGCTCATTGTAAATGCCTGCATTGTAATTATCCTTCATGGTATAGTAAACAAGTGCAGTTAGGTGCAGGTATTCAGCCAGTTTTTGAGGATCTTGCTCCGCCTTTGACGCACTTGAGGCTTCGTTGATATAGACGAGTGCTTTTTGATCATCGCCGCGGTTTTGATAAATAATGGCCTGGTTTACCAGCGTGGAAGGATGAACATATCCGTTTGATTCCATCTCCAGTTTTGCCACAAGGAAATAAACCTCGAGAGCGCTGTCACTTTCACCCAGTTTTTGCTGCACATATCCCAGGTTATTCAGGCTTTTGATCCAGTTGATTGTATCAGCTTGTGTTTTATAGCCAAACAAAATCTCCATTGCTGTTGGTTTAGCCGCTAACCAATGATTTGCACCCACCTGCGATTTAAAAACCAATTGGCGGGCATTTTACTCCAGGTCTTTGTTATTTAATTTCTGAGCCTGGGTTAAAACGCTATTTGCCAATAAAGCAGCCTGATCAAATTGGTTCAGTTTGTATTCAACCTGAGCTATTTTTAAATTTAACTGGAGTAATGTATTGTCTGTGTGTTGTTTTCGAAAAAATTCGGTAGCATCAGCATAATAACTTTTTGCTTTTTGGTACATGCCATTTTGATAAAAAATGTCACCGATATTGGATTTCACAGCTGCAATGCGGGTGCTATCACTAATGGTTTCCAGCTCAAACAAAGCTGATAAATAATAGCGAAGGGCATCGGCAAATTTATTTTCCGATTCAAAGGATTTAGCCCTGCTTACATCTTCGTTGGCTTTCTGTACCCGGTATTCATTGCTACGCCCGCGGTATTGGGTGCTGTCCTGCCCTGATACATTTATGCGGATCAAAATGCAAATAGCCAATGCCCCTGAAATTTTGAAAATTAACCCTATGCCATTGATCTTTTTCATTTATTCAAGGATAAAATTCAGTCCAAGCCGGAAATTACGGCCATATTGCGGATTATAATAAAGATCATAGCCATTTCCATACGCATCAATTCCTCCGTATTTTGCATTGAATACATTGGTGATATTCAGGAAGGCCTGGAAATTCCGGTTGATGCTTACCCGGTTTATCCAATCCAGGGTGTAATAACCCTTCACGGTGGTGGGCCATCCAATTGCTTCCAAAGCTTCAGGAGGCGCCGGGAAAAAGCGTTTGGCTGTTTTGCCGGACAAAACATTGTGGAATTCCATCTTCCATTTTTTGGTTGGATACAGGTCCATATTGAACTGGCCAAACCATTTCGGTACATTGCGATAGCGGTCGATGTTTCCATAATTGTTGGGCAGGATTTCCTTCCCTTTGCTGTATTTAATAAACAGGTCAGCGTTTAGTTTAGGCCTTAAAAGTACCTCCTTAAAGCGAAGCCTTGCCTCTCCCGAGTATAAAACTGCTTCCGAATTTTGGTCATTGATATAAGATAGTGCTACAAAATTGGAAGCCTCAGGATACAAATCATAATTGATGACTGAAAGTGTACTCGTTAAATTTTTTGAAAGCCGGTGGTAGGTGAACAACAGTTCAATATCAATTTTATCTGAAGCTTTCACTTCCATGCCTGTTTCCAGCGATTGAAATTTTTCCGGATCAATATTTTCGTTTGGGATATATTCATATGTCTTTTCCCCGGTTTGCCGGTAAGCAACTGAATAATAACTATAATACAACGAAGGTGACCGGAGGCCAACCCCGTAATTAACCTTAAAAGAAAATTTGCCTTCCGGGATGTATTTTAACCCGATTCGCGGACTCAACTGACTTCCGTAAATGCTGTGCTCATCCCACCTGCCACCCGCCAGCATCGTAAACCGGCCGAACTTATAATATAGCTGCATAAAGGCGCCAATGTTATAAAAGTTGACAGGGTTTATCCCGAAATTACCAAATGCGGAATCATTATACTTCACTTCATCAGCAAATGGGGTATATGCATCTGTAGGAAAAGGCTCCTGTAAATCGTTGGTGCGCGGAAGATTGCCGGAGGCCTGGGCAGATAATCCACCGGTTATTTCCAGATCGGCATTAGGCGCATAATTTAGCACCTCTTCCAGCATAACATCATCCGAAGCTGCGTAATAATAAGCCACCCCTCTATCACCCCGATCACTGATATACCGGTAGCTGCTTAAATTGTCGAGGCGGTAAATCAAATATGAAAAATTTGTTCGTGAGCTGAGTTTCGCCCAGGTTTTTGTGTATGACAGCGATACCCGGTCGATATTTTCACCCCAGTAATTTCGCGGGTCATAATAGCCCACAAGGTCGGGTGTGAGCCCAATGGAAGAATGTGTATTGCGATACATGTGCATGTACCTGAATTGCAGGCCACGATATTTTAATCCGAATCCGAGCAGATTGCTTTGTTGGGGCAAATTGCCAAACTCGGGTTTGTTGTTTTCTCCTCTGTAATAGGGCTGGTTTAAGTAGCTTGAGTCATATAAGGCAGGATTGTAATTTCCTGTCACATCATACTTCACGTTCATGTCGCTGCGTTTGCCATAGCTTCCAAAAAAATCGTAGGAGACGACATTTTTGTTTTTGCCCACTTTACCACCAATCATTACATTCATATTGTAATAACCATTCGAGCCCAGTGAAATATCTGACTGCGCCCAAACCGGCCGATCATTGGAGTTCATAATGATGTTGATCACACCCGCGAGTGCATCACCCCCATAAAGGGCAGCAGCAGGTCCATAAATGATCTCTATCCTTTCAGCCTGCCGGATGGGGATTTGCTCCGCTATGGGCATCCCGCTCACAACAGATGGCTGAATCGGTATTCCGTCGATCAGGATTTTGGCATAATAATTACCGTAAAGGCCATTCATTAAGAAGCTTTCGCCATCCAGTGCTGATCCGGGTTGTGACACCTTATTGCCCGGAGCAGATTTCAGCACGTCAGTTAAAGTTGTAAAACCGCCTTCAAGGATCTCTTTTCGCGAAATAATAAAAACTGTTACCGGTAAATCTTCAAGGTATTTTTTACTTCGGCTTGCTGTTGTTATCTGGGTTTTGAGTGTGTCGGGGTTCAGGTTTATATCTTTGTCATTTAATTGGAGCCGGTCGGAAATGACCTGCCCGGTCAACAGCATTGGCAAACAAACGAATGTTATATAAATCAGCCATTTTTTCACAAATGCAAATGTAACGATTATGGTTAATTTTATCTGAAGTTATTGTTATTTGCCTTTCTCCATAGTTTCTGTTAAGTGTTTGTTGTATTTTTGCAAATTCAAATCAATTTAACTTTTCATATTGTTTATTGTTATTTCAAGATATATGCTTAACCACTCCTAAAACATAAATTTATGAAAGCAATTTTAACTTCAATTATTTTAACAGTACTGCTTGCAGGATCAGTCTTTAGCCAAACAAAATATTACACTACCTCAGGGGGTGAAATGATATTTTCATTTGCATCCATTGACGACAACGGCAGATCAGAAAGTGCAGTGCTGCGTTGGTCGCCCTGGTTTAATCTCCAGAGCATGTTTAATGCTGATTTTAATGAGCACGTCGGTATGTTTGTGGGTTTTTCAATAAAGAACATCGGATTTATTTATGATCAGTACCGCGTTTACAGCGATCCGGAAGACCTCGGAAGTTACACTACTGTGAAGAAAAAATTCAGATCGTACAATGCCGGTATTCCCGTTGGGTTTAAAATTGGTAAACTTGATAAGCTGTTTGTTTACGGGGGTTATGAGGTGGAGCTCCCTTTCAATTATAAAGAAAAAACTTTCGTTGGTGATAAAAAAGAGGAAAAATTCAACGTATGGTTCAGTAAGCGTCAGGAGCAATTCCAGCATGGTTTTCTTTTAGGAATCCAGTTTCCATATGGTGCAAATCTCAAATTCAAATATTACCTGAGCAATTTCCACAATATGGACTATGTGGATGGAAATGGCCTTAAACCTTATGCCGGCCTCAAATCAAACGTATTTTATATATCCTTTAATGCTGATTTATTTAAGCCGGATAATAAAAACTCAGACAAGGGAAAATATTATTAATAGCATATGACATATTTAAAAAAACTTATTATCGCCGGAGCATTTTTTATGATCCTTGCTTCCGGCGATTTATTTGCGCAAACAAAACCTTTTGGATTAGGTATTGTAGTTGGTGAACCCACCGGTATCAGTGGGAAATACTGGACCGGACAAACTACTGCCCTTGATGGGGCAGTTGCCTGGTCATTCAATCATGAAGGTTCATTTTATATTCATGCCGATTTCTTAAAACACCATTTTGATATTATCGATGTATCAGAAGGTAAAATGCCTTTGTATTACGGTATTGGTGGTAAAATGGTGCTGGCCGATAAAGGGATACTTGGTGCACATGTGCCCCTTGGAATCGCATATATGTTTGAAACCGCACCCCTCGACATTTTTCTGGAAATACGGCCGGGCCTGAATTTACTGCCAGCCACTGAGTTCGATATGAGTGGAGGAATTGGTGTTAGGTTTTATTTTGATTGACCCTAAACCTAACTTTATATGACTTCTGAAGGATTCCTTTTAACTAAAATCATAGCTACTCTCGGACCCGCTTCATCTTCGGTTGAGGTGATCTCTCAATTGATTGGGGAGGGCGTTAGGGTATTCCGTATCAATTTTTCACATGGAAGTCTCGACCAGCATGCACAAACCTTGAGTAATATTCGGCGGGCCGAAAAAGAAACCGGTAAATATATCGGGGTACTTGGTGACCTTTCGGGGCCGAAAATACGCATTGGCGAAGTTGTGGAAGGTGGTATTCAAGTGGCAAAAGGAGAGCGGATCACCTTTATTAAAAACCCTGTTTTAGCTGGCAGCAAAGGAAATTTAACTACTTTTTCATCTACGCTTCCCCAGTTTATAAATGAGGTTAAGGAAAATGAGCGAATACTGATTGACGATGGAAATATCGAGCTGAAGTGTGTAACTTGTGCCGGATCGGGAAAAAAAGACGAAATCACTTGCGAAGTGGTTGTTGGAGGTTTGATAAGCACCCACAAAGGAATTAACCTGCCCGAAACGGAACTTTCTGTAGATGCGCTTACCGAAAAGGACCTTGAATGTGTTGATTTTGCTGTGGAACATCATTTTGATTTCCTGGCACTTAGTTTTGTGAGAAGGGCTGAAGACATACGTATGCTCAAGAAAATTTTGATTGAGAAAGATGCACGTCCCAATGTGTTTTATACCTCTGCCCGGGATATTGGTTTTAAGGATAAGGCAAGTGAAGATCAGCATTTTATTCCCATTATTACTAAAATTGAAAAACCCCAGGCCATTGATAACCTGGAGGCAGTAATTCGTGAAACGGATGCGGTGATGGTGGCCCGTGGTGACCTGGGGGTGGAAATGGATATATCAGAAGTTTCCATTTTGCAAAAACAGATCATCAATATGTGCCAGGCTTACGGGCGGCCTGTGATCGTTGCTACGCAGATGTTGCAAAGCATGATCGAGGTTCCGGTGCCTACCCGCGCTGAAGTATCGGATGTGGCCAACGCCATATTTGATGGTGCGGATGCGGTGATGCTTTCCGGAGAAACGGCAGTAGGGAAATATCCTGTGGAAACGGTGAGGATGATGAATAAGATCGCTCAAAGGACCAATAGCTACATTAAAACCAATGCAATTCATCCGGGTTCCGACCTGCAAAAACCGGATCTTTCATTCAGGGCTGCCGCCATTGCCAAAGGCGTTCAAACGATTGTGGATACCATCGAAACGAAGTATTTGATCGTATGGACCAATATGGGCGGAAGTGCTGTCTACCTGTCACAATATCGCATCCCGGTGCCCATTCTGGCCTTTAACTCAGTAGAGTCGCGTTTGCGGCAGCTCACACTGATGTATGGTATCAGGCCATTTATGATGGATCAGCCCAAATCGGGAAGTGATTTTATACGTAAAATTGACCGATTGCTGCTGAAAGAAAAATGGGCTCAAAAAGGTGATGCCGTCATTATCGTTTCCGGTGATCCGATCAACCGGAAAGGTTTTGCCAATCGGATCGTCATCCATTATGTGGGGGAGACGGTGGATTGAAATTAAATGCGGTATCCCAAATTAATCCCAAATTGATGGGTTAATCGCTCAAAGTATTCTCGATTTTCCAGAAAATATTTAAGTCCAATGTGTATATCATAATAAATATGTTCACTTATTAATCGTTGCCAACCAGCCTTAATAAATATAAATGGTCTGTCGTAGGCTGGAGAATGTTGAATATCCGGATTGTAAATATACCATGAGTCTCCTGTTCCAATGGCTATATAATCAGCAGATAAGCTATTTCCACATTTGCCCTTTAGTATCCTGGATTTCAAATTGTAGTAATATCGTGTTTCAATGGTGAATCCAATTATTCCATCAGATGTATTCCTAACTTTTGATGTATTATAGATCGTGTCATCATTTAAATGAGTTTTAGTTTGGATATACCTGTAAAAACTAAATCTGCTATTCAACTCAGCATTAATTGAAAATGGCGTATTTCCAAATTTATATTCAACTGCCAAATGAGGCTGAATATAAACAGCAATGTTTTCACCACTGTTAGCTGCAAATACTAACTGACTCAGGTTGCTTTTATATAATAGGTTTAGATTTTCATAACACCTGATTACCGGACATAATTTGTTTTTATCCAACTGATACTGATCTTTGGTCAGGCCAAGACCAAGGTAGACGAAGGTATTAAAAGTAAATCTAATTTTCTGGTCACTTTGAAAAATATTCGTCAATCCAGCCTTTAGGCCAAAATCAGCAAGCCCATATTTTATGAATCTTCGTTGTAATCCCCATTTTAAATACAATGTGTTTTCTGTGATGTAGGTATAATCTGAAGAACCCAAATCCCTTTCGAAGGTATGGAATCGATATTGCATCCCCAGAGCAAGATAGTTATCAGAAAGGCTATTTGCAGGTTTATCATTCTTGATTTTTTCTTTAATTCTATAGTACCATCGGCCTTCAAAATATGTATTGAGATATTCTGAAATTTTCAATTCTGATTCTTCAAACGATGCATATTGAGAAACATAGGTATTTAAACTTAGTGTGTTTGTTAACTTTAATTCTGCTCCAAGATTTATAGTTGAGCCAAAGAAATAGGGATCAGAGTGGTCTTCAAAATATAGTTTAACCAACCACTTCGTATCCTCATGCATCATAAAAGCGTACTCCATCGGGGTGATGTATTGCAGGATGCTGTCAGGTAACTGAGCTGATGTATCATTTTGTGAGGCAGCCTGCTTCGTCAATAACATTAGTAAAGAAACAGCTACAAGGAAGCCAATCTTTTGAATGTAAATATTGCAAGTTATTTTGTTTTGTTCTTTCATGCTCATAAGTTTTAGGCCTTTTAAAATCTAAGCCCCATGGCCATTTTAAAGAATGGATTGAATCCCCCAGACGCTGTGGTTTTATAAGTATAACCCATTCCCCATTGAATGTCATAATATAAATGTTCAGCAAATACCCGTTGCCATCCTGCAGTTATGTAAACCGTATTCCAGCTATCGTTGAATTTATAGTTATACCTTCTCTCTAAATATACATTACCTGCGGCTATATAACTTGCAGATAAACCATTGCCCGATTTTCCTTTTAATATTCTTTTGTTAAGGTTATAATACCATCTTGCCTCCAAAGTAGCATAATAGTCCTCTCGATCTAACTTAAATCTCTTTGAATATTGATCTAGGTTTTTTCCGCTAAATCTTAATACAGCAATAAGTTCTGCATTGATGGAAAATGGGCTGTTTCCAATCTTTTTCTCAAAAGCCAATGTCGGAGCTAATTCCAATTTTTTATAACGACTGTGATATTGGAAATTAAAAAGACTGATAAGATTTGTTTTTATTAAATAAGATTGAGCTTCATAACACTTAAGAACCGGACACAACTTTTCATTGTCTAACCGGTATTTGTCATGGGTTATTCCGAGCCCAAAATCGAAATAGGTGTTTAGGGAAAGTGAAGGTTCATAAATGGCTGCATCGCCAGTCATGATGCCTGCTTTAATTCCAACATCAGCCAATCCATGTTTAAATAACCTTCGTTGTAAACCCCACTTAAGGTAATATTTGTAGAAATTCGTACTATAAACAGCGGGATACTCAAGCCCATCTAAAGGCTTCAAATGAATCCTTTCAACTCCAATTGCGAAATAATTATCAGACATGTTAAAGTTCAGACTTTTTTGTTGTCTGCGTTTCAATAAACGATAATACCAGCGAGTCTCAAGTTCCAAAACATTTGTATTAAAATTCCAACCGTTTTCAAAACTTGTAATTGTATAACTTGGATTGTAACTTAAATTTATGGTTAAAGGTCTAAATACCCTTTTTTCAATCCCAAATTTAACATAGGTTCTTCCGAAGTACCAATCTTCATATATCAAATTAGCCTTTACAAGCCATGACGTATTTTCATGCATCATCAATGCATAATCAATCGGGGCAATATATTGAACAATGCTGTCGGGAAGCTGTAAAGTTGAATCCTTATCGCTGTTATTTTGCGCAAGTGTGTTTGAATACTGTATCAACATTGTCGCGAGCAGAGCGATTTGCATCAAAATAAATTTATGGGATTGATTTTTTTTCATGTCAGGGATTTATGGCCAATGAGCCGTAGGTTAGTGAAATTGAAACAAGTGGTTTATTTTGATTTGCCTGGTATTCCAGAACGATTTTGTTTGCTTTTTCTGCGGGTAATTCCAGGAGCATATTTTCAGGTTTTGAAAATTCGCAATCCGAAAGATCGAGGGAATAAGCAAAATGGTCAAAGAGGGGTATAATAAGGTCAATCACCGACTTTTCAGCTTTGATGTTTAATTGTTTAACATCTTTAAAATCCCGAATCCTGATCGCTGCAATGGATGCAACAAGTTCAATATTTCCGCTGAGCCCCGAAAGGTTGATATCCGAACGATTGCTGTTAACTGAAGCCTCACCACTGAGCCCATTCCAGGTTACATCGCCAAACAAGGTTTCAATGTCGGTTTTGCCACCCACGTTTTCAAGCGTGATCTTTGAATATTCGCTGTTGATCTTCAGGCCGGC
>Ga0116151_10000938_pt1 | contig 26981 bp, 26 predicted proteins | sample AD_UKC117_MetaG_FD_89893 | JGI IMG/M metagenome (GOLD analysis project Ga0116151, IMG submission 89893) | Active sludge microbial communities of municipal wastewater-treating anaerobic digesters from Hong Kong - AD_UKC117_MetaG | ecosystem: Engineered > Bioreactor > Anaerobic > Digestate... | reverse complement strand
TCGCGATGCTCCATTCGAGAGTGCTGTGAGAGGTTCACTCGAAGGATCACGCGGTGACCGCACCTGCATCCAGCAGGGACACGCCACCGGTGTCGACGTACACCAACGCTACGGACTCAACTCATTGCGAATGCCTCATCCGGTCACACGAGAGGCGCACTCGTGCTCCGGCTGACACGGTTGACGGTGGTTTCAGTGGCCCCGCTGAGACATGGGGGCACGCGGGGGGCACGTGCCCTCGCCTAGGGCCATAAAGAGGCGCCGACCCGATCGCGGAGCAGTGGAGGACATCCGTCGAGGCGGTCAAGGCTGCCTTGATCGCCGTCATGACCCGGCGGTACACGGAGTGTGCACCGTGACCGAGCTGGGAGCTGCGGCCTTGACCGGCTCGTGAGGGTGGCCGGATGCTGCGGAGTCGGGCGGCGGCTCGGTGGCGAGAGTGCCTCGGACTGGTTCCGGGGCACTCTTCTGTGCCGGTGGCCAGTGGGCCCGGCCGCGCCCGGAACGGCCGCCAGGCCGCATGCCCGGCACGGCCGGGGCCGAAGGCCCCGGCCACGGCGAAGCCGCGCTGGAACCAGTGAAGAAAGTCCTCACATGGAGCGAAAGTCGCGACGGCACGACCCAACGGCGGCATCGCGGGCGACGGGACAAGCTAAGGGACTTAGGGGCGGTGATGTTCGAGGCGCACGGGTCGTCGAGAGGGTCCCCGCTGCAGGGCAACGCGCGGCGCGGGAGGAGGCCTCATTCCAGGTTCGTGTGTCGCGCCCGCATGCGGTCGAGGGGCAGCGCATGCAGCTCACGGACCCGGTTCGTAATCAGGTCGACCAAGAGCAGCAGCGCTATCTCGAAGCAACTGCCCATGGGCAGGACAGAGGTGGATCCGCGGTCGTTAGCCATCGTCTGCGCCTGGATGACGACGACGACGTCCGCAAGCTCCGCAGGAGAGACCTGCGGCTCGGCGGTGAAATACAGAACTCGCGCTCCTGCTCGGCGTGCCACGCTGGCAAGGGCCTTGACCATGGAGGCATTGCCTGGCCCACTGGACAGGACGAGGACGTCCCCATCGCCGACGGCAGGACACGTCATTTCACCGACGTAGTGCGCGTCAGCGCCGGCGTGGTACAGGCGCATGACGAGTCCGCGCAGGACCAGGCCTTCCCGCCCGCCTGCGAACGCGGTGACGACCTTGGCACGAGCCAGTTCCTGAGCAACCTCGTCGAGCACCTTCGCAGGGACACTGCGAACAGCACGACGGACCTCCTCAAGAGCGAGCTCGGAATCCGAGTAGTCCGTGCGAGGGCTCATCCGTGGGCCTCATAGCCTTGTTCGTTGCGAAGAGAAGGGTGCGCCCCGTTTTCGAGCTGATGCGAGCTCACGTCCCAGCTCAGCTCACTTCACTCGGGGATGGCGCTCGGCTGGCGACCCCAGAGAGCGCCGCGGCCGCCACGGTCAGGACGGCAGCACAAACCGTTGCGGCCTGGAGCGCGTCGGTGTTCGAGATTGCGGCATCGATGACAAGGCCACCCAGAGCCTGCCCAGCGACCACCGCAGTGCCGACCGCCAGGATTCCGAGACGCAGAATGAGCCAACTCGTCGCAGCAATCGACACAACGCCCAAGGCGCCACCGGCGGCCACCCGGGGGTCCACGAGCGGCGAAAACTGTCCCGACCCAGCGCCGGCCATAACCGTGGCAACCATGCCGACAAGCACGAAACCGACTGCAAAGTTCAATAGCGCGGCAACACCCAGATCCTTCGACTCTGCGTAGATCCGCGAGCCAGTGGCGCTTCCCCAAGCTCCAGCGCATCCGCCCACGAAGGCAACAAGTATCGAAGGCAGGTAGGTAACGTCGAATGCCGACGCACCACCCACGATCACGGCGCCGCAGGCCAGCGCTATTGAGGCCCACGTGCCGACGCTCGGGCCCCGCCGGATACCGGACACACCGACCATGTCGAAGACCGCGCCGCTCACGACCTGACCGGCGACCACCCCGGTGGTGAAGAGAGCAACGCCCATCACGTCGGCCGCGAGCCCTTGTGAGACCACAAAGGCTGCCCCACCGGCCCCACTGGTGAGCGGCCACCAGGACGCCCCCTTGCGAAGCAGTCCCCGGAGCGCACGACGTAGTCGCTCCCGCCCCGACGGCCTCCCGACAACGGCTAGCACGCTCAGGGCGGCGCCGTAGACGAAGACTCCCCAGCCAACGACAAGGACAGAATCGCTGGCGGACGCGGCGGAGCCGAGCAGCTTCGACTGAATCGCAACGCCAGCGCCCACTGCGGTGGCGGCCAGGCACAGGGCCAGGCGACGGCCGGAACGCACACGGCCCAGGCCACGTGCCAGGTGTTCAGGGCGCCCGGGACTACGCTCCACCGCCCGGCTGGTCCGGCGGATCAAGAGCCGACGCGGGAGGCTGCGGCGAGGCTTCGCATGTAGTTTGCCGCATGCCTGCCGAGGTCCTCGTTATCCGACCACATCTCGCGCCATATCCCCAGCATGCGGCTGAGGTCCGCACTGACCACGGCGGACGAGAACGACTCGAAGACCACAGGACCCGCATAGCGAACCGTCGCAAGCGCCTGGAAGAGCCTGGGGAAGGCCACGCTTCCAGCCCCGAGATAGCCCCGATGGTTCTCACCGACGTGCACGTACCCCAGTCGCGCTCCTGAGCGGAGCACAGGACCCATGAGGTCGCTCTCCTCGATGTTCATGTGGTACGTGTCCAGGTGGACCCGAACGTTCTCACGTCCCACGGCATCGATGAACTCGAGCGCCTGAGCCGCGGTGTTCAGCACGTTGCTCTCGTAGCGGTTGACCACCTCGAGTCCAAGCGCGACACCGACACTCGATGCATGGTCCGCTACATCGCCAATGACCGCCACACTGTTGGCGTACCCCGACGGCGTTACCGGCGCCATGTACTTCCGCATGGCGCTGTAGATGACCCCGCAGAGATACTCCGACCCCAAGCCGCTGGCCACGTCGACTGCAGCGTGCAGCAGCTTGGCTCCCCGGGCCACGGCCTCGGGGGAGTCGCTGCTGATATCGCAGGAGTCGTCGAGCCCGAGCGACGCGCTCGCCGCCAAGCCAGTCTCCGACAGCGCCTCTCGTGCCGAGTCGAGGTCGAAGCGATCCGGCTGCAGCACGGGAAACTCGATGAGGTCGAAGCCCGCATCCCTTGTCTTGAGAGCGGCGGTCCGCAGACTCCGGCCGTCGACATCTCCCACCCACACCTGCGCGTGGCACCCGATGATGTTCATGACACAGCCTTCCAGAGCGAGATGGACAGCGCGGAACGGACGGCGGTCACTTGATCCCCGAGGTCTTGAGCGAAGCGACGATGTAACGCTGCAGGATGAAGAAGACGACCAAGGTGGGAAGCGCGGAGAGGAAGGTGACCGCCATCATGTAGCCCCACGAGCCTTGGTACTGCGTCTGGAAGCTCGTGATACCGACCTGCACGACCCACAGTCGCGAGTCGCTGGTGATGGTCAATGGCCACATGAACAGATTCCAGCTCGCAAGGAAGTTGATCACGGCGACCGAGACGAACGCCGGTCGACTGATCGGAAGAAATACCCGGACGAAGGTCTGGAAATGTCCGCAGCCGTCCAGCCGAGCCGCCTCCTCCAGCTCCGCAGGCACCGAGATGAAGAACTGTCGCATGAGGATCGTCGCGAAGCCGCCGAAGATCGTGGGAAGTACGATCCCGACGAACGAGTTGAGCAGGTTCATCTCCCTGACGATGACAAAGAGGGGTACCAGGATGACCGGCAGCGAGACGAACATCGTGGATGCGACGCCCAGGAACACGAGCTCGCGGCCGCGGAAGCGCAACCTCGCCAGCGCATAGCCCGCCATCGAGTGCACGACCAGCACGAGCACCGTGGAGGTGACTGCCACCACGAGGCTGTTCAGCAGCCATCGGAAGACCTGCGAGTCGGCGACGGCGAACTGCAGGTTGGCGAGCGTCCAGCTGCCGGCGTCCGTCCTCATGGCCTGCATGACCATGAGAACAAGGGGGGACACCACGATGACCGCGATGAGGCCGGCTACAAGGGGCCGGGCGAACCTCGTCATGGCGCCGGACGCCATCCGCGGGCGAGCCTCAGTTGTCGACATCGAACCGCCCCGAGTTCGTTGCGCGGAAGAACAGGACTGCCGTGAGCAGCATGAGGAGCACGAGCACCGTGGACATAGCCGCTGCGTATCCGAACTGTCCGTAGAGGAATGCCTGCTGGTAGATGTAGAACAGCGTCACCGAAGTAGCGTTCGCGGGCCCGCCCTTGGTCATCACGTAGACGAGGTCGAAGGACTGCAACCCGGTCAGGCCAATCACCGTGCCCATCAGAACGACGAAGAAGATGGTGGGCCGCATCATGGGGAGGGTGATGAACCAGAACTGCTGCAGAGGCCTTGCGCCATCGATGCGGGCGGCCTCGTACAGCTCGGACGGGATGTCCTGGCGCCCCCCGATCATGACCAGCATGTAGAAGCCCATGAAGGCCCAGATGCTGATGACGACGACCATCAAGAGCGCCCAGCCCGGCTGACCGAGCCACGACGGCGCGTCGATGCCGACCTTGCGTCCAAGCACGGCCAGGGGACCATTGCCGTCGGCCAGCAGGAATCGCCATACCAGCGCGGTCGCGACCAGGCTGACGGCGTTGGGGGCGAGGAGGAGTGCGCGCCACAGGCCGACGCCGGCGAACTCCGCTTGGACCAGGAGAGCCAGCGTCAAGCTGGCGATGGTGAGACCGGGGATGAACAACAGCGCGTAGACACCAGTGACTCTCAGGCTCTGCCAGAAGAGCGGGTCCCCAAGCATCCGCTCGTAGTTGGCTGTGCCGACGAACGTGATCCCCCCCAGCGACACGTCGTAGAAGGACATGAGCACGGAGAGCGCTGTGGGGGCGGCGATGAACACCAGGACCCCGATGGCGAGTGGCGCAAGGAAGCCGGTTGCCGCCAGCCCCTCTCCGCTCCGGCGGCGTTTGCGGCCTGAAGGAACGGGCGTGACACGCACGCTGTCCACCACGGCGGCACCCTGGATGCTCATTGGACCGCCTGCCGCGGCTCGATGAGGCGCCATGGCTGCACGGGCGTCGACAGGGCGACGAACTGTTCGGAGCGCGCGATCCGCCAGCCCTTCGGGGTACGCCGGTACCGCTCCACGTACCGCGCTGCGTACCACGACGAACCTGAGTCACCGCTCCCAGGCGCAAGGACGCTCCACTGCCCGGTGGCTTCGTCTCCGCTCAGCTCAAGCAGGTCGTTGGCGACGAAGTGCATCGAGAAGCGGACTCGGCGGTGGTGGTCGGTGAGGAACTGCACCATGGCGGCAGCCCCGTTGACCGTGACCATCGTCCCCGCGTCGTCAATCGGTGCGACGAACTCGATGTCGGTCGTGAAGAGGTCGTCCACCAAGCGCGGCACGTCGACGACCTGGTTGGCGCGCCAGACTGTGTCGACGCCATCTTGGTAGCGGTGCTTGAGGTTGCGGATGGCCTCGAGGTCCTCGAGCCGTTGCAGGCGCGCTTCGATCGTGCCTGGTGCGTGATTCATGAGAGCTCCTTGTGCATCGGTTCGACCTAGGCGTCGGCCTTGAGGAACGCGGCAGCCCGCTCACCGATCATCAGAACGGTGGCATTGGGGTTGGCTCCGACGATCGTGGGCATGACCGAGGCGTCCGCGACGCGAAGCCCGTCGACACCGATGACGCGTAGCCGCTCGTCGACCACGGCACCCATGGCGCACGAGCTCGTGGGGTGCCAGAAGCCGCTGGCATAGCGCCGCACGTAGTCCGTCAGGTCTCGGTCGGACTCCGAGTCGGGCAGGAGCCGTGGCCGCGTCACGATCTTCTGCAGCTGTGGTTGTCGGGCAATCTCCATGTTGAGGCGAAGCGCGTCGATGAGGACCCGCAGATCCGCTGGGTCCGTGAAGTGGTTGTGGGTGATGCGAGGGTGAGCCGTCGGGTCGGGCGAACGTAGGCGCACCGTGCCGCGGCTCGCAGGACGGAGAACCTGCACGGTGATGGAGAAGCTCCCACCCTCCCGGTCGCGGTAGCTGTTGAGGGGCCCGTTGTAGTGCGGGTAGATCATCGACTCCGTGTCAGGAACGGCCAGCTCCGGCTGCGTCTTGAAGAAGCCGCCCGCCTCCCCCAGCGCCGAGGACTCGTCCGCGCGTGGCGTCTCGGAGTAGAAGTAGATTCCAGTTCCGGGGTGATCTTGCAAGTGGTCGCCGACCGGCAGGTCGACGAGAGGCTCGACGTCGTGTTCGCGGAGGTGGTCGGCGTGACCAATCCCCGACAGCATGAGCAGGTGCGGGGAGTTGTACGCACCCCCGCTCACGACCACCTCGCGGCGAGCCCGAAGGGTCCGCGCCACTCCGAGGTGCTCCACCTCCACACCGACCGCTCGACCGCTTTCGATGAGGACTCGCCTGGCCTGCGTGTAGGTCAGGACGGTGAGATTGGCGCGTCCGGCGGCCGGCTCCAGATAGGCCGTTGACGACGAGACCCGCTCGCCGTTGCGAACGGTCAGGGGGAACCGGCCCGGCCCGAGCTGCGTCGGGCCGTTGAGGTCGTCGTTGAGGGGATAGCCGGCGGCGATCGCAGCATCGATCCAGGCCGACGCAACGGCCTCCTCGGGATATGCGGGATCACTGACCGTGATCGGCCCGGTGGCTCCGTGGTACTCCGACTCGCCTCGACTGCTGGCCTCCATGTCGCGGAAGACAGGAAGGACGTCGTCGAAGCTCCATCCGCGCAGTCCTTGGCTGCTCCAGCCGTCGTAGTCCTCCTTCGCACCGCGCAGGAAGATCATGCCGTTCATCGAGGAGCTGCCACCGAGCACCTTCCCCCGTGACAGGCTCAGACGCCGCCCCAACAGTCCCGGCTCCGGCTCGGTGTCGTAGTCCCAGTCGGAGTTCGTCACCTGCTGGTAGGGCCACAGTGACGGGACCCGAAACACCGGCGCTCTGTCGGATCCGCCAGCTTCGACGAGGGCTACCGACACACCGGGGTCCTCGCTGAGCCGGGCGGCCACGACGGCGCCGGCCGAGCCGGCTCCGACGACCACGTAGTCGAATTCCTCCGTACCGGCCGTGCTTGTAGGGGTGCTCACAGCGCTACTCGTTTTCCCTTCACTCCGGCCGAAGCGGCCCGGTGTTGCAGACATGGGCAGAGCGGATGTCCTTCCGCTCGATGAGGACTCAGGGGCACGGCCCGAGGCGCCGGCATGGAGCCTCGGGCCGTGCGACGCCGACTACAAGATGGCGCCGCCCCGATAACCCTTCAGGAAGTTGTCGATCGTGCTGTTCGCCGCGCCCGCCGCCTCGGCGGGCGGCGTGCCGTTGAGCATCGACCCTTGGATCGCGTCGCTGACGGCCTTGAACACCGGTCCCGGGTAGCGAGGCTCGCCACGCACGCCCGAGCCGTCACCGATGACCTCATCCAGGACGTACTTGAGGTTCGGGTCGTCGAAGTAGCCACGGGTTCGGGCGAACTCGTTGACGGAGGTCCGGGGGGACAGATCTCCCTTCTTGGCCACCGTGGCCCAGTCAGCCATGCGAGTGACACCCTCCTGGTCCGTCGACGCGAAGGCCCAGGTAACGAACTTTGCAGCCGTCTCCGGGTCCTTGCCCTTCTTGTTGACGACTGCAGCCCAGCCTCCCGAGGTGGTCTTGTACTGCCCACCCGAGGGAATCGGGAGCTTGAACGTGCCGTACTTGAAGTCGGGTGCGTTCTCGTTGAGGATCGAGATGATCGCTGACACCATCTGCTGCATCGCGACGTAACCGGACGCCAGGTTGCCGAGCACGTCGCCGGAGTTGCCGTTCTTCACGGTGCGTGGCGAGACCTTGCGGTTGATGGAGTCCTGCCAGAGCTTGAGCGCCTGGATGGTGCCGGGCGAGTCGAACACCGCCTTGCCGTCCGGGGACACGGCGTCCCCGCCGCCCTGCCACATCAAGGGCTCCCACTCGAAGTTCTGCAGGGCGCCAGGTGTCGTCTCCCACAGGAGGCCGTAGCGCCCCGATCCGGTCAGCTTATCGGCGACGTTGAGCAGCTGGTCCCAGGTCTGCGGCACATCGCCCTCGGACAAACCGGCCTTCTCGAAAGCGTCCTGGCTGTAGTACATGAGCAGCGGCTCGGACTCGAGGGGCAGGCCATAGATCTTGCCGTCCTCCTTACGGGTGCCCATGACGCCGCCGGACTCGAAGTCGGCCTTGGCCTCGTCCGACAGGTAGGGGGTCAGGTCGAGCATGACGCCAGCGTTGTAGTACTCCAGGAAGAGTGCCGAGCTGATCAGGAAGATGTCCGGCCCCTTACCGGAGGCGAACTGGGTGGCAAGCTTGTCGCCAGCCAGGTAGCTCGATGTGGGGACATAGGTCAGCGACACCTGCGTTTGGTTGTTCTTGTTCCACTCTTGGGTGGTCTTGGTGAACCAGTCGGCCTGCGTCTTCGTCGAGGTGCCCTGCACCTCCCCTGTGGGCGCAGGCGCGTAGAACTGCCAGAAGTCGAGGGTCTTGTTCTTGCCGGAGCCGCCGCTCGGCCCGTCCCCACCACAGGCGGCGAGAAGGGCGCTGGTCGAAAGCGCAGCAGTGGCAAGGCCTGCTGACTGAAGAATCGCCCGGCGAGACGGGCCCGTCGGAACCGACAGGCCGGGACGGGGCGTCCAGAGGGGAGGAGTCAATGTAGGTCCAATCGGCTGAGGGGGATGGGCGCGCTACCGAAGGCGCCGGGCTGGGGACATCTCTACCTAGAACCGGTACGGGACTCGTGATCCCGACTCTGCACCGTCCAAGGCCCTATCGTGTGCGTGCAACGCGTGCACTGCGTACAGTGAACTCATATGCGCCATCGTTGTCAACCACCTAGTGCAGAATCGCTTGCCAGCGTTGGTAGTTCGTCCCGGGTCATCGGGACGAGCAGGGTGCACACGGAGGCGGAATGCACCAAGGGCGCGCTCGCGCCGGCCCGCGAGGGAGCAGAATGCAGGGCAGCGCTCGGCTCCTTCCGCAGTCGCGGAGTGGATGAAGCGCTACCTGACCGCGAGTCAGGCCGAAGGGTTTGACTCGTAGGCGGTCAGAACCTCCACCTTGCTCGCCGAGTTGGACTGGGGGTCGAACCGGTACTCCAGCCATTCGGCCGCAAGGCGCCTTGCCAGCTCGATGCCAATGACCCGTTCGCCCATCGTCAGCACCTGTGCGTTGTTGCTCAGGACAGATCTCTCGACCGAGTAGCTGTCGTGCGCCGTTGCTGCTCGAATGCCGGTCACCTTGTTGGCCGCGATGGCGACGCCGAGTCCTGTCCCGCAGATGAGCAGGGCGCGGTCGGCCTCTCCTCGCGCCACGGACTCCGCGGCCGCAATGGCAATGCTTGGATATGGCGTGTGCGACTCCTCGTCCACGCCGACGTCGACGACCGACGCGACGTGAGGGCTATGGAGGAAGTCCTCCTTGATGATCTCCTTGTAGGAGAAGCCGGCATCATCCGAACCGATGACGATCCGCAGCTGCTCAACCACGAGCGCCACTCCCTTCTGAGGACTTCGTGAGGATCTCGCCAGAGCCGGTGCGGGCGGCGCGCGCCTGCTCGCTCACCGCCAGGAACACCTCCACATCGAGCGCCGCCCTGCCAACGAAAAGGCCTTGGACTTCAGCCAGCCGCGCGAGCTCACCTGCGTTGGCCACGTCGACACTGCCGCCGTAGAGCACGACGGGTGCCGCTGACGAGCTGCCGATGCAACCTTCGGCGACGCTGGTGATGACACGATGGGCGGCGACGACGTCTTCGGGCTCCGCCGCGACCCCGTTCAGACCGATGGCCCACGCGGGTTCATACGCCCACACGATCGACGCTGCCGCGCCCCCGTCGATTCCGTGGAGCGCGACCTTCACCTGTCGGGACAGCGTGTGCTCGGTCACGCCGAAGTCACGTTCCGCCTTGGTCTCGCCCACGCACACCAAGGGTCGAAGGCCTGCCTCCAGTACTCGCCTGACCTTCCGATTGACGGTCGTGTCGGTTTCACCATGATCCCGCCGGCGCTCTTGATGGCCGACCTCCACGATGACCGCTCCGGCATCGGCGAGCTGCGCAGCCGAGACTTCGCCAGTGTGCGCCCCAGATACGTGGGGGCTCACATCTTGAGCGCCGACCATGACCTTGCTACCAGCGAGCACTCGTGCGACGGCAGAGATGGCCGTGAAGGAAGGGATGACGAAGTGCGTCGCCCATGGCCTAGCCCCGAGAGCGTCGCGAACACGCTCCGCGTAGTGCTGAGCCTCGGCGATTGACTTGTTCATCTTCCACGATGTGCCGACAAAGAATGCTGGGGTGCTGTGCTCCGGCGACACATGCGCGTCTCGCACGACTGGTGGAGACTCAGTGGGCGTTGCCAAAGCCGGGGTCTCCTGCTTCGAACTCCGTCTCCCAACGGACGGGAGCGTCTGCTGGCAGGAACGCCCGACGGAACCCCAGCTCTGCCGTCGGCGGGTCGATCACCAGGCCAGGCCCGTAGAACACCAGCATGTGCAGCGGCGCCCAGCCCTTGTTGTGGGTGTCGTGATAGGTGTTCTTCGGGATGTAGACGTAGTCGCCTCTGGCCATCGGGACCCTGTTGCCCTCGCCGACCGTCGCGAAGCCCTCGCCCGAAAGCACATAGAGCACCTCGTCGGAGTTCTCATGCACGTGCCACGCGTGTGAGTGGCCGGGCAGCACCACGGTCTCGATGACGGTGAGCTGGGTCCCTGGGTGCGTCGACTCCGAGATGAGGAGCTTGTTCACCCCCCAGGGCACCACCTCGGTCTCGCGATCGGCTGGCCTGATGACCGTTTCGGGCGCAGTCATGTCACATCTCTCCTTTGAGGGTGGTCGTCACTCGAAGCCCAGCCCGAAGAAGCGCCAACCGGTCTTCATGGTGAACCCGCAGTACTTCTCGTCGAGGATCAGCATCAGGCTGACCATGCCGTCGATGAAGCGAGCGTTGTGCAGGGGGCCACAGTCGATGACGCGATGGTCCAGATCGGCGGCGAGGGCGGCCACTGCGGCCTTGGCCTCCTCGTCGTCGCCCGCCAGCTTGACGTCGGGTCGTCGGCCGTCGGCAGCACCCGGTGCGTTGATCGTCGCGGCGAAGTTGTCCTTGAACGCAGCAACGAGACCCGTGGAGCCGCCGAGCGCGTCGGCGGTGTACTCCGCGCCGGCGCGCTCGTTGTTCGCGAGCTTGTCGAAAGGGTTGGAGATGTCGATGATGACTTTCCCGGACAGGCGGTCCCGGTGCTCGCGAGCTGTGGGGGCGGCCTCGGAGAAGGGGACCGCGAGCACGACGACGTCCGCACCCTCGATGGCCTCCGCATGGCCGCGGACCTCAGCATCCGCGATCCCAAGATCCGCGCCTGCCGAGTCAGGATTGCGCGAACCGAAGACGACGGTGTGTCCCGCCTTCAGCCAGCCCTTCCCGAGCTCCCGGGCCATGCTGCCGGTTCCGATGATTCCAATGGTGGTCATGCTGTTGTTCGTTCCCTTCGGGTGAGCTTATAAGGAGTCAGAGGTGGAAGTGTTCGACGACGGGCGCTTCGGCGAGGAGGTCCGAGATCGCGTCCTGGAACTGCGCGAACTCCGGCGAGGAGACAAAGCGTTCGACGTGGTCCTCCAACGAGCGCCACTCGACGAGCAGCAGGAAGTGGTCGGCATGCTCGACGGACGGATGCCAGTCGACCTTCAGGCAGCCTTCGGCGTCACGGATGTATCGGCTGGCATTCGCGAAGAGGTCGGCAAATCGCTCAGACTCCCCCTCCTTGATGGTCAGGTGTGCTACCTCGAGAACGCTCACGTGCTTTCCTCTCGTTGTGGGGATGCGTCGGCTTCGGAAGGGCGACCGGTCGACTGCGGGCCACCAAAGAGCTCGAGTGCCACCTCGAGGACCCTGGCGGTGAACGCCTCGTCATTGATGTCCTCGTCGAGGTCCTCGACCTCGATGTCGGGACGCAGCGACGCCTTCAGCTCCTCCACGAACGCCGCGTCCCCGGCGGGGTCGGCGAAGGGGCCGTCGGCGGTGGCATAGCTGTCGAACCCGCCGTGCGGGACCAGAACGCTGACCGCCCCGCTGGACTCGTTGAGTCGTTGCGCGACCACCCGGGCGACGCGCCGCAGCTCGTCGGATGTCGCACGCACCGCCGTCACGTGCGCGTTGTGCTGCACGAGGGGCCTGGAGTCGGACCGGAACGCCTGGGGCACGGTGTCGAGAGCGCCGAAGTTGATGACCTCCACGGCTCCCGGCACGACCACCCGCGGCGCGCCATGGTCGGAAGGGCACCGAAGGCGCTCCGGACCGGCGTCGAAGATCCCGCCGATGGTCTCGTCCGTCACCTCCTTGATGGTGAAGTCCACGACAGCCGACAGGACCCCGTCCTGAACCAGCGCCTCCATGGCCCTGCCACCGGATCCCACGGCATGGAAGACCACGGCGTCGAAGCCCGCAGCCTCCAGCCCTCGGGCGACCCGGGTGGCCCCCGCAGTCGTCACGCCCAGCATGGAGATCCCGACGGCGGGACGCATCGCGGCTACTGACCGAGAGCGGCTTGCTGCAACCATGCCGGCCAGCGCTCCCGCGGCGTTCTCGAGGATCGGCCGGGAGATGCGGTTGAGGCCGGCGATGTCGGTCACTGAGTGCATGAGTGCGAGGTCGCTTGCGCCGACATAGCCGCTCACGTCGCCCGACGCCATCGTCGAGAGCAACAGCTTGGGCATGCCAAACGGCAGGGCACGCATCACGCCGCTGATGAGTTGGCTCCCCCCGGACCCTCCCATGCCGAAGACGGCATGGACGCGTCCCTCATCGACAAGCCTCGTGACGATCGTGGTGGCACCCCGCTGCATCGTCTCCAGCGCCACTGCGCGGGTGTCGCTGCCCTCGCGGGTGAACCGCAACGCACCGAGGTCGGTGCCGGCCGCCTCCGCGACCTCCATTGAGCTGATGTCCGGGACGACGGCGGGGTCGCCGAGGACTCCGACGTCCAGCAACAGCGCCTCAAGGCCTGCAGCACGCAGGCGAGCACGGACGAACTCGTACTCGGCACCCTTGGTGTCCAAAGTCCCGACGAGCAGGGCGGTCGGGACCGCTGCGTCAGCTGACACGGGTGCCGTCCGCGTCGACCCGGTCAGGCGTCCGGTCCGACGTCCGGTCCGAGGCACGCAGGCGAAGCGTTCGGAAGTCGTGGATGGTCTCCTGGACGGCACGCTCCACGGGGAGTCGCTCGATGCTCGATGCGCCCAGGAAGCCGTCCACGTCGACGCGGTCGAATACCGCCTGCACGTTCTCCGGGACGTCGAAGGGGCCACCGTGGGCGACGACCCAGACATCCGGGTTCGCCTCCCTGGCGGCGGCCGTCATGGCGGCCACCCTCTCGCACGCCTCGTCCAGCGCTGCCGCCTCCTTGGCCCCGATGAAGCCGCCCACCGTCAGCCCGACATGGGCACCAATGACGTCAGCACCGACGGCCGCCATCGCGGAAGCCTCCTGCGGGGAGAAGGCGTAGGCCACGGTGAAGACCTCCCGCCGACGGCACTCAGCGATCAGCTCGATCTCACGTCCGTAGCCCAGGTTGGTCGCGTCGATGTGCTTGCGGAACTCGCCGTCGTACAGCCCGGCCGTCGGGACGTTCGTGATCCCCGAGTACCCGAGGCCGATGAGCTGGTCGATCAGCGTGCCGAACGGCCGGTAGGGGTCGGCCGCCCCGATGCCGGCAATGACCGGCGTGCTCGGGGCGACGGGCAGGATCTGGCGAGCCAGCTCGATCGTCATGGCGTTCGAGTCCCCATAAGCCAGGTACCCCGCCAGCGATCCGTGGCCGTCCATGCGGAAGGGGCCAGTGTTGTAGGCCATCAGGGCATCGATGCCGGCTCGGTCCGCGGCCTTGGCGACCAGCCCGATTCCGGCCCCACCGAGCACGAGCGGCTCGGACGCGTCCACTCGCGCCTGGAAGCGGCTGCGGACCCCACTGCGTGTCATTCCTGGCATGTCTGCCTCTCACTAGGGACGGGCCTTGCTGAGCGGGCCCAGAAGGTGGTCGACGGCACGGTGCGCGCCGCTCGCCCCCTTCACGCGGGCCACGATGCGTCCAGTGCGGACATTGAGGACATTCAAGCGCTGAGATAAGGTCCTGTCAAGGAGGAACAAGGAGCCCCATGACGCCAGAGCAGATCGCCGAGCACCTCGGACAGGCCATTCGCGAGAAGGAATTCGCTCCCGGCGACCCGCTCATCCAGGAGGACCTGGCTAGGCGCTTCAAAGTCAGCCGGAACCCGGTTCGCGAAGCACTCCGGATGCTTGCGGCGGACGGCCTCGTGACCATCACCCAGGGCAGCGGCGCCACCGTCCGTAAGCGGTCCGTCGAGGAGCTCAACGAGCTGTACGACGTGCGCCTGGTGCTCGAGCTGCAGATCGCCCCCCACATCGTCGAGGGCGCCACCGGGCGAGCCCTGGCGGAGCTGCGGGACCTCGTGCAGAAGATGGAGTCGGCAGCCACCGTCCAGGAGTGGATGCGCTTCAACTATCGCTTCCATTCCCTCGTCTACTCTCTCGCTGGTCGCCCCTACACCGAGGTGATCTTGCGCGGAGTCTTCTCTGCTGTTCAGCCGTACTCGCTCGAGAACGTCGAGAAGCTGGGCGGACGACCACGTTCCGATCGGGCTCACGAAGAGATGATCGACGCGATCGAGCGCCGCGACGGGGCTGAGCTCGCGGACCTGTTCCGGGAGCATTTGGAACGCACCAGGGATCGACTGCAGGAGCTCTACAGGGAACGCGCCGACGACGACTCCATGCGGGTCTGAGCGCGTCGCCGAGCTTGCAAGGCCCGTCGTCTGGCACCGTCGCTCGTCAGCCTGTCAGCGAATGGATCGCGACTGCCGTTGATTCCAACGAGCGCAGGACGTCGGGCGGCACGGTGACGGCGACCGTCTCCTGGTGGAAGAGGGCGGTCGTCATGGCCTCGATGGTGAAGGTGTTGACCACCGTCTCCGCCAGCGCGACCCGCGGCTGCTCGGCGCCGCGCATCACGGCGGCCGCTTGCCGCAGCTGGTCGACGAAGGCGTTCGACCGCGGCACCGCCAGCCGGTCGGTCAGCGTCCGGAAATGTCGATCAGGCTCCGTGTGCACGGCATCAATGCTTCGGCTCAAGACGAGCTCGGACTCGTCGTAGACCGTCCACGCCTGGGGCACGTGGAGATTGGCCTGCTGTCCGTAGATCGCGAGCTCCTGAGACGTCTCAGCGGTTTCGCTGGCTTGGACGATGCCGACCGCTCCGTTCGCGTACTCCACCAGAGCATGCACGCGGTCGCTGGTTCCGTGGGCGTTGCGTTGACGCCCGAAGGCCGCAACCTGGGTCGGCGCCGCATTGGCGACATAACGGCAGGCGTTGACGGCGTACGCTCCGATGTCGTAGAGGGCACCGCCGCCGAGTTCGGCCTGCAAGCGCCAGGGACGACGAGCATCGTCGGGGCGGTAGTCCTCGACGATGCGGTTGACGTAGGTGAACGAAGCCCGCACGTGGTCGATGACGCCCAGCTGACGTTCGCCGAGTATGCGGTCCACACGATCGAACACCGGGTGGTGGCGGTACATGAAGCCCTCCGTGACGTGGGCCCCCGCCCGATCCGCCAGGCTCCACACCTGCATTGCTTGATCACCGGTAAGGACGAACGGCTTCTCGCAGAGGACGTACCGCACACCTGCCTCGACGCACTGCTGGATGAGCTCCAGGTGGTTGCTGGGCCAGGTGGCGATGATCACCCCGTCGAGCCGCTCCTCCTCGAGCATGGTGGCGACGTCCTCGTAGGCCTTGCCATGCCCTTGGAGCTCGACCAGGTCTCTCGCGGCGCTGATCTGCGTGTCGGAGATGGCGCAGATGCTGAGGTCAGACCCCAAACCGGCCGCTGCATGGACGTGGACACGGGCGATGTAGCCCGCGCCGATCAGCCCCACGCGCAGCGGTGAGCTCATGGATCCGTCGTCTTCTGAAGCGGGCACGATACTCACTTCAGGGCTCCTCTCGCGGCAATCAGCGCGGCGACGTTGTCGTACAGAACGGCTTGCAGATCTTCCTGTCCCAGGCCGGCGTCCAGCACGGAGTCGAACACCGCTGCGGGGTCGTAGAAGGGCTGGTCGGACCCGAAGACCACCCTTGCGCTGCCCACCTCGTCGACCAGTCGCGCCGTAAGCGCCGGATCGCTCTGGTAGGCCACGTCAAGGAGGACGTTCGGAAGTCTCTTCACTAATGCCACGGCCGACGTGAGCTGGTCCTCGCTCAGGAAGGCGTGGCCGAGAAGGAACGTCACGCGCGAGAACTTCTCCGCGACGACACCGATGGCGTCCGCCGACTCCCCGGAGTCAGGACTCGGCGAGGAGTGCATGAGGCATAGGGCTCGCCGGTCGTCGAGCACCTCGAAAATGGGGTCGACGAGCCTGGGGGCGTCGATGTAGAAGCCCTCGAGCATGGGGTGCAGCGCAAGGCCGACCAGCCCCAGCTCGTCCATGACACGCTCGGTCTCTCGGACGGCAAGCTCTTCGTGGCGGGGCTCGACCAGGCCGAAACCCGCCGGGAAGTGCTGCGGGTGCTCCCGGACGGCTTCGGCGACGATGTCGTTCAGCCGCTGGGTGTCCCGAAGGCCGTCGGCCGACCGGTTCGCCGCTGCGGGCGACGGTAGTGCCTGCGACACCCCGCTCTCCTCCAGCCGCACGATCATCTCGCTGACCGTCTGGCCAACGCCCGTGGCGACGGTGTGACCGACATGGGCGTGTACATCGATCGTGCGGTGGCTGACGCCCTCGATCCTGGTCATGACTGCTCCTTCGGTGGCTGGTCGTGGGGTGGCTCGGGCCGGTCGGTCCTTCATGGCTTGGGGCTGGGGTTCACCTCGACGGCCACCGGAGCGACGATGTGCGGGGCGCCGATCGTGCCGTGGAGGACATCGATGACCGCGGTGATGCGTCCGTCCGCGTCCCGTACGTGCCGGTAGACGCCCCAGCCTTTGCCGTGCGCCCAGAAGCAGGTGAACTCTTCGGTGTCGAACTTGGGGTCGAACGCCACCCGGCCACGACCCAGGTCGGCGGTGAAGCCGAGCATGGCCGTGATGAGGCCCCAGCTCGCCAGTGATCGGCTGTAGTGGTGGCCGGCTTCGTTCTCGCTCCACGGGTTCCGACGGAAACCGTCCTGACGGGAGCGGACCGAGTCGACCAGCGTGAGCGCGTCGGCGACCTCGCCCTCGTAGATGAGGCTTGCGGCGACCTGGTACTCAACGCCCGTCCACACCTCGTCGCTGTAGCCGAACGGGAACCGCGGTCGACCGCCGTCCGGCCAGGAGCACAGCACCAGCCCGGGTTCGTCGTTCAGCGCGTACACGCGCTGCACGGTGTGCACGTCCTGCATCCGCGGCACGAAGTTGTGGCGTCGGATCGTCCGCAGCGCCGTGCGCACGTGGTCCTTGGGCAGCACGTGCCCCAGTCCGGTGACGTGGGCCATGAACTGGCCCAGCAGCTGGTCGGAGTGGATGCCGGGTCCGAACTGGTACCGGTACTCGTCAGGGTCGTCGATTCGCTGCTCGTAGAACCGTCCGTTCCAGCACAGGTCGTCGAGGTTGCTGGCAGAGGTCGCCGCCAGTGCTCGGTACTTCTCGGCGGAGCTGTCGTCGCCGACCCCGTCAGCGATGTCGGCGCACGCGGTCAGCGCCGCGACCATGAGGCTGCCCATCATCCCGTTGGGCCCGTAGAACTCGATGTCGTAGGTGTTGCTCTGCTGGGTGTCGGGCACCAGGTCGGCGTCCGAGTCCCAGTAGTCCATGGCGTACTGCATGGCCCGTTGGACGGCAGGCCAGAGGCCGGCGACCCACTCCGTGTCGCCCGTCAGCCGCCATTCGCGGCATACCCGGATGATCGCACCAAGCTGCCCGTCCGCCGCCGGCACCATCTGCCAACGCTCGCCGTCGAGGGACTGACGCGACCGGAACGGGAGCGACCCGTCGTCACCGATCTCGGTCCTGAACTCGAGGTTCCGCATGGTCTTCTCGAGCTCTGGAAAGAGGAACGCGACCGTCTGGGCGTAGTTCCACACGTGGTTGACGTTGCCGAGCCCGCAGCCGACGTAGTTCCGGACGCCCTCCCACCCGTAGAAGTTGCCGTCCTCGAGCCAGAAGCAGGTGTGGCTGCGCAGGACGGTGATGTTGTCGGCGACCGCCTCGAGCATGGGCGCCGGCAGGCTCGAACCGTAGAGGGCATGGGTGAAGGCTCGACTCTTGGACTCCAGGGTCGGCAGATCCCGCACAAGGTGCTCGAGGACGTCCCAGGCGTCGGTGAAACGAAGCGCGTAGTTGTTGCGGATCAGCTCGTAGCCGCCGTTGGCGTGCCGTTCCAGCTCCGCGTCGACCTCCACCCATCCCTTGGGTCGGTTGGGGTAGAACCACGAGAGGGCGAACTCGAACGTCCTTGTGGAGCCTGGGGGAATCACCTGGCGCGAGTCCACCGAGCCGATCTTCTCCCGGAGCCGCAGGTAGCTGAAGTCGAGGTAGTTGCCCAGCTCGGAACCGACTCCGGTGTTGTCAGGGGACACCTCGTCGATCCGGCCCCCGCTCGTCAGGGTGTTCCAGAAGTCCTGCGCGTTGTCCGTCCACTGCCCCAGCACCCAGGTGGGACGCACGGTGACGTCGTCGCCCATGGCTGCGACGGCCATGCTGCCGAACGTCTCATGCGTCTCGGGAAGGTCGCTCGAGAAGAAGACACCGGACAGTCCGCTGCCGGTCCGCCGCTGGTTGACGACCTCACCCGCGAGCTTGAGGTTCCCGAAGACGTCCTCACCCTGGTAGCCGGTGGCGTTGGCGAACGACCCGATGACGGAGACGTCGAGCTCCTCGTCGGAGAGGTTCGTGACTCGGTAGCGGACCACGGCGCCGGGGATGCCGGAGGCGGAGGCGTCGCCGGGCACGAAGGGCGTGAACGCCTCCATGGTTGCTCTGATGGGGAGCCCTGGCTCCGAAAGCTCCACGGTGACAAAGGGATAGGTGGCCCGCAGGCTGGACTCGGTGAAGCGGGGAAGACCGGCGAGGTCACCGTTGAAGTAGCCGTGGGAGAGCGCGTGCGGTCCGTTGAGCTGGGACTCCAGGACTCGGATTACTGGCTGGGATCCTCGAGCCTGGGCCCGCACCGCGAAGAACGAGAACGGCAGACGGTTTCCCTTGCCGGGCCAGTTGAAGATCTCCCAGTCGCGCAGCTCGCCCCTGGACCCGATCGACACGTTGCCAGTCCCGATACCACCGAGCAGGAAGGCCGCCTGGGCCGCCTCGCGCGGGAACGTGCGCGGGGACGGCGGCAGCGGGACGTACGAGGTGGGTGCGGGGTTTGCCATGGTGTTCACCTTTCGTCAGTGGGAAGCAGGCCCGGCCGTGGGTGCAGGTTGCCCTGCCTGCAGCGGGTGCACGACCGGGTCGAGGTCGTCAGGGCCGTGGAAGACGAGTGTGGTTCTCGAGGCGTCCGTCACGGGGGCGATACGGTATGCGCCGTACCCGGCCGTCGAGAAGATCTCGACGATGTCCCCGTCCAGGAGGATGCGCACGAGAGAGCCGTCGGTGGGTCTGGGAAGGCTCTCGTCCTTGCCGAACCCGGGCCTGGCGATCAGGAGCATGTCCGCCTCGTCGCTGAGGCTGACGGACAAGCGTTCATGGTCCTCGTGCAGAAGCGAGAGGCCGCCCGTGCCGAAGGCGAGGAATTCCACCAGGACGGCGGTGTCCCCCAGCAGGTACTGGCGACCGAGCGCGGAGCTCTCCGCCGCCACGACCGGTCCCCGCAGGGCAAAGACATCCGGGTGCGGGACCAGCACGAGGTCACCGTTCGCGGCCAGGGTCACCAATGCGGCGACGGAGTGCGCCCCGGCCCATCCAGCGAGCCGCTCATTGTTGCGGGGCTCCTCGCGCAGCCAGGACATGACGCACGCGTTGCCGTTCTTGTCCCGGAACGCGGTCATGGCGTACGCCGACTGACCATGGGTGAGCCGTTGCCACCGGTCGGGCGTAAACCGGGCCCCGTCGTACCGACCGCGTGCCGCCACCACGTGGTGCAGCTCGTCGTCCTCCCAGACCGAGACGATGAGGACCCAGTTGTCGCGGCCCAGACGAATCAGCTGGGGGCATTCCCACAGCGTGCCCGACCACGTCTCGTCGCCCCGGTCGGTGTGACGCGAGCACAGCACACCGTCGTACGTCCAAACCTGCAGGTCATCCGAGTGGTAGTGCAGTGCGGCCGCAGTGCCGTCGCTCAAGGCCGCCCCCACAAGCATCCCCCAGTCACCCTGGTCGCGACGGAAGACGAAGGGATCCCGGTATGACGTGATGGACAGCTCAGGGGGCGGTGTCGGGATGACGGCATCAGAAGATACCGACCTCCATCGGGGAATGCCGGATGACTCCCGCGTCGCACGGGCCACCTGACCGATGGCCCAGTTGTCGCCGGCGACGCGGGTGTACAACAGCTGCGGCTCCGAGGCGTCGTCGTAGGCGACGCTGCCCGACCAACAACCCAGCTCGAACGGCTCCGGTGTAAGGGCGAGAGCCTGCTCCTCCCAGTGGGTGAGGTCCGGCGAGGTGGCGTGGCCCCAGTGGCAGTTCGGTCCCCACACCACCTGCTCGGGGACGGCTTGGTAGAAGAGGTGGTACTCACCGTCATGCCAACCGATCCCATAGGGATCGTTGATCCATCCCTCCTGGGCGGTGAAGTGCACGGACGGGCGGGTACGTCCGCCGGGCAGCGCCGGCGTGCTGGTCACGCGGACCACCGACAGGTGAGGGATGGGTGGAGCGAGTCCATGAGGTCAGTCTCCGCAGAGGTAGGTTCGGGCAGGCGGCAGTGCGATGGGTCGCGGACCCGCAGCCGTCGGATGTCAAAGCGCGACCATGACTGGGACGGACGGGAGCTATCCCTTGACCGCCGAGCTGGTCAGGCCGGCGATGATCCAGCGCTGAGCGATGAGGTAGACGATGAACGCCGGCACGACCGCAAAGGTGGTGGCGGCCATGATGATGTTGATCTGACCCGTGCTGAACGGCCCACGCATCAGCACCAGCGCCAGGGGCAGCGTCGCTGAGTCCTGGCTGTTGAGGAAGATTGACGGGGCGAAGTAGGCGTTCCAGCTGGTGAGGAAGGTCAGGATGCCCAGGGCGCTCAAGCCGTTCCTCACCAGTGGCAGCGCAACCGCCCGGTAGATGGTCCACTCGTTGGCACCGTCGATCTTGGCCGCCTCGAACAGCTCCCTCGGCACCGACAGGAAGAACTGGCGCATGAGGAAGACGCCGAAGGCTCCCGTGACCTGAGGCAGGATGAGGCTCCACGGGGTGTTGATCAAGTGCAGGTTGCGCATGATCAGGAACAGCGGGATGACGGTCACCTGGATCGGCACCATGAGCGCCGCCAGGAGCAGCACGAAGACGCCGTTACGCCCGGGAAAGCGCAGGTGCGCGAACGCGTACCCGGCCATGGGGGCGGTGATCAGCATGCCTATCGTCGTCAAGCCGGCGATGAACGCGCTGTTCCAGAGGTTGCGCAACAGCGGCAGAGGCCCGTGGATGGCGTCCGAGAAGTTCTGCCACTGGAACTCCTTCGGATACCAGTCCGGCGGGAGGTCGTACGCGTGCTGGGCGCTCTTGAGCGCGGTGACGACCATGTAGGCGAACGGCGCCAGCATGCCGATCGCGCCGAGGGCCAGGACGACGACGCACACCACGGTGCCGACCGTCGGCCGCCGGGTCATGCGCCGGCGCCTGGGCACGACATCGGCCCGCCCGGCGGTCAGCGCCGTGTCACTCATAGTGGACCCACGATCTCCTGAGGCGGAACTGGATGAGGGTTGCGGTGAGGATGACCGCGAACAGGGTCATCGCTATGGCCGAGGCATAGCCGATCTGGAAGCTCGAGAACGCTCGCTCGGCGAGGTACATCACGACGCTCCGTGTCGAGTCGCCCGGCCCGCCGCTGGTGAGGACGATGATCGACTCGTAGATCTGGAAGGCGCCGATGACGGTGATGGTGACGTTGAAGAAGATCGCCTGGGAGATCATCGGCATGATGATCTTGCGGAACGTCGTAAACGGGCCGGCGCCGTCGATCTGGGCGGCCTCCTCGAGCTCGGCCGGGACGTCCTGGAGCGCCGCGACGAAGATCAGCATGGCCAGGCCCACGTTCCTCCACACGTCGACGACGACCACGGTCCACCGGGACAGAGAGGTGCTGTTGAGCCAGCTCTGGGCCCCCACACCCACCTCACCGAGGTAGTAGTTCACCAGGCCCGTGTCCCGCTGGAAGAGCGCCTGCCAGATGAGGGAGATGTAGACCAGGGAGACCAGGGAGGGGAAGAAGTAGACGGAGCGGAAGATGACGGTGAGGAAGCGGGGCATCCGCTGGTGCAGCAACACGGCGAGCAGGAGGGCGAAACCGTTGATCAGCACCACTGCGGCGACCACGTAGACGATGGTGTTGAGGTAGACCGTGTGCAGCCTGGCGTCGCTCAGGAGCCTGCGGTAGTTGTCCAGGCCCACGAACTCGGGAGGCGTGAGGACGTCGTACCGGGTGAGGCTGAAGTAGGCGACCGCGATGAGCGGGCCCAGCACGAACACGAGGAAGCCGACCAGCGAGGGTGCGACGAACAGGTACCCCGCGCGGGCCTCCCGCAGTCTGCGCCGGTCACCCGTGCCGGCGGCCACCGCGGCCGCCGGCACGGACAGGCGGGAGTCAGCCACCATTTTGAGCGGCCGTGGCCTTCACCTCGTCGTTCGCCTGCTTCAGGGCCTTCTGCACGTCCTGCCCGGCGTACACCGACGTCATCGCCTTCTGGAACGCGGTGTCCAGAGCAGCGAAGAAGCTTGGCGCCGCAACCGGCTTGGCATGGTCGATCTGGTTGTAGAAGAGCTCAGCGTGCGGCTTGCCCTTGGTGAACGCCTCGGACTTCTGCGCCGTGGTCGTCGTGGGGTTGGACGACCCACCGGCGGCCCACATCTTCTGGGTCTCCTGGCTCGCGAGCTCCTTGAGGAGCTCCCACGCGAGGTCCTTGTTCTTGGAACCCGAGTACATCGCGAAGCCGGCGGCCCCGAACACGTTGGTCTGCGACTTGTTGCCTGGCATGGGCAGGACGTCGTACTTGAACGACGGGTTCTTGGCGAGACTGGCCGCCAGGTTGGCCGGCGAGGCGGTCATGGCGATCTGCCCGGCCTGGAAGAGGGATGTGGGATCACCGCCCGTCGGGTTGGGTGCGACCTTCTCCTTGAACACCAGGTCAGAGACGAACTGAATGGCCTCGACCGTCCCCGGAGAGTCCAGCGTCGGGCTCTTCAGGTCGTCCGAGGCCGTCGACGCGTTGTTGGAGTAGATCCACGGCATGTACGCGAAGCTGTACGTCGGGATGCCGAACCCGTAAACCTTCTTGCCGCCCTCGGCGCTTGTGAGCTTCTTGGCGATCGTCAGGAAGTCGTCCCAGGTCCAGTCGTCCGCGGGCCGCTGGATGCCGGCCTTCTCGAACAGCTCCGGGTTGTAGTAGACGAGCATGGTGTTCCAGTTGTTCGGCAGGAGGTAGGTCTTGCCGTCCTTGCTGAAGCCCTCGATGAGCGCGGGGCTCACGTCGTCGAGCAGACTCTTCACCGAGGCGTCCTGGTCGGTGTAGTTGGTCAGTGGCTGGAAGAGCTTCTTGTCCAGCCCATACTCCACACCCTCGGTGGCGATGTTGATGATGTCGGGCGAGTCGCCGGAGGCGATCGAGGACTGGATCTTGTTGATGTAGTCGCCCCAGTTGACCACTTGGGACATGTTGTTCTCGACCTTGACGTTGGGGTACTTCTTGTTGAAGCGCGCGATGGCGTCGCCATAGATCTTCTCGTCGCCCGGGTTGCCCCAGTTGGCGATGGACAGTGTCGCCGTGGTGTCGGACGGCGGGGCCGAGTACTTGCCCGTGGCGCCCGACGAGGATCCCTCGGTGCCACCAGCGCAGGCAGCGAGGAGGACCGACACGGACGTGGCAACCGCTGCCGCGGTGACGCGGGAGGTGAGATTCACTTTCGTCTCCTTTGAAGATGATCAGGACTGAGGTCGACATCCGCGTCCGGGCGACGGGGAGGGTGAGACATCTGACACATCAGCTCCGCGGCCGGGAATGCCAAATGGTTTATCGATGCCGCGAGTGAAGCAGGAGCGATGTGACCGCGTCAAGGGTCGTTGACCACCAATCCACTCACGCCCTCTGCCAGCCGACCCTGACCTGCTGTAGGGCAACGCATTTGCGCGGCCAATTGTGGCCGATCGGAGGCGATCTCATCAGTTACCCACGGCCTGGCACGGGACTGAACTGGTTGACACTGAGCCGCCGCACGCTCTACGTTGCCAAAAAGTTTTGCTTCTTCGTGCTCGCGCGCTCACGGCACCTCGACGATGACAGGCCTGCCCATGCCACCTCGCAAACCCACCATCCGGGACGTCGCGCACGAGGCAGGCGTATCGGTCACGACGGTCTCCCACGCCCTGAACGAGGTGAAGACCGCCCGCATCAAGGAGGAGACCCGACGCCGTGTCGAGAAGGCCGCTGAACGGCTCGGATACTCTCCCAACGGCCTTGCGCGGGGCTTGCGCAAGCAGCGGTCACAGACGTTGGCGTTCCTAAGCGACCGCATCGTCACAACCCCCTATGCGGGGCAGATCATCCTCGGTGCCCAGGAGAAGGCGGCCGAGCTCGGGTGGGTGGTGACGCTCTACTCGACCGGCGAGAACCCTGAGGTGGAGCAGCGGGAAATCCGGACCCTTGTCGAGAACCAGGTGGACGGCGTCCTCTACGGAGCGTGGTACCACCGACAGGTCACCGTGCCGCCCGGGTTGTCCGGGCTGCCCGTGGTGCTCGTCGACTGCGTCACCGAGGACGGCTCGTTCTCATCGGTGGTCCCGGACGAGTACGGGAGCGGGCTCAGCGCGGTCCAGGAGCTCATCGACCACGGTCATCGAGACATCGGTTTCGTCACCAACGTCGACGACATCCCTGCCACCCGCGGTCGTCTGCAGGGCTACCAAGACTCGCTGCGGGATGCGGGTATCACCTTCGACAGCAGCATGGTCGTGGCGGACGTGTCAGAGACGCTCGGTGGCTACCGCACCGGCCTGAAGCTGCTGACCCGCAGCCCGCGCCCGTCGGCCATCTTCGCCTACAACGACCGGATGGCAATGGGCGTCTACCGCGCGGCATACGAGCTGAACATCCGGATCCCCCGCGAGCTGTCGGTGGTCAGCATCGACAATCAGGACATCATCGCCGACGGGCTGTACCCCGGGCTCACGACCCTGGCCCTCCCCCACTATGAGATGGGAGCGTGGGCGGTGGACCATCTCATCGGGCGGCTTCGGGCGCAGGATGCCCATGAGCCCGAACCTCCCGTCGAGCACGTCGTGCTCTCGTGCCCGATCGTCCGCAGACATTCAATCGCTGCACCGCTCAGCGCGCCCCGGCCGATCGGAGACTGGTGATGAGCCTGCCGGATGCCGAATGGGCGTCGGAACCACCGGCTCTGCGCCTTCAGGGGTCCCCACGCTGGGCCACCATGAAGGACGTGGCAGAGCTGGCCGGCGTCAGTATCAAGACGGTCTCGAGGGTGGTGAACGACGAACAATGCGTGCGGCCAGCGACGCGGCGAGCGGTGCTCGCGGCCATCCAGGACCTTCATTTCGAGCCAAACGAGCACGCAGCCGCGCTGCGACGAGGCGTGAACTTCAAACGCGCGCTCCAGTGATGGGACCTGCGGGTGAGCGTGAGTCCGGCAGGCGGTAGGCGACGCCCGCGAGGAGCACCTCGCATTTTCGGCGACTCGGGGATGATCGACCCAGCGGCAAGACCGGGACTGCTGAAGGTTCGGTTGACACCAGTTCTGTGGGGCCGGGAGGTCCCGCTGGAAGGATGTCGACATGCCCGCACCCCATCCCAAAGAGTTCCGTGAGGACGTGGTCGCGGTCGCCCGCAAGGGCGAGACTCCGATCGCGCAGCTGGCCAAGGACTTCGGGATCTCCGAGTCGTGTCTGAGGAACTGGCTCAACGCCGCTGACGTCGAGGACGGGATCCGTCCCGGAGTCACGAAGGCTGACTCCGAGGAGTTGAAGGACCTCAAGCGGCGCAACCGTGCCCTGGAGCAGGAGAACGAGGTCCTGCGCCGCGCCGCGGCCTACCTGTCGCAGGCGAACCTGAAGCTGGGTCAGTCCCCAAAATGACGTTCCCGCTGGTCCTGGACCTTGCCGCCGACGGGATCCCTGTCGCGGTGACCTGCGGGCTGCTGGGGTTCTCCCGGCAGGCGTTCTACTCCTGGAAGTCGGCCCCGGTCTCCGAGCGGGACCTGGTCGACGCGTACGCGACCAACGCCGCGTTCGAGGTGCACCGCGACGATCCGGGGTTCGGGTACCGGCTCATCGCCGACGAGCTGGCCGAGGCCGGGCACGAGGTGTCGGAGCGGCGGGTGTGGAAGGTGTGCTCGCAGGCCGGGATCGTCTCGGCGCACGCCCGCAAGCGGGGCCGGTCCAAGAAGCCGGGCCCGCCGGTGCACGATGACCTGGTCGAGCGGGACTTCACCGCACCCGGCCCGAACATGGTGTGGCTGACCGACATCACCGAGCACCCCACCGGCGAGGGGAAGCTGTACCTGTGCGCGGTCAAGGACGTCTGGTCCCGCCGGATCGTGGGCTATTCGATCGACTCGAGGATGACCAGCCACCTCGCCCTCGGCGCCCTGGAGATGGCCATCGCCCGCCGCGGCCGCGAGCAGGTGGCCGGGTGCGTGATCCATTCCGACCAAGGCGTCCAGGGCGGATTCAACTGGTCGTCGCAACACCCTCTTCATGGAGGTGTTGATGGGCAGGCCAGCGGGATGGATGACGCAGCTGACGGGTCGGGGACCGATGAGGTCGCCGGGGGCGCCGTCGCATCG
>Ga0116151_10000936_pt1 | contig 27054 bp, 21 predicted proteins | sample AD_UKC117_MetaG_FD_89893 | JGI IMG/M metagenome (GOLD analysis project Ga0116151, IMG submission 89893) | Active sludge microbial communities of municipal wastewater-treating anaerobic digesters from Hong Kong - AD_UKC117_MetaG | ecosystem: Engineered > Bioreactor > Anaerobic > Digestate... | reverse complement strand
TTGCCGGTGCGGCATGTGGATCAGTTTGCACGGCCGTCTACCAAACCCCTGCACGTCTACGCCAATCGCGGGGCAAGCGGCATTGATGGCAACGTCTCCACCGCTTTGGGCTTCGGCGCAGCCAGCCAATCGCCCCTCGTCGCCCTGCTCGGCGACATCACCTTCTACCACGACATGAACGGCCTGCTGTATTTAACGCCGAGGCGCAGAGGCGCAGAGGGGCAATCCGCAATCCGCAATCCGCAATCCGCAATCCCTCCTGTTACGTTTGTGGTTATCAACAACAACGGCGGCGGCATCTTCCGGCGGCTGCCCATCGCCGAGTTTGAGCCGGAGTTTACCGATTTGTTCCTGACGCCCCATGACCTGAATTTTGAACACGCGGCGCGCTTGTATGGCCTGGAATATGTGCGCGTGAGCGACCGGGCGGCGTTTCGGGAAGCGTTGGGCAAGAGCATGTTTGATGTACGGCCGTTTCTCATTGAAGTGGTGACAAACGGCCGTGCCGACGACCAACGCCGCCGTGAAGTCAACCGGCTTATCCAGGATACGCTCCAAAAGCCGCCAGCCAATTTAGAATAAACAGAGCGCTTGCCATCGCCAAGGAAAACGTTGATTCACTACGAAATCCATGCAAAAGATAAACGGTGAATGGGAAGGCCCTGTTCTGACTCGACATTTCGCTATAATTTTCCCATGAAATTCACCTCGGATTGGCTCACAAACCGGGCCGCAGCAACACCACACCGGCTGGCGCTGCTTATCGGCGCACAAAGGTGGACATACGGCGAATTGGACCGGCTGGTGGATGGGCTGGCCGGTAATCTGCACGCACAAGGCGTGCAACCCGGCGATCTTGTGGCCGTGCGGCTGCCCAACAGCCTGGAATATGTTTGCCTCATCCACGCAATCGCCCGCCTGGGGGCAGTTCTGGTCCCCCTGAACACCCGCCTGACAGAAGAAGAAATCGTCTGGCAGATAGAACACGTGGGGGCGAAGTGGCTTGTGGCGGCAGAAGAAATGGGTCTGGTGAATTGTGAACGGTTAACGGTGACGTGCGACGTAGCAGAAGCGGTCTCCTTTTCCTCCACTGGGCACAGTTCACCATTTGCTGCCCACAGTTTGCAGGCTGTCGTTTTTACCTCCGGTACATCCGGTAAGCCCAAGGGGGCGATGCTGACGTATGCCAATCACTATGCCAGCGCGTGGGCCTCGGCAGAGCGGTTGGGCGTGCAGGCGGATGACGTGTGGCTGAGTGTGCTGCCGCTGTACCACGTAGGCGGGTTGGCGGTGGTGTGGCGGAGCTGTTTGTATGGCACGGCCGTTTCCCTCCATCCCCGCTTCGACCTCGACGCCATCAACCAGGATTTGGACTACAATCCCATCACCCTGATCTCGCTGGTGCCGACGATGCTCCGTCGCCTGCTGGCTACACGCACTCACTGGCCCGCCGGCCTGCGCCTTATCCTTCTCGGCGGTGCGGCTGCCTCGGCAGAGATGGTAGAACGGGCGAATGGGCTGCCGCGAAAGGCAGCAGAGCGTAACTTCACAGTTCAAAGTTCAGTGCCTCTGGTGGCTACCACCTACGGCCTAACTGAAGCGGCCAGCCAGGTAGCGACCGCGCGACCGGAGGAGGCAACGCGCAAACCGGGCAGCGTGGGCCACCCTTTGCCCGGCACGATGGTGGAAATCTGGGATGAAAACGGCCGTTCTCTCCCCCCCAACACCCTGGGCGAAATTGTGGTGAACGGACCAACGGTGATGGCGGGCTATTTTATTGCGGATTGCGGATTGCGGATTGCGGATGAGGGCTTCCGCAATCCGCAATCCGCAATCCGCAATCTCCGTACGGGCGACATGGGCTATCTAGACGAGGACGGCGATTTGTGGGTGGTACAGCGGCGCAGCGATTTGATCGTCAGCGGTGGTGAAAATGTGTACCCGGCGGAAGTGGAAGCTGTGTTGAAAAGCCATCCAGCAGTGACCGATGCCTGTGTAGTCGGCGTGCCCGATGCGGAATGGGGGCAGCGAGTGGCAGCGGCAGTGGTATTGGCGGCGGACACGGCCGTTACCCCCGCCGATCTGGCACAGTTCTGCCGCGACCGACTGGCCGGCTATAAAACGCCGCGCCGCTGGCTCATCTGCCCGGAGCTGCCACAGACCGCTTCCGGCAAAGTTGCCCGTCAGACAGTAGCGGAGATGTTTGCTTAGCACCCCCGGACTTTGGTCCCGAATGCAAGGCGTTAAGAACTATTTCCCATCACGTTAAACCCATCCATCTGCTAGGATAAAGGTGAAACAACTCCAAATCTAAACCAATGTGGAAAGGTATTCGCACAATGAAACGTTTTAATGAGTGGTATCAAAATTTATCAGTCGAGCAAATAACCTGGCTGGTGGCTGTTCTCGTCACCGCGATGGTGGGAACTCTCGCCAGCGCTGTGGTGTTGAATTGGGGAATGAGCACCTTCGAGAATGACGGGGTATGGGCGCAGCTGGCCGTGAGTGCGGCAGCAACGGCCGTTTACGCCGTCAGTGTCGTGGTCATTTTCGCCATCTTCTTCCCCACAGAAATGCGCCTGGCTCTGAAGCGTCTGCCTCTCGGCAAAAAATAAGCGCCCTCTATCCGCCGCCGCACACTTACTGTTCAGAGGCAAAACCGCATGGTTAAGCTAGCCGTTCGTGACGTAACGTACAGTTTTGAGATTGCCGGATCGGGCGAGAAACGGCCGTTGCTCCTACTTCATGGCTTTACCGGCAGCAGCCGGAACTGGGAACCCGTCCTACCGGAGCTGGCCGCTCGGTTCATGGTCATCGCGGTGGATTTGCTGGGACACGGCCGTTCCGCTGCCCCCACCCGCCCGGCCCGCTACATGATAGAAGCGGCCGCCGCCGATCTTATCGACCTGCTCGACCAGCTAGCCATCGAGCAAACCAGTTTGCTGGGTTATTCGATGGGCGGCCGTTTGGCGCTATATCTGGCGGCCCAGTATCCGCAGCGCTTCCAGGCACTCATTCTGGAAAGCGCCTCCCCCGGCCTGAAAGAGAAAGCCGAACAGATAGAGCGCCGCCAGCGCGATAACGAGCTGGCGGCACGCCTCGAGCGCGAAGGGCTGGAAGCCTTTGTAGATTATTGGGAAAGCCTGCCGCTGTGGGCCAGCCAGGAGCAGTTGGCCGAAGAGGTGCGCGCCGGGCTGCGGCGGCTGCGCCTGCAAAACGACCCGGTCGGTCTGGCGAACAGCCTGCGGGGCATGGGCACAGGCGCACAACCCTCCCAGTGGAACCGGCTGAGCAAGCTGCGGCTGCCCGTTCTGCTGCTGGCGGGCGAACTGGACAGCAAATTTGTGGCCATTAATCAGGAGATGGCTCGCCTGATTCCCGGCGCGTGGCTGGAAATTGTGCCGGAAGCAGGCCACACGGTGCATCTGGAACGGCCGTCACGCTACGCCAAACTCGTGCGCGCATTTTTGGATTTCAGTACAAAATCTGACCCACGCCAAAAGTAAAGACAAATACAAGCGTGCTCAACGACAGTTGTTTGAGCATCGGGTTGAGCAGCAAGGGGTCTTGGGTGCGAGAAACGGCCGTGCCGTTGCGCCATAACAAAGGCAAAGACAATACAAACAAAAACTGCCACGGCGAACGATAGGTCAGGGCCACGTACAACAAGGCGGCCAGCACAGCCCCGCCCAACAAAAACCAGTGGTAAACACGAGCGCGGTACGGCCCCACCCGCACCGGGACAGACCGCTTCCCCGCCTTACGGTCCGATTCAATGTCGCGGATGTTGTTGACATTGAGCACAGCCACCGACAACAGCCCCACACTGGTCGCCGGTAAAAAGACAAGCCAGTTCCAGACCTGCGCCTGCAAGAAGTAGGTGCCCATCGTGCCTACCCAGCCAAAAAAGATCAAAACGAACAGATCGCCCAGACCGACGTAGCCGTAGGGCTTGCTGCTGGCCGTGTAGCTGACAGCCGCCCAAATAGCCGCCCCGCCCAAAACCAGGAACAGCAGCACTAGCGGCAGGGCCGCCACGCCCAGCGCCACAACGACCAGCGCCAACCCGGTAACGGCCGACAATCCGGCAAACAGCCCCATCGCCCGCTTCATATCGCCGGACGTGATCAGGCCGGATTGCACAGCCCGTTTTGGCCCGGCGCGCTCGATGTGATCAGCGCCGTGGATGGAATCGCCGTAGTCGTTGGCCAGGTTGGAGAGGATTTGCAGGCAGACGGCCGTTATCACACACAGCAGCGTTACCGGCCAGCTAAAAACGCCGTCCGCCAGCGCCAGAAAACCGCCCAGAATGCTGCTGGCTATGGCCAGGGGCAGCGTGCGCGGCCGCATAGCCGCCAGCCACGCCTGGGCTTGAGTGGGTTGTGGGGTTGATTGGGTCATGGCAGGATTATAACGAGGTGAAAGCACATGACCAAAAGTGTAAACCGGCGGCGGGCAGCGGCCATCGAGTTCTGGAAAATGCCTAGCCTCCCCCGTTGTGTTTTTGCGGAAGTTAAGGCACAATGTAGCCAAGCTGGCGCCATCATCATGCAATGACACCTTTTTGCCCACAATGCACCCTCGTAACCCGCAGTTGAATGCCCCTTTATGCACAAAACGCCAGCCTGGTCTCGTCTGGACGCAAGTCTGCCACAAGTGAGTGCTAACCAACCAGGATATTCGGCTTCCAGCTGGCTATCCTGGTTTGAAATGGGGCTATCTGAATTCGGCAAAGGAGTATGAACCTATGGAAATCACGACCTCCCAGGCCAACGGCCGTGTCCCTATCACCATTCTGCACCTGAAGGGCGACCTGATGGACGAAGAGCCGCTGCACAGCACAGCTGCCCAGGCCATCGCCAATGGCAGCCAGTATATCTTGCTGGATATGAACGACGTGCCATACATCAGCAGCGCCGGCCTGCGAGCCATTCAGTTTGTGTTTCAGTCGCTTCAAGAAGGCAACCACGAAGACAACGAAGCCATGAAACGGGGCATCATCGCGGGCAGTTACAAATCGCCCCATTTAAAGCTCCTTAACCCATCCAAAAACGCCGCTAAAGCGTTGGGCGTGGCCGGATATGATATGTTTCTGGAAGTTCATCACAACATGGGCACGGCCGTTAATTCCTTTTAATGGAACAACTCCACACCTTCTCCCAAACACTGTCCCTGAACGATATCCCGGCGCTGCGTAAGCAGATGGAGCAGGCCATGCTGGAACTGGGAGGCGACCCGGACGCTGTGGCCGATTTGATCCTGGCGGTAAACGAAGCCCTGGTTAACAGCATGCGGCATGGGTATCAGGATCAAGCCGGGCAGGTGACGATGGAGCTGTGGCGCGCCGGGCGCTCGTTGGTTGTGGTGCAGCGCGATGCCGCACGGCCGTTTGACCCGACGACCGCGCCCGAACCGGATACGAAGCTGCCGCTGGCGCTACGGCCGTTCGGCGGCATGGGCATTCACATGATGCGTAACTTTACAGACGAAATGCGCTACGAACGCACGAAAGACGGCCGTAACCAACTGACGTTTGTCAAGTACAATACATTCCCCTAAACGGACCATCCAAACAAAACAGGAGAAACCATGAACACAACCGTTGAGCAGTTAGAAACCACCCCATCCGTCACCATTCTAAAAATACAAGGCGACCTGGATGGCAGCTCCTACCAAAGCCTCATTCGTCAGGCCCAGGAATTGTACGCCTCCGGCACGCGCCACTTGCTGCTAGATCTAAGCGAGATGCCCTTTATGTCTAGTGCCGGCCTCGTCGGGCTGCATACCGTCGTCACGGTAATGCACGGCGATCAACCGCCGGACATGGAAGGCGGCTGGAGCGTCATCCACGAAATCACCCACAGTATGGACAGCACGTCGGATTTTGATCCTTATTGCAAGCTGCTCAATCCGCAGCCCCGCGTAGAAAAAACGTTGGAGATGACCGGCTTCACAAGCATTGTAGAAATTTTTACAGATCGTGAAACGGCCGTCGCCAGCTTCTAAGCGGCAGCAGATTGGTCCAATTGTTAGAAGTTGGACCAATCTCTCAGGCGCTCCCTGATGCCCCTACAAGAGCTTGTTTCCCTCCTTAAGGAAACCACTCACCAACAGATACCGGCCGGAGAAACCATCTTCCACGCCGGAGATATTGGCTATGGCATGTACTTCATCCTGTCCGGCGAAGTGGAAATCACGCTCAAGGGACAGCGGTTGGATTATCTGGTCGCCGGGCAGCTCTTTGGCGAGATGGCTCTGGTGGATGACCAGGTACGCAGCGCCACGGCCACGGCCGTTACCGACTGCGTTCTGGCCCACATCGACAAAACGCGTTTCTCCGCCCTCACCCAGCAACGGCCGTCCTTCGCCGCCGAACTGATGGTGATTATGTCTACTCGCCTGCGCCGCTTCATTCAGGAAGAAGTAAAACGGCAGCGACTGGAACAAGAGCTGGCCATCGGGCGGCAAATCCAGCTCAGCCTGCTGCCCGAAAGCTGCCCAGAAGTTCCCGGCTGGGATTTTGCCGCCATCTACCGTGCCGCCCGCCAGGTGGGAGGCGATCTGTACGACTTCATTCTCGATCCGGACCGTCCGGAGCTGCTTCATCTGGTCATCGCCGACGTCACCGGCAAAGGGGTGCCGGCGGCGCTGTTCATGGCCCTGTGCCGCACCGTCATCCGCACCGAAGCGCGTAACGGCCGTTCCCCCGCCGAACTTTTGCAGCGCACCAACCAGTTTCTCATCAGCGAACAGCGTTCGCGTACGTTTCTCACCGCCTTTTTTGCCAGCCTGAACACGCAAACCGGGGAACTGCACTACGCCATCGGCGGCCACGACCGGCCGTATTGGTGGCAGGCGGCGAACGGCCGTTTGCAGCAGCTAAACGGCCGTGGCATGCTGCTGGGGGCCTTTCCCACCGTCCACATCGAAGACCACGTCATCACCCTGGCCCCCGGCGATTCGCTCGTCCTCTACACAGACGGCATTACCGAGGCGCGGCACAGTGCAGACCTTTTCGACGAATTCCGGTTAGAAGCAATCATCGCCGCAGAGGCCCATACGGCCGTGGCGCAGCTCGCCCAAGACATTCTACAAGCCGTCGTCCAGTTCAGCGGCGATACCCCCCAATCCGACGACATAACCCTGGTCGTTCTCAAACGCCAGGAATAAAGCGCTGCCTCGCAGCCCCAAATTTATCCGTTCCATGTCACGGCCCGCCGACCAATTCGGCAAGGAGGAGTTGTGTTAGATGCCAATCATTTCATGCTGCTAATCACAGCGCTGTTGTCCGGCGTTTTCTGGTTGATTGCCTACATCCTGATCATTTATCGGGGGTTTAAAGATAAATCTTTTGGTATGCCGGTGGTCGCGCTCTGCGGCAATCTGGCCTGGGAAATCATCTTTGGGCTGGGCATCGAATCGGGCTGCCCGGCCAGCTGGACATCCTGTCCGGCGGCCGTGATTCAGGGACGCAACTTCATCTGGATGTTGTTTGACTTTGTGATTTTGTACACGGTGCTGAAATACGGCCGTCACTACTTCACCCACCCCTTCGTCAAGAAAAACTTCACCTGGATCGTCCTCGGCGGCATCGCCGCCGCCTTTCTCGTCATCTATGCCACTATCCAGGAATTCTGGATTCGCAACCTCTGGCAAGTCGTCGTCGACGGCCAGATCCCCAACTTCCTGCCCCTCAAAATACAAGGCGGCAGCTACTACACCGGCTTCGGCCTGAACCTGATCATGTCGATCCTGTTTGTAGTCATGTTCTACCGGCGCGACGGTCTGGAAGGGCAATCACTCTACATCGCCGCCAACAAATGGCTTGGCAGCCTGGCCGCCTACGGCTTCATGCTGGCTGATGGCATCCAGACACCGGTCGTCAACGTGCTGTACGCTATTGTCTTTCTATTTGATGTCGTCTACATGCTGCTGGTGTACCGCCGAAGCTGGCAGCTCGGCATCAATCCCTGGCGCAGGGCATAAGCCCGATTAATCGTCGGCTGACAACTGCTCCATCATCTGTTGGGTCAGGGCCAGTTCATACGCCATGCCCAACGCTGCGGCCTGGGCCTCACTCTGGCGACATAGCTTGCTGGCCTGCCCTTGTTTGCCCGCCAGCCGGGCATAACGCGCCCGGCTGCGCAGCGCCCGGGGACGAGCGAAGGGGTACGTGCGCGCATACTGGCTCAAAACGCGGCAGCCCTGCTGCCCCTCTTTGGCTCCCGCCTCTCCGCGTTCCCACAGCGCCAGAAACACCTCCGCGCTGGCGGCAAACACTTCGAGTAAATCGAACTTGAAACGAGCGCGGTTGATGGCCGCCATCAGTTCATATGCCAGCGTGCGCGCCTCCGCCCAACGTTGTTCGTGCAGAGCGCGCACCGCCAGAATGGCATACCAGAGCCGCTCTTCCACGGCAAGCATTTCTGGATTCTCCTCCAGCAACACCCCGACGGCGTCGGCGCAGGCGAATGCCTGTTCCGGCTGGTTTAGAGCCAGAAAGTTAAACACCTGCCCGCCACGGCTGCGTACCTGATGGCGCGTATCCTGGCTGCTCAGGGCGACGTTGTACAGCTCCGCCCACAAGTCCCGCGCCCGTTCCAACTGCGCCTGGCTTTGGGCCACCTGCGGCCACACCCAGGCGGCCACGCACCAGCGCCGCCAATCGCCCAGCCGGGCATAAATGGCAAGCGCCTCGTTCACTTCCTGTTCGGCGCGTTCCCAATCGCCTACCCACAGGCTGTAGGAGGAAAACGGAATCTGAATGTAGGCTTTGGTGGTCAGATCGTCGATGCTGGTGACCATGGCGAGGGTGCGTTCGCGGTATCTGGCCGCCAGCCCGTGCAGCGACACAGTGCCCAGCGTGGGGCACATATTGGCGTAGCTGCGCACCAGATCGGGTGACGCTTTGGCGCGTTCTGCCAGATTGAGAGAAGCCATTACGCAGTAGAAGGTGGTGAGAAAATCGCCCGTGTTGTAATAAATCTCCGAAACGCCTTCGTAGGCTCTGGCGGCTTCCAAGAGGGCGTTTTGCTCTGGCTCGGCGGCGATGCGCCGCTGGGCGCGGCCGGCTCGCCAGTAGTTGCGCCCCTGCCGGGCGACCTGCTGGATCAGACCCAAAATGCGGCGAGGAGCGGCGGCGGGTAACGGCCGTTCCAGAAGCTCTAGCGCCGCCAGATAATGAGCCTGGCTCTTCTCCATCAACGTGAGCCGGTAAGCGGCCTCGCCAATTTGCCGCTGCCAGCGCGCCCGCTGCACCGGGGAGTGAGTTTCGTTACTTAGTTCCAGCGCCTGCGTAAAGAAGCGGATGGCTTCTTGATTGGCATAATCCCGAAAGGCATCTTCGCCCGCTTTTTCGTAGTACGTTACCGCCTGTGCCATGTTGCCGGCCAGCCGCCAGTGGTGGGCCAACAGGGGATAAAGACGGCTGAGATCGCCGCTGTGATTTTGCTCGTACCAGACGGCCGTGCGGTGGTGCAGTTGCTGCCGCTGGGCAAACGTCATCAGGTTGTACACCACTTCCTGCGTCACCAGGTGTTTGAAGATGTAAGCCAGATTAGGCGGTGGGGTTTCCAGCGGCGTAATGCCCAACTGTTCCAGATGGTCCAGATGGGCATGCAAGTAAGCGGCGCTGGCCTCTACCGGATATATGCCGCTGAGCAATCTGAAGGCAAAAATGCGCCCAATGACGCTGGCCACCTTAACGGTAAGCTGCTGCGAAGGCGGCAGCCGGTCGATGCGGCTGGTAATAACGCCCTGGATGGTATCGGGGAAGTTCAGCGAGTTGAAGTTTTCCACGTCGGCGGCCAGGTGGCATTCCCCATCGATAATCTGGATCAGGCCAGTGTCCCGCAGGGCGTAGGCCAGTTCTTCGCTGAAGAAGGGATGGCCTTCGGCTTTGGCGTGAATAAGATTGGTGACGGCCGCAGGCAGTTCCTTCACTCCCAACCGGCGGCACACCAGCTCATCGACGGCTTCCAGGGGCAGCATGTCCAGCACAAGGTGCTGCGTGCGCGGCAGTTCTAAGAGGTCGGTGTAAAAGGCGGGGGTGGCTTCGCTTTCTGAAAACGGCCGTGTAATGAGCACCAAGAGCAGCGGTTGTACCTGCCGCTGAACGCGGCGCAGCAGCGCCCACGAAGCAGAATCGAGCCAGTGCGCGTCTTCTAAAACAAGCGTCAGGGGGCCAGGCACGGCCGTTTCCAACAGACGAACCAGCAGGCGCTGCGTATTGTCCTGCCGCGCTTCGCCGCTCAACTGCGCCGTCAGCTCGGTCTCCGGCAGATCCAGGGGCAGCACCACTTTTAGCAGCGGCAGCAAATCGTGAAGTTCAGGCTCCAGCACGGCCGTGACGCGCCCAATATAGGCCGCCGACTCGCTGCTTGCACCAACGCTTTCGCGGTCCAAAAGCTGCTCAAAGACGGAGCGCCAGGCATGGTACGGAGTGGATTGCTCGATGGCGTCGCCGCTGCCCAGCAGCACGAGTATTTTTTCGCGGTTGATCATCTCCAGCAGTTCTTGGGCCAGCCGAGATTTGCCGATACCGGCCGGACCTTCGATGAGCAAGTTGCGGGAACGGCCGTTTTCTAACCGCTCCAGGGCATCGGCGAGCTGCTGCCGTTCGGTCTGGCGGCCGACCATCGGCACGGCCGTGAAGCGAGGCGCGGTCTGGGACGGGGCCTGGCGATCATGCAGTTCCCACAAAGGCATTGGCCCTTCCACACCTTTGAGGGCCATAGGCGGCAGCGCCTCCAGCGCAAAGGCGGCTTTTACCGCATCCGCCACGCGCGCCGAGACCAGGATTTGCCCCGGCGCGGCCACGGTCATCAGCCGCGCCGAGATGTTGACATCGTTGCCCATCACGGCATATGTGCGCCGGACCGGACCGCCGTATGCGCCGCTGTGAGTCAGCCCCTGGCTTATGCCTATTTGCACAGGCTGCAAGAAGGTAAATTGTGCGGGCAAATGGCGCAGTTCCAGGGCCGCCGCTGCGGCGCGGGCGGCGTCGTTTTCGTGGGCGATGGGCGCGCCGAAGGCCACGTAGATGTAGCTGCCTTTATCCCCCATTGTCAGTTGGACCAGGAAGCCCTCGTAATAGTCTAGTATGGCCTGGATGCGGCGGACAAAAGCGTCGAGTTTCTCGCCGGCGTTGTCGTCGCCATCGTAGTCGATGCCGCTGAAGCGCAGGAACAACAGCACCGCCGGGCGCAAATCGGCCAGGAATTCGTCGGTGCTTTGCTGCAGGCGGGCAGCGACCGGCGGCAGCAGCCAGGGGCGGGCTATATCGGCGGGGATGGTGGGAGGAGACGGCCGTTGCCCTGGCATTAACGGCCGTGCCATGCCAGCAACGACGGCGAAGCGCTGCCCGGCAGAATCCTGCCGCCAGGCGGCCACAGACGGCGGCACCGCCAAACGGCTGATTACAGCGGCCGTAACGACCACTTCCCCTTGCGCGGCCTGTTTTTCGGCGGCGGCCATCTGGTCCAGGGTAGATCCAGCCAGCACCTCGATGACATATTTCCGCGGATCGCCGACGAGGAAGCGGCGGGCGGAGCCGGCGGCCAGCGCCACTTTTAGGGCCAGAGGAATCAGGGTGCCGCGCGGGGTGCGGATGGCCTCCAGGCGGGCCATCACCTGCTGCAGTTGTAAGGCGCAGGCCAGCGCCGCACTGACTGCATCGTTATGCGGACTGTCGGTTTCGTCGAACCAACAAGTGATGGCGTCACCGCTGAAGCCAATGACGTTGCCCTGGTGATAATGCACTTGTTCGATGAGTTCGGTAAAGACGTGGCTGATCTGGCGGGTGACTTCTTCTGCGCCACGGTGCGGGCCTAACTCTTGGGCGAGAACGGCCGTTAGCGGTGTAAAGCCGGAAATGTCGGCAAACAGGGCAGCACCTTGCACCCGGTCTGGCAACTGGCGGTCCGCCGCCAAAGCAAAGCGGCGGTCAAGGGGCAGAAAAGCGGAAAGTGATTCCCTCATGTGAATCGAATCCTCATTGCATCGACGCAGTTAAATCATAACACGGTTTGTCTGTTTCGTGTGCCGGTTAGTCTCCTGCTTTCCTCTGCGTCCCTGCCCCGCGTCTGGTTTTCATTCCGATGACAAGTGTCACAAAGATTTGATGACAGTTTGCGTTACCAACGGCCGTGCCTGCGCCTATACTGGAGACAACGATAAGCGACAAAACCTCTTCTCCCCACGATTTGCGTCAGGTTTTGCCCACCCAACTTACGAAAAAGAAGGCCAACCATGAAACTTTTAGAGCTTTTGTCTGAACGAGAATCCCTGATTGTGGATGAAGCAAGCGAAGCGCTGGCGCGTTCCCAATTAAGGCATTACACCAGCGCGGGAGCGGCCTGGAACCGCCAGCGGCTGGCCGACCTGTATACGCTGATGCGCACCTGTGTGGCCAAGCGCAATCTTATGCCGTTAATCGAGTATATGGACCAGATAGCCCGTGAGCGTTTTGAGGCCGGATTTGCCATACATGAGGTGCAAACGGCCGTTAACGTCCTCGAAGAAAGCATCTGGCGCCAGATCAGCCAGTCTGTGCCCCCCGACGAATTGGCCGAAGCTTTTGGCCTGGTGAGCACCGTTCTGGGCACGGCGAAAGACACACTGGCCCGTTCGTACGTCACGCTGGCAAGCCAGAGCAAAGCGCCTTCGCTGAATCTGAACGCCTTATTTCAGGGAACGGCGGCCTGAGTGTTCCCCTCTTCGGCAAACAAAAAGGCTGGTCGTAAGATTATCCTTAATCCAGTGTCATTAAAGTTTTTTCATTGGGGCTTACGTTTTTCGAAGGGGACGCAATGCAGAAATACTTACACCTCTTTGCCAATACCGGAGACAGCGCTCTCGCCGTTGATGAGAGTCAGCGCATTGTGTATTGGAATTCGGCCGCAGAAGAAGCTCTGGGCTACAGCTCCGAAGAGGCAATAGGGCAGTACTGTTGGGAATTGTTAGACGGCCGTACCGAGGAAGGACGGCCGTTTTGCACACCAAACTGCTCCGTCCTCCAGTGGATTCGTGCCAACAAGCCCATTCAGCACTTCAACCTTGTAGTCAAGAATCGCCAGCGTCACGACGTAACCCTCAACATCAGCACCATCCCCCTGCCCAGTGACTCAACAGCTCAAAGCCGGGCAGTTCTCGTGCAGCTTTCCCGCCTGCTAGAAACCCAGGCCGTCCACGCAGGCACACTGCGTATTCATTTGCTTGGTCCCATCGTCGTATGGCGGCCGGACGGTTCGCAGGTAGAAGGCCCGCTTTGGCGGCGGCTGAAAGTGCGGACGCTTATGGCGTATCTGGCCATACATCGCAGCCAGCCCATCACCCGGGACCAGCTGGCGGAGCTGCTCTGGCCAGAGCTGCCTTATGAAGCCGCTCTACGCAATCTAAACACTACCGTCTATAACTTGCGCCGCAGTTTGGAGCCCGATCTCAGAAGCGGTGCAGACTCCCAGTTTATTGTTTATGAAGGTGGTCATTACCAGCTGGCGCCAGCGGTGCCTTATTGGATTGACACCACCCAGTTCGAACAGCAAATCCGCCGGGCGCGTTTCACCCAAGACACCAAACAGGCCATTCTATACTATCTGGAAGCTCTGAGTCTGTATCACGGCGACTATCTGGCAGATTTATACCAGACAAACGTCTGGTCGCATGGCGAGCATGAGCGCTTCCGTGAACTTAGATTGTCGGCCATGGATGAGTTGGGGTCGCTGTATGAAGCGAAGCATGAAGAAGCCAAAGCCAAAGAGATGTATTTGCAGTCGCTGGCGATTGATCCCTGCCGCGAAAAAACGTGCCAGAAATTGATGCAGTTGGCATTGCGCCAGGGCGACCGGGCCACGGCCGTTGCCCAGTGCCGCCAACTCACCAAAACCATGTTAGAAGAACTCAACGTTCTCCCTAGCCTGGAAACCAGAAGCCTGTGCCAGCAGTTGGACTGCGCCAACTGACTCCCCGTTTTTCCCTCTCGTAATTTTTGGTTGGCTGCAAACCGCTGTCTGCGCCTGTGCGTTGAGGGTTGGTTAAGGGAGCCGGTCTAGGCTTTAGATACGCGCCTGACGGCCGTCTTTTCAACAATATCGCCCTCTGCACGCACACATTACCGCCTGGGCCGCCAAGCTCTCTGCTGACAAGCCAATCAACGGAGTTTTGGGCATGGAAGAGCTGTTCCAGATTTTTACCAACGTTGGCGATGCAAGCTTTGCCGTCGATTCCCAGCAGCGCATCCTCTTCTGGAATGCGGCCGCCGAAAACCTGGTTGGCCTCAGCGCCGAGGTGACCATCGGCCAACCCTGCTGGGAGGTACTGCAGGGCAAGACGGTGGGAGGACGGCCGTTTTGCCGCCCAGACTGCCCCGTCCTCCACGCCCGGCAAACCAATCAACCCATGCGCGCCTTTGATCTGTTGGTGTCCACCTCCGCGCAAGAAACGCTCCTCACCAACGTCAGCACTATTTTCGTGCCACCAGACCTGCGCTGTCCCGTCGCGCTCATTCACCTGCAGCGCTGCCCCGAAACCCCATTCCACTGGCCCGATCCGGCCTGATCCCGTTCGCCGTGTTTTCTCGTTAGAAGCCCATATTGTTCCCCGCTGTTCCGGTTTGCCTTGTGAGGGGGAGAAACGGCCGTTGAGGATTGGTTAAGTAGTCCATAGTACGCTAGTACCATATCAGGGCCTCCTCGTAACACATCTCTCAATGGCAGCCCGGCCCTGACACCGCGTTTATCCGCAACAGTCAGTTAGTGGTTACCAATAGACCAGGAGGGTTAGGAACATGAAAAAAAAGCACTGGTTAATCTTTGTATTATTGGCCATTGCTCTGCTGTCAGTCTCCGCTGAAGAAGGTGTTCTGTTCCGGCGGAATATCTCCAAAACGCCCGATGCGGAAACCGAAAAAGCCGCCATCTACATGATGGACTTCTACGTCCCCGCCCAGGCATCGACAGGTGAAGTCAAACCAGTAGCCAATTACTGCCTCGACGAAGACCTGGACGATCCCTGGAATGATGATGGCACTTGCGCGGGTCAAGAAGCTTACGAACCCCGCGATTACGCCAAACCGCTGGTCGCCGTCTACATCGACGACATCGGCGGCGTAGAGGCCGCCCCAGAGGGTATGAACACCATCCAGGGAGGTATCAGCTTCGGCCACTTTGATGCCTTTGTCGCCGTATCGCTCGACGATGGCACAACCTGGCGTAATGAAAACCTGTCCCGCTCGGAAGACCTGTCGTCCTTCACTCTGGCCAACGGTCATCCCTATCCCGGCGACGTACACAACGTGGTCCATCAGGTAGCAGAGGACAAAGTTCTGGCCGTGTGGGCCAGCAAATACTGCCAGAGCGGTTCCCCGCTTTACTCTCTCACACCCGATGGCGAAGATGATGATCCGGCCGTTCTGGCCTACCTCGGCGATTTGGAAACCAATTACGGCAAAAATGCCATGTATCTGTATGACCTGTTTGGCATTGCCGGCGCCCAAGGTTCGGTGAACTACACCGAGCAGGGCTTCCCCGAAATCGGCGAGATTCCCTACTCTTGCATTTGGACGGCCCGTGGCAAACTGCTCCCCGGCGATGACCCCATGACGGCCGACTTCGTTGAAGCCTCTCACGTCGTCTGGACCGCCCCTGAGCGCCTGACCTCCGGCGTGCGTGATGCCAACCTGCCGGCCGTAGACTGTGCTGGCGGGGCCGGCTGCGCCCTGACGTGGCAGGAAGACCCCGAAGGGCTGCGCCCCGGCAAAGGTCTTGGTCCCGGTGAAGGCTGGTCGGGCGCCATTGCCAACGCCAAAACCGACATCTGGTACTCCTACATCACCTTTGCCGATTTTGACGTGGTGGCAGTCGACGCGGATGACGACGGCACACCTGATGTCGGCGCCGAGATGCTAATCGAAGAGTACGAGGCAGAACTGGGCGAAGATATGGACCGACCCAAGCCTTATGTGCCGATGGCTATCCCTGTCCGCCTGACCGACAACGATATGTGCAAGGGATTGACATCAACCAATCAGCCGGAAGACCCCTTCTGCTGGCTCGATTTCGACACAGTTAATGATGAAACGGTCGATACCATCGCCAATCGCCTCGAAAATTTAACCGGGCCGGAAGAAAACGCGGATTTCTGCACCCAGACCATTGGCTGGACCAATCCCGGCGGCACGACTCTTCCCATTTGTGTTACAGAAGATGGGCGTTGGATGATCGGGCGGGTGGCCTCCACCCGCGTGCGGATGGCCCTCAAGCCTTACGCCCCGGCGGACGCAGTGGATTTTGATGGCGACGGATTGTACGAAAAGAGCGCCTGGTTGAATCTGGCGGCAGAAGAGACAAAGGCGTTGGGGATTACGGCCGTTATCGATAACACAGAGTACGATCCCGTTGACATCGGCAAAAACGTGTACTACTACTCCTTTGACTTTGCCAAACCGTACAATCTGAATATAAACACTGCCCTGGATGTCGACGATCCCTCGCCCTACGTTGTGCAGCAGGGCGGTATGCTCAACCAGCCGGCTAAATGCAGCCCCTACTTCATCACCACCGACCAGACCAATCCGGAAATCTCTTGCCCGGAACCTGGCGCATTCTACGACACCGAGATTGACCCCATCACCGGCTACGAATACTACCTCACCGAAATCGCCCGCCGCTTCGCCCTGACGCTGAACAACATCGCCAACATCACGAACGAAGAGATCAACGAGAGCGGCCTCGCCGGCATATTGATCTACAAGCAGGGTATCATCTGGCAGGGCGGCCCCGCCGACATCATGCTGCGCCGTCTGGTAGTGCCGGAAGACTTTGACGCCAGCACCGACAACCCCTTCGCCTACGAAAATATGGAATGCCAGAACCCGGATGGCACAACCGGCTGGGTTTACCCCACCGATCTTACCGGTCAGTATCCGGTTAATCCTAACTACCTCAAAGGCCTATGCATGGCTCCGGCCATCAATATCTCCGGCAGCACCGTCGTAAGCTGCGACGGCGGCGATAGCAACGAAGACTGCGCCGCCCTCTTCCCAGTAGCCGACGACGGCACCATCCCAGAATCGGATGGCGACTTCCCCAAAGTGCGGGAATGGCGGCAGTTACCCTATGCTGGCACAAGCGCCGACGATACATTTGCAGGCGACCCCAATGACGACTACGACCTCGACGACCAGTCCTGGGAGAACCCCTACGACGTGGCCAAAGGCCACCGTGGGTTCCTGTACGGCGATATGGTTCTGATGACTTACGCCTGGTCGCCCAACTGGAAATCCAACAGCGTCGGCAACGATCACTACAATCTGTACCAGCGGCGCTCCTTTGACGGCGGCCTCACCTGGACCACCACCCCGGCGGAGTTGGGAGGAACCGGTCTCGATACGTTGGAGTACTACTATACCGAAACCACGGGAGAGTACGACGCGATTCTCTGGCACTACGAGGCTGGCGGGTCGGAACAAGCCCGTAACCTCTCGCTGTTGACTGGTAACAAAATTACCATCCTCGACCCGCGCTACAGCCCGCCCGGCGGCCTGAAGCAGTACCCAACCATCCGCACGAATTGGCTGGAAGATAACGCCGACCTGATCAACTTCACTTCGGAAGATCTCTTGCCCTACGAAGATGACGCCGCCATTGACCCTTCCAAGTACTACCTGGTCTATGAGACAGGCGACAATACCACCGTTACCGATGGCGAAGCCATACCGCTCAACCTGTACTACAGCCGGGCCACCGACTATGGTGATACGCTTGAATGGTTCGATTACGTCAACGACGACGAAGACAACTGCACCCCCGATCCCGACACTGGAGAAGTGAATTGGGAAACCTGCCTCGAGCCGCGCTGGCCGTGGCTGGAGAACGCCGACGACGACCTGTCGGGTGAAGCCAGTGTGGTGCTCAACCCCGGCGGCACCTTTGCCTACAATGTCTGGAACCAGTGGCAGGAAGAAATCTTACCCGACGGCCATGAACTGATCTCCGACTCCGACGTCTGGTACCGTCGCCTGCTGTACCTGCCGGATGATTCCGACCTGGAAATTAATCCCGTTTCTTCCATCCTGTACGTCAACCAGACGATGCTCAGTCTGGCAAACAATGACACGCTCGTTCTGATTGGCTCGGCCAGAGGGTTTGGCCCTGATGGCGAGATTGAAGAGACCCTATGGCTCTTCACGCCGTTAGGCTCTGAGCAGGAACCGATCGTGGTGGGGACGGAGAAGATGCTGCAAATGCAGGCGCAAGAGATGGTGAACCAACCCGGATGGGCCGGCCAGCCCGGATGGGCACAGTTAACCTTCGTAGCGCGGGATAAAAGCGACCGCTGGTCCATAGGAGACAAGGTCAACGTCTGGGTTGTAAACGAGCTGTATCAAGTTTATATGCCTGTGCTTATGCGCTGAGCAAGTCACTCCTATTTATGGAAGCGGGGACAGGGATTTGTCCCCGCTTCCTTCTTGCGTGAAAGGGCATGAGCGGTAAACGTACTTTTGGGCAGTGGTTGTTTTGGCCAGGTGTGGTGGGGGGAACGGCCGTTTTTCTCCTCTTCACTCTTTTTACCCCCGCCCTCAACGCCCTCATCCTTGCCTGGTCCACTACCGGCGACCGGGTTGGCGAAGACTATGGCTACACCGTAGCCTCTGCCGGTGATGTCAACGGCGACACCTACCCCGACCTCATCGTCGGCGCGCCCCATTTTGACAACGGCATCTATCGTGGCGGCGCCGCTTTCGTCTTTTACGGCTCGCCCGGCGGCCTGAGCGCCCAGCCAGACTGGTTCGTCGGCAGCGATCAAAACGGGGCGCGTTTTGGCTTTGCCGCAGCCTCGGCCGGCGATGTAAACCACGATGGCTGTGACGACGTGCTGATCGGCGCATACCGCGCCAACGACGGACAGCCGGAAGAAGGACGCGCCTACCTCTACCTGGGTTCACCTCAAGGCCTTTCCGCTGAACCCGCCTGGACCTACGAAAGCAATCAGAAAGAAGCGCAACTGGCCTACAGCGTGGCCGGGGCAGGCGACGTGAACGGCGATGGCTTCGACGACGTGCTGGTGGGGGTGCGCTGGTATGACGACACGCTGATCAACGAAGGTGCTGCGTTCTTGTTCTTCGGCTCGGCTGACGGTCTGAGCGCAACGCCGGATTGGACGGCCGTTGGCGGGCAGTCCGGCGCAGCATTTGGCACGGCCGTTCTTCTGGTCCCAGACACCAACGGCGACGGCTACGACGACATCCTGATAGGCGCACCCCATCTGGCATACACGCTGCCCGACGAGGGAGGCGCTTTTTTGTTTTTAGGCGGAGAGAATCCCGCAGCCGCCGCAGCCTGGCAGGCAAGCAGCGGCCAGACCGGCAGCCAGTTCGGCGCGGCTGTGGCTGCCGGGGATTTTGACCAGGACGGCCGTGCTGACCTGCTCATCGGCGCACCCCAATACAGCGGGGAAGAGGAACGCGAAGGAGGCGTATTTCTGTATTTGGGCGCGGAAACCTCGATGAGCGGCACGGCCGTCTGGTCTACTTCTTCCGGCCAGACTGGTTCATTATACGGCACGGCCGTGGCCGCCGGCGACATCAACGGCGATGACCTGACTGATCTAATTGTAGGCGCGCCGCAGTACACCTACGACCAGTCACTCGAAGGGCGCGTTTTTGTCTACCAGGGGCAGCCGAGCGAGGTCAGCCCCTACGCCAACTGGACGGCAGAGGGCGACAAGGCGGAAACCGCCTTCGGCTGGAGCGTGGCTCTGGCTGGCGACGTGAACCAGGATGGATTTGGGGATCTGGCTGTGGGCGCACCCCAGTACCGCAGCAGCCACGATCTTGTCGGACGCGCATACGTTTATTGGGGCGCGGAAAAAATCAGCGACGATACGCTGGTTTTTCTGCCGTTTGTGGGGCGAGAATAACGGCCGTTGAGGACTGGTTAAGCAGCGCATGGTACGCTGGTACTAATTGGGGTTAGCAGATTTTTCAACTTTACCAAAACAGGTGACATTATGCTCCGCAAATGGATTACCCTCCTGGCGACCCCGCTGGGCGCTGGGGCATCCTTGCTCATGATCACCGCCGTGACGGTTGGGAGTTACATCCTATATGCACACGCCAACATCGGACCGTTGACGGCCGTGCATACCGGCGAAACCACCCTTGGCGGTTACAATTCCCACGCCGAATTTCAGCAAGAGTGCACACACTGCCACGGCCCGATCCACTGCGTTGTCGATAACCGCTGCCAGAGCTGCCACGTAGACGTCGCCGAGCAGCGCGCCGAAGCAATTGGGCTGCACGGGCTGCTGCCGGGAACGTCTGAGTGCCAGAGCTGCCACCTGGAACACCAGGGGCGCGAGACGCAAATCACCATATTTGCCTTCAACAACGTAGACCACACGCTGCTGGCTGATTTTAGCCTTGACCACCACCGCACGGGCTATGATGGCCTGCCGCTTAACTGCGAAAGCTGCCATCAACTGGGCCAATACGGGCCAGAAGCGTTGGACTGCGCCACCTGCCACAGCGACCACGCCCCAGAATTTATGAGCGAGCATCAAACCCAGTATGGCGTGGACTGCGTGGGCTGCCACGACGGCCACGACCGGCTGGCGAATTTCGACCACGACCAGTTTTTTCCACTGGCCGGGGGGCACACGGCCGTTGCCTGCGAAGACTGCCACGTTGATCAACTTTATGCGGGCACGCCCACAGACTGCGCCGCCTGCCACGCGGAACCCGAACTGCACGCCGGGCAATTTGGCCTGGCTTGCGCCCGCTGCCACGGCGATGCGGCCTGGTCGCCGGCGCAGCTAACACAGCACATGTTCCCGCTGGACCACGGCGGCAACGGCCGTCTGGAATGCCAGAGCTGCCACGTCATTTCCTACACACAATATCCCTGCGATACCTGCCACAGCCCGACCGACATGGCCGCCGCCCACCCGGAACTGACTGCCGCAGAAATCTCCGACTGCCTGTCTTGCCATCCCACCGGGCAGTTGGCGGAAGATGATATTCTGGCAAATTAGCCGGAGGAGGGATGCCCATGCACAGACGACTAACAATTCTTTTGTACGGCACAGCGGTCATTCTGGCTGGCTGGGCGACGCTGGCTTATTTGGTAGAAACGCACCCGTGGCAGCCGAGCGATCGCTTTTATATCGTGCAGCGAACAGCCGAAGACTGGTCGCTGGCCGTGCCGGGCAGCCCGGCGAACCAGGCACGGCGCGCGCTGCAGGTGGCCGAACATCGTCTGGCCGATCTGGCCCAGGCCGACGGCCGTTCCCAGATTCACACGGCCGTTGCCGCCTTCGACGCCGCCCTCAACGAAGTGATTCTGGCGATTGACCAATCGCCAGACAGCGAGCAGGGGGCACTGTACGGCCGTCTGGCCCAACTGTTGCGCCAGAGTGTGGTAGTGGTAACGGCCGTCGAAAACTCCGCCTACAGCGATCTGGTAGAAGATCTCAGCCAGAAGGTCAGCGTGCTGCAAGCCGCCGACACCCGCTCCGACATTTTGTCCGTCCTGCCGCAAAACCAACCTGCCAGCCTGCCAACCACCATCGACGCCCAGCCAGTTGCCTTCTTGGAAGATGGGGTAACGCACGATGGCCTGCCGCTCTCCGGCGGCCATATGGACGTGGCGTGTCTGGCATGCCACGGCGATGGGCAGTACATCAACACCCCCGCCGACTGCGCCAACTGCCACCAAATTCTGCCCGCCGATGACCTCTATCCCCATCACTTCCCCGGCGACTGCGCCGACTGCCACACCATCGACGACTGGACGCCGTATCGGTTTGACCACGCGGGTGTGGTGGAGTGCGAATCGTGTCATCAGGAGGTCACGCCGGTGGACCATTACCCCACAGCCTGTATGCGCTGTCATGGGGACACGGCCGTTTGGACCACCACCTTCTTTCTCCATGATCTCTCCGAAGATTGTCTGGCCTGCCACGCAGCCGAAACGCCAACCGAGCACTATGTGGCCTACGGCGGCGATTGTGTGCGCTGCCATGCCGATGCAACGGCCTGGGAAAACGGCGCTTTCGACCATTTGCGAATCAACGACTGCGAAAGCTGCCACGCCAGCGAAACACCCCAAAACCACTACACCGGCGATTGCACCAACTGCCACAGCAACACCGGCGATTGGACCGCCGCCACTTTTGACCACACAGGCTATGCCGACTGTCAGCTTTGCCACGCTGCTGATCAACCTGCTGCCCACTACGAAGGCCAGTGCAGCAGTTGTCACGATACGGGCAGTTGGACCACCATCACCTTCGACCACACCGCCTACACCGACTGTGTAAGCTGCCACGCTGACGCGGCTCCGGCCAGCCACAACTACTCCGGCCAGTGCAGCAACTGCCACAGCACGGAGGACTGGCGCGATCCGCTGTTTAACCATCAGGGCTATGACGACTGTGCGAACTGCCATCAACCGCCAGAGGGGCATTCCCTGGGAGCCTGTTTCGACTGCCACACCACCGAAGACTGGGGCTACCTGGATATCCGGCATAACAGCGCCATGAACTGCCTTAGCTGCCACCAGTTTGATGCGCCAAACGGCCATTATGAGGGCCAGTGTTCGCGCTGCCACGGCACCTCCGGCTGGGGCGGGGCGCACATGGACCATGCGAATCTGGGTGATTGTGAATCGTGCCACAGTGCGCCGGACGGACATTATTACGGCCGTTGCGCCACCTGCCACACCCCCACCAACTGGTACAACGTCAGCCTGGACCACCTGGAACTGACCGACTGCCTGTCCTGCCACCAGCCAACCGCCGCCCACTACGCCGGCCAATGCTCGCGCTGCCACAACACCAGCGATTGGTCAGAGTTCCAGTTCAACCACGAGGGCTATGACAACTGCCTGAACTGCCACAGTACGCCCGACCACTACCCTGGTCAATGTTCTACCTGCCACGATACGTCCGATTGGCAAGCCATCCACTTTGACCATACGGGCTTTACCGACTGCGCGGGCTGCCACGCGCCGCCGTCCGGCCACTATGACGCCCAATGTTCGCAGTGCCACAGCACGGCCAACTGGTGGGAAGTAACCTTCGACCACAGCGGCCTCACTGACTGTCTGGCCTGCCATGCCGCGCCAGACGGACACTGGCCGGGTCAGTGTTCAGACTGCCACAGTACGGGCAGTTGGGACGACATCGATTTTGACCACGAAACGTACACCAACTGCAATTCGTGCCACGCACGGCCGTCTGGCCATTCACGCGGGCAATGTTCGCGCTGCCACACCACCGACACGTGGGTTATCGCTACCCCAACAGCAACGGCCGTGCCGCCCACCGCGACGGCCACAGCCACACCAGCGCCCACCGACCCGCCGGTTGAGCATGTTATTACCGCCACAGCTATGCCGCCCACTGCCGTGCCGCCCACGGCTATACCGCCCACGGCTATACCGCCAAGCGCTACGCCCATCCCCCCTACCGCCACGCCGCCGCCCACCCTGGAACCCGTTCTGCCCACAGAGGAGGCGGTCCAGCTCCCGCCTACGGCCATCATCGTCGTTCCCCGGCAAACGCCGGACCCAGGCGTGCAGCCCACGCCCGTGCTAGAAGAAGTAATCACCCCGCCTGATCCGCGTTGACCGACGCACCTTTTGCCGTATTGGTAGCTTGAGGACAGCCTTTCACCGGCTGTCCTCTTTTATAACCAGGGCGGGCGGATTGTTTTGTACCAGGTATGGTTTATACTAGCGGAAAAGAAACGGCCGTTCCGGAGAAATCTATGTCCGATACCGCAAAAAACCACAACGAACACGAATACATCCTTCCGCCCAAATCGCCGCAGGCCGCAAAACCAGCCGCGCCGCCCCCGCCGGCCCCTAAAGACACCACAGAACCAGCCGCAGACGAGACGGATCCCTCGCTGGTTAAGCGCCTCACCAACCTGACCGGCGATGTAACGGTGGGTGCACTAAAGCTGGCTGTCAAAGCCGGCGGTGTGCCCATGCGCCTCGGCAAATCGCTCATCACCGATGGCGACAAGCTGAAAATGATGGTGGAAACAGGGCGCTATTTGCAAGATGTGCGTAAAGTGGCCGGACTCACCATCAGCGATCTGAACCATGCCCTGGACCTGGAGGATAAAACGCTGCTCGAAGCCGTGGAAAACGGCACCGCCACCCTTTCTTTCGAGCTGATATTGCGACTGGCCGCCCTGCTCGCCCGCCACGATCCACTCCCGTTCGTCATGCGCATGACCCGCACCTACAACCCGACGCTCTGGCGCATCCTGAACGATTGGGGCATCGGCCGCATCCCGCTGCAGTACGAACGCGAGCGGCAGTTTGTCAATATCTACCGGCGTCATGACGCTGCCCGGCAGCTTTCCGACGAAGGTTTTGCTGAGGTGCTAAAGTTTACGCAGGCGGCCTTTGAAATGGCGCTGCATTTTGTCGTGGAAAAAGAAGGCCTTACCGATTCCCTTGTCAACGTGGAAGAGGAAGAGCAGGCTTGAAAAACGGATAATGGTCAATGACCAACTGAGTGATACACCGAGTCGTTCTGAAAGATAAGATTTCCCCTGAGGAGCTACCATGTCTGATTTAGAAACCCAGTTTCAAACGGCCGCTGCCGCCGCCCAAAGTCTGCCCAATCGTCCCAGCAACGAAGAGCTGTTGAACCTGTATGCCCACTACAAGCAAGCCACCGCAGGTGACGCGGGCGGCAAACGCCCTGGCTTTACCGACCCGGTGGGCCGCGCCAAGTATGACGCCTGGTCTAAGCTGCGGGGAACTAGCCAGGAATCGGCCATGCAAGCTTACGTGGCTTTGGTGGAACGGCTGAAGAACACCTGATTTTTGCCCGCCGCAGACTTTTTCAACCTCCTCTTGGGACCGACGGCGTACGGCCGTTTGCCCCTGTCTCATCATCTCCGACCCTGCCCCTAAGATTTGACGTTTATGAGTGCGCGGATAAACGGCCGTCTCTCCGCTATAATCCAATCACGCCCAACTAACGTTCACCCGACCTGACGGCAGGTGGGGTAAAGTCCGAAAAAGGAAAACGACTATGCACCAAAACATCATCATCGGCATAGGCAGCATCCTGATTTTGGGTATCGCCGCCCAGTGGATTGGCTGGCGACTCAAAGTGCCGCCCATTTTGCCCCTGCTGATTATTGGCTTCATTGCCGGACCAGTCACCGGCCTGCTCCATCCAGACGAACTCATTGGCGACTTGCTGTTCCCGGTGGTCTCCATCTCTGTGGCTGTAATTTTGTTTGAAGGCGGCCTGGGCCTAAAGCGAGAAGAAGTGCTTGGCGTGCAGAAGATAGTGCAGCGCCTGATCAGCATCGGCGTGGTGGTTACGTGGCTGGGCGCCGGGCTGGCAGCGCGTTTTGTCTTTAACCTGAGCTGGAGTCTGTCGGCTCTGTTAGGCGCTATCCTCGTCGTGTCCGGGCCTACCGTGGTGCTGCCCATGCTGCGGTCCATCCGTCCGGTGAACCGCGTACGAACTATTCTGAAATGGGAAGGAATCCTGGTAGACCCGGTAGGCGCTACCCTGGCGGTGCTGGTTCTGGGGGTGATTGTCACCGGCGATCCCAACCATCTGACCGTGCCGGCCGTGCTGTTGGGGATTGGCCTGACGCTGCTGGTGGGCGGCCTGATTGGCGCGGCCGTGGCCGGGCTGATCATTTTGTTGTTTTGGCGTGACTGGGTGCCGGAATATTTGCAAACGGCCGTTACCCTCATGCTCGTCATCGCCGCCTTCCTTCTGTCCAACAGCCTGCGCACCGAATCCGGCCTGATGGCCGTGACGGTGATGGGCATCGTGCTGGCCAACCAGAGACGGGTAAACATTCAGCACATTGTTTCCTTCAAAGAAGAACTGGGTGTCTTGCTGCTGTCTGTGCTGTTTATCATTTTGTCGGCGCGGATGCGCCTGAGCGATTTTGCCGGTATCGGCTGGGAAGCGGTCGTTTATCTGGCGCTGCTGATTTTGGTGATACGGCCGTTAGCCGTGTGGTTTTCCACCATTCGTTCGGAGCTGCCCTGGCAAGAGCGCGTATTCATGGCCTGGATGGCTCCCCGAGGCATCGTGGCCGCCTCGGTAGCCACCTTTTTTGCCCTGGAACTGAGCAGCCTTGGTTTTGCCGGTACAGAGCAGTTGGTCGCCCTCACGTTCCTGGTGGTGGTGGGCACGGTGACGGTGTACGCGCTGACGGCCGGACCGCTGGCCCATGCCCTGGGTGTCGTGCAAACCAATCCGCAAGGCACGCTCATCGTTGGCGCGCACGGCTGGGCGCGGGAGATCGCCAGCGCCATTGAAGCAACGGGCTTCGAGGTGTGGCTGGTGGATACCAATCTGGTCAATGTGCGGGCAGCGGAGTTGGAGGGATTAACGGCCGTACACGGTAACATCCTCACCGACGACGTGCTGGACAGCCTGCCCCTCTCGCGCATCGGCCGCCTGCTGGCCCTCACCTCCAACAGCGAGTTAAACGCCCTGGCCGGCCTTTCCTTTTTGGACTATCTCGGCCGCGAGAACATCTTTATGCTGGCTTCCGCCACCGACGGCCTCTCGGACGTGAAGGCGCAGCTGCTGCGTGAGCACTGCCTCTTCGACGTAGACAAGGGCTATGACTATCTGGAGCAGCAGTTCGACAACGGGGCGGTGGTGGAGGTGGTGCCCATTTCGGACGGCTTCAGCTACCCGGACTTCCAGGCAAAGTATGGCGAATCGGCCACGCCGCTGTTCGTCACCGACGAGAAAGAGCTGAACGTGGTCCTGACACGAACGGCCGTGAACACGAAACCGGGCGGCCATCTCATCAGTGTTTTGCCGGGAAACGGCCGTGGCTGAAAGCCTTACGTTTAGAAAAGTTGCCAATTTTTTGCCCTTGGTTATCCTTACAGGTTATGAATCCATTCCACTGGGCTTTCGACAAACTCTATCCCGCCATTCGCTTTACTTATGAAGTCGTTCAGGGCCATGCCTGGTTCGACCAGATTACGCCGGAAGGCGACATTCAGGAAGAACTCTGGTTGGGCGGCGCGCCCACCTATGAAC
>Ga0116151_10000935_pt1 | contig 27060 bp, 25 predicted proteins | sample AD_UKC117_MetaG_FD_89893 | JGI IMG/M metagenome (GOLD analysis project Ga0116151, IMG submission 89893) | Active sludge microbial communities of municipal wastewater-treating anaerobic digesters from Hong Kong - AD_UKC117_MetaG | ecosystem: Engineered > Bioreactor > Anaerobic > Digestate... | reverse complement strand
CATCGCCGCCCAGGATGCCCGGGCCCTGACCCGGGCCGCCGGCGTCGGGCCGAAGCTCGCCGGGCGGATCGTCGCCGAGCTGAAGGACCGGGTGGCGAAGCTGCCGGCAGCGCTCGCCATCGGCGGTGCCGCGAGGCCGGCACCGGCGCCGGCCGGCGGCGTGGTCGAGGATGCGCTGGCGGCGCTGCAGAACCTGGGCTACGGCCGGAGCGAGGCCTATGCGGTGGTGGCGCGGGTCCAGAACGAGCTCGGAATCGACGCCACGCTCGAGCAGCTCCTCGCCGCCAGCCTCAAGGGCCTCGCCCGATGAGCGGGCCGCAGGGCGAGGAAGGTCGGCTGGTCGGTGGCGCACTGCAGGCGGCGGACGCCGATGTCTCGCTTCGGCCCAAGCGGCTCGCCGAGTTCATCGGCCAGGCCCAGCTCAAGAGCAATCTCGCCGTCTTCGTCGAGGCCGCCCGGTCGCGCGGCGAGGCCATGGACCACGTGCTCTTCGCCGGCCCGCCAGGGCTCGGCAAGACGACCCTGGCGCAGATCGTGGCGGCCGAGCTCGGTGTCGGCTTTCGCATGACCTCGGGGCCGATCATCCAGCGGGCGGGCGATCTGGCGGCGCTGCTGACCAACCTGCAGCCGCGCGACGTGCTCTTCATCGACGAGATCCACCGCCTCAGCCCGACGGTCGAGGAGGTGCTCTACCCGGCGATGGAGGACTTCCAGCTCGACCTGATGATCGGCGAGGGGCCGGCGGCGCGCTCGGTCCGGATCGACCTCGCCCCCTTCACCCTGGTCGGCGCCACCACCCGGACGGGGCTCCTGACCACGCCGCTCCGCGACCGCTTCGGCATCCTGGCACGGATGGAGTTCTACGGGCAGGCGGAGCTGCTCGAGATCGTCGAGCGGGGTGCCCGGCTGCTGCGGCTCGGGCTCACCGGCGAGGGGGCCGCCGAGATCGCCCGCCGGTCGCGCGGCACGCCGCGCGTGGCGACCCGCCTGCTGCGGCGGGTGCGCGACTTCGCCACCGTCGAGCAGCCCAATGGGGCGAGCCCGGTCGACCGCATCCGGGCGGATGCGGCACTGCAGCGCCTCGCTGTCGACCGGCTCGGGCTCGATGCCCTCGACCGCCGCTACCTCAACGCCATCGCCGTGCATTACGGCGGTGGCCCGGTCGGCGTGGAGACCCTGGCGGCGGCCCTCTCGGAGCAGCGCGACACGCTGGAGGAGACGGTCGAGCCCTATCTCCTGCAGCAGGGCCTCCTGCAGCGCACGCCGCGCGGCCGGCTCCTGACCCAGGCGAGCTGGCGCCATCTCGGCCTCGCCATGCCGGCCAGCGCCGTCGCCCAGGCCGAGCTCTTCGCCGGGCCGGACGATGCCGGCGAGGGCGAGCCTTGAGCGCCGCGCATCGATTGCCGGTTCGGGTCTACTACGAGGACACGGATGCCGGCGGCATCGTCTATCACGCCCGCTACCTCTGCTTCGCCGAGCGGGCGCGCACGGAGATGCTGCGCTCGCTCGGGGTCGAGCAGCGGGTGCTGCGCGACGAGGCGGACGGCGTCTTCGCCGTGCGCCGGGCGGTGGCCGAGTTCCTGCGCCCGGCGCGGCTCGACGACGCGCTGGTCGTCGAGACCGAGCTCCGCCATGTCCGCGGGGCGCGGCTCGGCCTGCTGCAGAACATCACGCGCGGCGGGCAAGTTCTTGTTTCCATTAAGGTCGAGATCGTCTTCATCAACTCCGACTTGCGCCCGCGCCGCTTACCGCCTTGGCTCGCCCTGCGTTTTGCCGAGGCCGGCCATTCGGTTGCTGGCGAAGCTTGACAAGCGTCGCGGGCGTGGCCGATAGCACGCTCGGCCAAGGCAACCGCCCCGGCAGGCCACCGGCGACGGGCCGCCACGGATCACCGCCACCATATCCGGGCCTGCCGGCCCGCCGTGTCGCTTCCCCTCCGCGACCAACGCGATTGACCGCATGGAATCCGATCCCATCAGCTCCGCGATGCTCGGCGAACCGACCGCCGGCATGAGCATTCTGGCTCTGGCGCTCGAAGCCGACATCGTTGTCAAGTTCGTCATGCTCCTTCTCCTCGTGGCCTCGCTCTGGGTTTGGGCCGTGGTCTTCGAGAAGGGCTTTCGCCTGGTCCGGCTGCGGCGCCAGACGGCGCTGTTCGAGCAGGCCTTCTGGTCGGGCACGCCCCTGGGCGAGCTCTATCGCCGGCTCGGCAAGCGCATCGACCACCCCATGGCGCTGATGTTCGCGGCCGGCATGGAGGAGTGGCGGGGCGGGCCCAAGGCGGTCAGCGGCGACGCCCAGGACCGGCTGGTCGGCCGCATCGGCCAGGTCATGCAGCTCACGCTGGAGCGCGAGATGCGCGGGCTCGAGCGCAATGTCTCGACGCTCGCGACCATCGGCTCGGCGGCGCCGTTCGTCGGCCTCTTCGGCACGGTCTGGGGCATCATGAACAGCTTCCAGTCGATCGCCATGACCAAGAACACCACGCTCGCCGTGGTCGCCCCGGGCATCGCCGAGGCGCTTTTCGCCACCGCCCTCGGGCTGCTCGCCGCCATTCCCGCGGTCATCGCCTACAACAAGATCTCGACGTCGGTCGACGGGCTCGGCGACCGTCTCGCCAGCTTCGCCGACGAGTTCGGCGTCGTGGTCAGCCGCGAGCTCGACAGCAGCCGGGTCGTGCCCTGATGGCGGCGACGGCGGTTGGCGGCACGGGTGGCCGGGGCGGCAAGTGGCGCCGCGGCCGGCAGCGGCGACAGATGGGCGAGATCAACGTCACGCCCTTCGTCGACGTGATGCTGGTGCTGCTCATCGTCTTCATGGTGACCGCACCGATGCTGACCATGGGGGTCTCGGTCGACCTGCCCAAGGCCGCGAGCTCGCCCATGCCCGGCCAGGACGAGCCGCTCTCGGTCAGCATCGATGCCTCGGGCACCATCTTCCTGCAGGAGACCGCGATCGAGCTCGACCAGCTCGCACCCCGGCTGCTCGCGATCACCGAGCAGAACGCCGAGGCGCGCATCTTCGTGCGCGGCGACCGGGCGATCGACTACGGGCGGGTGATGGCGGTGATCGGCAACCTCAACCGGGCCGGCTTCACCAAGGTGGCGCTGCTCACCGAGCAGCCGGACCTCGTGGTGGCCGAGTGAGCGCATGAACCGGTCGTTCATCGCCTCCGTTCTCTTCCACCTCGTCTTCATCGGCCTCGCCGTGCTCGGCCTGCCGCGGATGGCCGAGCGCCTGCCGATCGACGAGCCGTTCACGGTCGAGATCGTCGGCATCCCGGCGGCCCCGGAGCCGACGGAGGAGCCGCCGGCCCCACCGCCGGCCGAGGCGGCGCCGCTGCCGCCGCGCCAGGCGGCGAGCCCGGCGCCACCCCCGCCCGCACCCGAGCCCGAGCCGGAGCCGGAGCCAGCGCCGGAGCCGCCCCAGCAGCTGGCGGCACCCGAGCCGCCGCCACCTCCGCCGGCACCCGAGCCGCCACCCCCGCCGGCGCCGGAGCCACCGCCGCCTCCGCCACCCCCGCCGGCCGCCGAGCCGGTGCCGGCCCAGGCCGCCGCACCGGTGCCGCCGGCGCGGCCGCGCGCCCGGCCGGCGCCGCCGAAGCCGGTCGAGACCGCAGCCCCCGCACCCGAGCCGCCGGCCCCCGAGCCGCCCAAGGTCGAGCCGCCGGCGGTGAAGGTGGCGGCCCGGCCGAAGCCGCCGGAGAAGCCGGCGCCGCCGAAGAAGGCGGAGCCGAGCCCGGCGCCGGTGGCGAAGGACGACAACGACTTCAACGCGCTCTTGCGCAGCGTCGAGCAGCAGAACCGGCGCGTCGAGGCGCCCGAGCGGCGGCCCGGCACCGGCAACGCCGAAGCCGCGCGAACGGCCCCGCCGGCGGCGATGGCCGCACCCGTGGCCCTCTCGGCGAGCGAGCTGGCCGGCATCCGCCGGCAGATCGAGCGCTGCTGGAACGTGCCGATCGGCGTGCCGGGCATCGAGGCCATGCGGGTGAGTCTCAGGATCCAGCTCGAGGCCGATGGCTCGGTGCGCGAGGTGAGCATCGAGGAAAGCGGCCGCTTCGACGCCGATCACGGCTTTCGGACGGTGGCCGAGAGTGCCAGGCGGGCGGTGCTGAGCTGCCGCCTCGACCTGCCGGCCGAGAAGTACGCGGTCTGGCGCGACATGGTTTTGACGTTCTCTCCCGGGGATGCGCTGAGTGGCTGATCACTTGAAGGACCGGCGGCCGGGCGGGCCGACGCGACGGGCGATGCTGGCCGGCGCCACGGCCGGCCTCGGGCTCCTCGCCATGGCCGGTGGGGCCGCCGCCCAGGTGCGGCTCGACATCACCAAGGGTGTCGTCGAGCCCATTCCGATCGCGGTCAGCCCGTTCGCTGGCGAAGATGTCGGCACGCGCGACATCGGCCGGGCCGTGGCCGACGTTATCGCTGCCAATCTCGAGAGCTCGGGGCTCTTTAGGGTGATCGACCGGCGGGCCTACATCCAGGACCCGGAGAGCCTGCGCGAGACGCCGCGCTTCGCCGAATGGCGGCCGATCAATGCCCAGGCGCTGGTCACCGGTGTCGTCTCGCGGCCCGCCGCCGACCGGCTGGTGATCGAGTTCCGGCTCTGGGACGTCTTCAGCGGCAGCCAGCTGCGCGGCCTGCGCTACGAGCTGGCGGCCGATGGCTGGCGCCGGGTGGCGCACCAGATCTCGGACGTCACCTACGAGCGGCTGACCGGGGAATCCGGGTATTTCGACACCCGCATCGTCTATGTCAGCGAGAGCGGGCCGCGCACGCAGCGGGTCAAGCGCCTCGCCGTCATGGACCAGGACGGCCACAACCACCGCTTCCTCTCCGATGGCGGCCAGCTCGTGCTGACGCCGCAGATCGCCCCGGACGGCCGGCGCGTCGCCTATTTCGTGCTGCGCACGCCCGTGCCGCAGATCATGATGCTCGATCTGGCGACCGGCCGCTCGGCCCCACTCGGCGAGTTCCCGGGAATGTCGTTCACGCCGCGCTTCGCCCCCGATGGCAGTGTCCTGCTGCTCACGGTGGCCCGGGACGGCAATTCCGACATCTTCTCGTTCGACACGGCGACACGGCGCACCACCCAGCTCACCCAGTCACCGGCGATCGACACCTCGCCGAGCTTCAGCCCCAGGGGCGATCGCATCGTCTTCAACAGCGACCGGGGCGGCACGCCACAGCTCTACACCATGAACCGCGACGGCTCGAACGTGCAGCGCATCAGCTTCGGCACCGGCCGCTACGGCAGCCCGGCCTGGTCGCCACGCGGCGATCTCATCGCCTTCACCAAGATCCAGGGCGGCTATTTCCACATCGGCATCATGGAGCCCGATGGCGCCAACGAGCGGCTCCTGACCCGGAGCTTCCTCGACGAGAGCCCGGCCTGGGCGCCGAACGGGCGGATCATCGTCTTCACCCGCGAGGATCCCAGGACCGACCGCTCGCGTCTCATGACGATCGACATCACCGGCTACAACGAGCGCGAGCTGCCGACGCCGCTCGATGCATCCGACCCGGCCTGGTCCGGCTTGATTCCTTGAGGCCGGCCACGTATCCACGGGAAGCCGCCGTGCCGCAGGGGCGGTCCCGTCCATCGTCGCCAATGTTCCCGGCGCCCGCGCCAAACCCTCCTGCCACGAGGTGTCAGCCCATGAGACCGCTTTTCGCCATCCTGCCGGCTGCTCTGCTCCTGCTCGCCGCCTGCAGCTCCACGCCCGAGGATACGCTCGGCAGTGACGAGCAGGCGGGGGGCGCCACCTCCAGCGTCGACGGTGCCTACGGTGCCGGCGGTGCCCCGACCGAGCTGGGCGACGGCAGCTCCACGGTGATCGTCGAGGAGGATCTCTTCGCCAGCGGTGCCCCCGGCAGCCAGCAGGACTTCGAGATCAATGTCGGCGATCGGGTGTTCTTCGGCTTCGACAGCACGACGCTCGACGACGATGCCCGCGCCACGCTCGACCGGCAGGCGTCCTGGCTCTTCCAGTACCCGGCGACGTCCGTGACCATCGAGGGCCATGCCGACGAGCGCGGCACGCGCGAGTACAATCTCGCCCTGGGCGAGCGGCGCGCCACCGCGGTCAAGAACTACCTCGTAGCACTCGGCGTCACGCCGGACCGGCTGCTCACCATCTCCTACGGCGAGGAGCGCCCGGTCGACCCCGGCCGCGACGAGACCGCCTACGCGCAGAATCGCCGCGCGGTCACCGTCATCAACCTCGTCAACTAGCCGGCCCGGCTCCTGCCGATGGCGGCCGGGCACGAGGCTCGGCCGCCGGCTTGTCCGGCCTGAAGCGGGAGACCTTCGCCATCATGTCCCTGCGTCTCGCTGTCTCGCTCGCCGCCTGCCTCGTCGGCTTTACACCGGCCGTGGCCCAGGATCCGCAACCGTTGCGCATCGAGCGGGCCGCCCCGGCGCCGGCGCCGCTCCAGCAACCGGGTGCGGCGGCGCCCGCGGGGCAGGCGGTCGACGGGCGGGCGATGGCGGTGATGCAGAACCGGATCGCCGCGCTCGAGGAGGAGGTGCGGCGCCTGACCGGGCGGCTCGAGGAGGCCGAGTTCCAGGACCAGCGCACGCGCCAGCGGATCGACGATCTGGTCGCCGATCTCGATCGGCGGCTGATGGCGCTCGATCAGGCGGCGATGGCGCAGACCGCGCCGGAGGGCCGGGCGGCACCCCCGCCCGCCGACGATGCCGGGTCGGTCGGGCCGGCACTGGTTGCACCTGGGGCAGCCGGCGGTGATGCGGCGGCGGCAGATGTCGAGCCCGACCCGGCGGCGCGCGAAGGTCATGTGCTCGGCACCATCCCGCGCGATGCGGTGCTCGGCCTGCCGCAGCCCGATGGCAGCGGCCCGTCCGGCACGGCGCCGCGCGCCACCCTCGAGGGGACGGCCGCCGCGCGCTTCACCGCCTCGCTCGATCTCCTGCAGACCGGCGACTGGAGCGCCGCCGAGGTCGCCTTCGACCGCTGGCTGGCGGATTTCCCGGATGACCCGCAGGCGCCCGTGGCCGCCTACTGGCTGGGCGAATCGCAGCTGGCACGGGAGGATTTCGCCACCGCCGCCGCGACCTTCGCCGGCAACTACCGGACCTATGGCGACCAGGCACCGCGCGCGCCCGACAACCTGCTCAAGCTCGGCACGGCGCTGGCCGCGATGGGCGATCAGTCGCGCGCCTGCCAGACCTTCATCGAGATGGAGCGGCGCTATCCCAACGCGTCGCCGGCACTCCTGCAGGCCAGGGAGCGTGAGAGCCGCGCCGCCGGCTGCGGCTGAGTCTTCCGGCGAGCGGGCGCCGCTGAGCGATACCGAGTTCGCGGCGCTGATGGCCGCACTCGGCCCCTTCGAGCCCCGCCCGGCAATCGCCGCCGGCGTCTCGGGCGGGCCGGACAGCATGGCCCTCGCCCTCTTGCTGCGGGATTGGGTGGCGAGCCGCGACGGGCGTCTTCTGGCACTGGTGGTCGATCACGGCCTGCGCCCGGGATCCGCCGACGAGGCGGCGCTGGTGGTCGAGCGTCTCGCGGCACTCGGCATCGCAGCCCTGGTGCTCCGGGTCACGGGCGACTGGCCATCCGGGTCCATCCAGGCCACCGCGCGAGCCCGGCGCTACGCGCTGCTCGAGGCAGCGGCCGAGCGGGCCGGCATGCTGCACCTGGTGGTCGCGCATCATGCTGCCGACCAGCGCGAGACCGTGGCGATGCGGGCGGCCGCCGGCAGTGGCCCGCGCGGGCTCGCCGGCATGGCGCCGATCCGCGAGCTTTGCGCCGTCCGCCTCCTGCGACCCCTCCTGCCGGTCGAGCCAGCACGGCTGCGGGCGCTGCTTCGGGCCCGGTCGGTCGACTGGCTCGAGGACCCGAGCAATCGCGACCCGCGCTTCTGGCGGGCGCGGGCCCGGGCGGCGGGCGAGCTGCCGGCCCTTGTGAACGACACGACCGAACGTGCCGCCCTGGAGCATCGGCTCGCCCGTTTCCTGGCCGGCCATGCGCAGGTGCACCCGGCGGGCTTCGTCGAGCTGTCTCTGGATGCGCTTTCGGCCCTGGCGGCAGACGAGCGCCGCCAGCTCCTCGGCCGGCTGGTCGCGGCGGTCGGCGGGCGGGCCTTCGCCCCGCGCGGTCGCTCGCTCGCCCGCCTCGACGCCTGGCTCTGCGACCCTTCGTCGCCGCGCTGCTCGCTCGGCGGCACGCTGGTCGAGCGGCGCCGGACGCGCCTGCGGGTCCTGCGCGAGGCCCGCGGCCTGCCGGCCGAGCTGGCACTGGCAGGCGGCCGCACGATCTGGGACGGCCGGTTTCGCATCGACTGGCTTGGCGCGGAGGCGACCGCGGGCGGGCCGCCGAGCCTGCGCGCGGCCGGGCAGGGCGGGGGCGGAGCCCGGGCCCTGCGCGCCTGGCTCGCCGCCGTCGGCGCCCCCGAGCCGGCAGCGGCGCTGCCGGCCCTGGTCCTCGCGACCCTGCCGCTCGTTTCGCGCGATGCGCAAGTCCTGGCGCTCGGCCCCTGGGTGGCAGGCGCCGCGCGCGGCGTTCTGGCTGTGGTCTTTCGCCCGACGCATACCATGACGGCGGTCGGTTCCGCACCTTCGGTCTGTTGCGCCGACGAACAATTGACTTATCTTGGGTAAACCATAGGGAAGCATCGTCGCTTCGACCTTTCCCGGCACCTTGCCGGTCGAGGTGAACGGAGTGGCCGCTTTCCAACGAACGCCAGTTGCGAGGCTCTCACGTGAACAATTTCAGCAAGAACCTGGCCTTGTGGATCATCATCGGCCTGTTGCTGATAGCGCTTTTCAATCTGTTTCAGGGTCCGTCGTCGCGTGGCCCGCAGACCTCCATGGCGTTCTCCGATTTCCTTTCGGAGGTCGAGGCCGGGCGGGTCAACGAGGTCACCATCAAGGGGGATTCGATCTCCGGCACGTTCGCCGACGGTCGCCAGTTCTCCACCTATGCGCCCTTCGACCCGAACCTCGTCGACCGGCTGACCGCCAACGACGTGCGGATCAGCGCCCAGCCGAACGACGACAACATGCCGTCGCTGCTCGGCGTGCTGGTTTCCTGGTTCCCGATGCTGCTGCTGATCGGTGTCTGGATCTTCTTCATGCGCCAGATGCAGTCGGGTGGCGGCAAGGCCATGGGCTTCGGCAAGAGCCGGGCGCGGCTGCTGACCGAGAAGCACGGCCGGGTCACCTTCTCCGACGTCGCCGGCATCGACGAGGCCAAGGAGGAGCTGCAGGAGATCGTCGAGTTCCTCAAGAACCCGCAGAAGTTCCAGCAGGTCGGCGGCCGCATCCCCAAGGGCTGCCTGCTCGTCGGCCCGCCCGGGACCGGCAAGACGCTGCTCGCCCGCGCCATCGCCGGCGAGGCCAACGTGCCCTTCTTCACCATCTCCGGCTCGGACTTCGTCGAGATGTTCGTCGGCGTCGGCGCCAGCCGGGTGCGCGACATGTTCGAGCAGGCGAAGAAGCACGCGCCCTGCATCGTCTTCATCGACGAGATCGACGCGGTCGGCCGGCATCGTGGTGCCGGGCTCGGCGGCGGCAACGACGAGCGCGAGCAGACCCTGAACCAGCTCCTGGTCGAGATGGACGGCTTCGAGGCCAACGAGGGGGTCATCCTGATCGCCGCGACCAACCGCCCGGACGTGCTCGACCCCGCCCTCCTGCGGCCAGGCCGCTTCGACCGCCAGGTCGTGGTCTCCAACCCGGACGTGCTCGGCCGCGAGAAGATCCTGAACGTGCACGTCAAGAAGGTCCGGGTCGGGCCGGACGTCGACACGCGCGTCATCGCCCGGGGCACGCCCGGCTTCTCCGGCGCCGACCTCGCCAACATCGTCAACGAGGCGGCCCTGCTCGCGGCGCGGCGCGGCAAGCGCATGGTCACCATGGACGATTTCGAGTCGGCCAAGGACAAGGTCATGATGGGCGCCGAGCGGCGCTCGATGGTGATGACCGAGGAGGAGAAGAAGCTCACCGCGTTTCACGAGTCCGGTCATGCCGTGATGGCCTACTACTCGCCGGCCTCCGATCCCATCCACAAGGCGACGATCATCCCGCGCGGCCGCGCCCTCGGCATGGTCATGCGCCTGCCGCTCGGCGACCGGATCTCGGTCAGCCGCGAGAAGCTCAAGGCCGACATCGCCGTCGCCATGGGTGGCCGGGTCGCCGAGGAGCAGGTCTTCGGCCACGAGAAGGTCACGGCGGGTGCGTCGTCCGACATCCAGCAGGCGACCAAGATCGCGCGCTACATGGTGACCCAGTGGGGGATGAGCGACCTGCTCGGGCCCATCGGCTACGACGAGAACCAGCAGGAGGTGTTCCTCGGCCACTCGGTGACGCAGTCGAAGAACGTCTCCGAGGCCACCGCGCAGCAGATCGACGGCGAGATCCGGCGGATCGTCGAGGAGGGCTATCACCTGGCCCAGGAGACCCTGCGCGACCGGGCCGACGACCTGCACGCCATCGCCAACGCGCTGCTCGAGCACGAGACGCTGTCGGGCGAGGAGATCACCGCCATCCTCAAGGGCGAGCCGATGCCGGCTCCGAGGAAGGCCGGCGACGATGCCGCATCGTCCCCGCCCTCGGGCCGGCGTGGCTCGGTGCCGACGACCCGGCCGGCCGATGACGGCCCGTCGGGCGACCCGGCGCCCCAGCCCGGCGCCTGAGCGGCGCCAGACGACAACACTCCTGCAGCTTCAGACGCCGGCCTTCGGGCCGGCGTCCTTGCTTCCGGGTGGACGGTAGCGGCGCTCGAGCAGCCGGAAGACGAAGGGTGCGGTCATGACGACGATGGCGATCCGCACGATGTGATGGGTCGCGACGAAGGCCGGATCGACGCCGAGGGCGAGGGCGATGACGCTCATCTCGGCGACCCCGCCCGGCACCAGGGCGAGGAGCAGCAGCAGGGGCTCGGTGCCGGTGGCGAGATGGACCAGAGCCGCCACCACGAAGGATGCCGCGAACATCACGAGCGTGAGGCCGATGCCGGCGATCATCGTCGCCAGCACGTCGTGCAGCCTGAAGCCGACGAAGCGGGCGCCGATCGAGCAGCCGATGACGAGCTGGGCGATGGCGACGAAGAGCACTGGCGGTGCCCCCTCGAGCAGGCCGGTGAGATGGCCGATGGCGCTGACCACCATGCCGCCGAGCAGGGTGGGGGCCGGCAGCCTGAGCATGGTGCCGAGCCAGCCGCCGATTCCCGCCGCGAGCAGCAGGCCCGCGACCTCGAGCCAGCCGGCTCTCGCTGCCGCCGGCAGCGCCGACGGCAGCTCGATGCCGAAGGCGCGGACCAGGAGCGGCACGGTGAGCACGATCAGCAGCACCCGGACGGTGTGAACCAGGGCAATGCGCCGGGCGTCGCCGCCGGCCCGGTCGCCCAGGAGGACCATCTCGCCGAAGCCGCCCGGCATGCCGGCGAAGAACGTGGTCCTTGGATCGAAGCGGGTGACCAGCCTGAGATAGGTCATGCTGGAGACGGCCACGAGGGCGACATAGATCGGCAGGACGAGCAGCGTCGGCAGCCAGGTCCAGAGATTGGCGACGAGCTCGGGCGTGAAGCCGCTGCCGAGCAGCACGCCGATGATCGCCATCATGGGGTCGCGCAGGGTCACCGGCACCGCGACCGGCAGCCGGGTCAGGGCGGCGAGGGTGGTGGCGATCATCGGCCCCATCATCCAGGGCAGCGGCCAGCCGAGCCACGAGAAGAGGAGGCCACCGGCGAAGCCGATGGCCAAGGCGAGACCGAGGCCCCGCCATTGGGCGGCGGTGAGAGGGTTGCGCACCCGCCCGCTCAGGCGTCGAGCCCCGCCATCCTCGTGATCAGCGCCCAGTGGGCGTCGCTCACCGGCATGACCGAAAGCCGCGACTGGCGCACCAGCGCCAGGTCGGCGAGCGCCGGGTCGGCCTTGATCGCCTTCAGGGACACCTCCCGGGGCAGCGGCCGCACGGGCGCCACATCGACGCGCACCCACTTGCCGGCCGGGTCATCCGGATCGGCATAGGCCGCGCGGGTGATCTCCATAATGCCGATGACGGCGGGGTCGACCAGCGAGCGGTAGAAGAAGGCGCGGTCGCCCTTCTGCATGGCCCGCATGTTGGCGGCCGCCTGGTGGTTGCGCACGCCGTCCCAGCCGGTCCCGCCCTCGGCGACCAGCCGGTCCCAGCTGTAGTCCTCGGGCTCGGTCTTCATCAGCCACTGCGCCATGTCAGCGGCTCCGGGGGGCTGGCTGGCCCAGGCAGGCGGTCTCGTATTCCAAGGCGGGCTCTCCCGATGTGCTTGGCTTGCTGGGGTGCCGGTTGCTGCTAGGCTCTGGGGCTGTGAAGCGCAAGATGCCGGGGCCTTTCGCCGCCCCTGTGCGACCGGCTGCGCTGTGGCGTTTACTTGGCGGCGACGGGTTGATAGAAGCGCGCCAGTCACCGCCACCCAGCCTCGATAGGCCCCTTTGATGAAACTGCTCGCCGGCAACAGCAATCGGCCGCTGGCCGAGGCGATTGCGGCCTATCTGCGCGTCGACCTGACCAAGGCCACGGTGCATCGCTTCGCCGACATGGAAGTCTTCGTGGAGATCCACGAGAACGTGCGCGGTGAGGACGTCTTCATCATCCAGTCGACCTCGTATCCGGCGAACGACAACCTGATGGAGCTCCTGGTCTGCATCGATGCGCTCAGGCGCGCGTCGGCGCGGCGCATCACCGCGGTCATCCCCTATTTCGGCTATGCGCGGCAGGACCGCAAGCCCGGCCCCCGGACGCCGATCTCGGCCAAGCTCGTGGCCAATCTGATCACCGAAGCCGGGGCGAACAGGGTGCTGACGCTCGAGCTGCATGCCGGCCAGATCCAGGGCTTCTTCGACATCCCCGTCGACAACCTCTATGGCGCGCCCCTGATGGGCCCCGACGTGCAGAGCAATTTCGGCACGGACGACGTGGTCATCGTTTCACCGGATGTCGGCGGCGTGGCCCGGGCGCGCGCCTACGCCAAGCGGCTTGACGCCAATCTGGCGATTATCGATAAGCGCCGCGAGCGGGCCGGGATCTCCGAGGTGATGAACGTCATCGGCGAGGTCGACGGTCGCCACTGCGTGCTTGTCGACGACATCGCCGACAGCGGCGGCACCTTGTGCAATGCCGCCGACGCGCTGCTCGCCGAAGGCGCGGTGTCGGTCCAGGCCTACGTCACGCACGGCGTGCTGTCGGCGGGGGCGGTCGCCAGGATTGCCGCGAGCAAGCTCGACCGGCTGGTGATCACCGACAGCATCCGGCCGACCGAGGGTGTCAGGGTGACCGAGAAGATCCGGGTGCTCTCCGTGGCCCAGCTGATGGGCGAGGCGATCAGCCGGATCGCCAGCGAAAGCTCGGTGTCGAGCCTGTTCGACTAGCGGCGCCGCACCATGGTGCGAGTGTTCAACCAGAAATGACCTGTCCGGGGCGGCAATCCCGCGCGTGCCGGAGGGGTGAAAGGGAAGACCGATGAGCGAGACCATCCAGTTGACGGCGGAGCCGCGCGAGCGGACCGGCAAGGAAGGGGCGCGCGCGCTCCGCAAGACCGGCATGGTGCCGGCCATCGTCTATGGCGGCAAGGAGCCGCCGCAGAAGGTGGCGCTGGTCGACCGGGAGATCCGCCGCCAGCTCGAGCTGAACCCGCGCTTCTTCAGCTCGGTCGTCGAGCTCAAGCTGGGCAAGAAGGTGATCCAGGTGATCCCGCGCGAGGCGCAGCTCCATCCGGTGAAGGACCACCCCCTGCACGTCGATTTCCTCCGCGCCGCCAAGGGCTCGACCGTGACCGTCGAGGTGCCGGTGCATTTCCTCAACGAGGAGCGCTGCCCGGGTCTCCGGCGCGGCGGCGTGCTCAACATCGTGCGGCGCGAGATCGAGCTGGTCTGCCCGGTCGAGGCGATCCCCGAGCGCATCGACGTCGACCTCGCCGCCGTCGAGATCGGCGATTCCGTGCATATCAGCGCCGTCACCCTGCCGGCCAACGTGACGCCGACCATCACCGACCGTGACTTCACGATCTGCGCCGTGGTCGGCCGCGGCCCGACCGCCGACGAGGACGAGGAAGGCGAGGGCGAGGGGGCCGAGGCGGGCGGCGAGGCCGACGACTGAGCCCGCCAGGCTCGGGCACCGGCGGGATGCGGCTGCTCGTCGGGCTGGGCAATCCCGGCGCCGCCTATGCCGGGCAGCGGCACAATGTCGGCTTCATGGCAGTGGAAGCGGTGGCCGAGCGCCACCGCTTCCCCGCCTGGCGGCGCAAGTTCCAGGCCCTGGTCACCGAGGGGCCGATCGGCGGCGAGCGGGTCATGCTGCTGAAGCCGCAAACCTACATGAACGAATCCGGTCGGGCGGTCGGCGAGGCCATGCGCTTCCTGAAGCTGCCGCTCGACGACCTCGTCGTGCTGCACGACGAGCTCGACCTGGCGCCGGGCCGGCTCAGGGTGAAGCAGGGCGGCGGCGTCGCCGGCCACAACGGCCTGCGCAGCCTCGACGCCCATCTCGGCAGCCGCGACTTCAAGCGGGTGCGGATCGGCATCGGCCATCCGGGCCACAAGGACCGGGTGACCGGCCACGTCCTCGGCGACTTTCAGAAGGCCGACCGGCCGTGGCTCGAGGCGATGCTGGATGGCATCGCGGTCGCCGCCCCGTTGCTCGTGGCTGGCGACGACGCGGGCTTCATGAACCGCGTCGCCCTCGAGATGCAGCCGGTGCTCAAGAACGGTCAGGGCGGCGTGTAGGCGGCGCCGCGCGGCCCGTCGAGGAAGCCGTTCGCGAAACGGGCATCCGGCAGCGGCGCCGCGGGCGCGGCCGGCCTCGCCATCCAACCTTCGACGGCGGGGCTCGGCCAGCGCCACCATGTCGACGGTGTGCGGCGACAGGCGGAAGGAGCCGACGCCGGCGGCAGTCAGCCGGTCGAGATCGCCGATCAGGCTGGCATGGGCGAAGGACAGGGTCTGCACCCCGTTGACCGCGAGAAAGCGCTCGCCGTCGAGCGTGCCGTGCAGCATGCCGAGAAGGGCGGCGAGCGATCCGCTGAGCCGTGCGTCGAAGGCGGGCAGGCGGCCTCGCCCGAACGGCACGATGGCCGAGCGCCCGGCGCCGGGACGCGCGAGAAAAACGAAAGGAACATCGGTCGGATCGACGAGAAAGCGCCTTTCGGCATGCTCGCCCTGTTCGGCGAGCGTGCCGGTGCGTCGGGGCGATCATCGGCCGGCGCACCCGCCTGCCGCGGTCGCGGCGTCGGGCGCGGCGGCCCGCCGGGTCGCCAGCACGAAGCCCGTGACCAGCACGAGCTCGAGGCCGGCGGCGGCGGCGCCGGCGGCTCCGGCCGCGACGAGGCCGAAGTGCTGCATCAGGGCGAGGAGGGCCAGGAGCTGGGCGCCGCGGCCGATGGCCTGCGCCAGGAGCAGGCGGCCGGCGTGGCCGAGCATGACCAGCACCGAGGCGGACGGCATCACCAGCGCCAGAAGCGCGGTCTGCAGCGCCAGGAGGACGAGGACCGGATGGGCCGCGGCGAACGCCTCGCCGAAGAAGAAGCCCAGGAGCCGGTCGCCGAAGAGCCCGAGGACGACGAGAAGCGGGGCCGCGAAGCAGGCCGTGCCCAGAAGCGTGCGGCGAAACAGGCGCCAGAGCGTCGCCATGTCGGCCGCTGCCACGAGGCGGGCGAACTCGGGATCGACCGCGCGCCTGACGATCTGCAGCGGCCGCTCGATGACGGCGGCCACCTGATAGGCGACGAGGTAGAGCCCCGCCGCGACCGGGCCGAGCATGGCCCCGACCAGCACGGTGGCGAGGCGCCCCGAGACCATGCCGAGCGTGCCCTGCAGGTTGGTCCAGAGCAGCATGCGCCAGAGCCCCTGGTGCGGGCGGACGAGGCCGCGCACGCGCAGCCTGAGATCCTTCAGCCAGCCGCCCCGGTGCAGCTCGAGATGGGCGAGGCGCCAGAGCAGCAGCGCCTCGGCGCTGCCGGCGAGCGCCCAGACGGCAGCGAACACCGGCAGGCCCGCCCCGCCGGCCCAGGCGGCGAGGCAGCCCACGAGACGGAGCGTCGGCGTCACCGGCCGGGTCCAGGCGATGAGAGCGAAGCGATCGAGCAGGCGCAGGATGCCGATCGGCGTGGCGCCGTTCGAGGCGATGACGACGAGGCAGTACCAAAGTGCTGTCTCCCGATAGGCCTCGTCGAGGCCGAGCCGCGGGCCGAGCCAGCCGAGCGCCACGACGCCCAGCGCCATCGCCGCCGCCACGCCGGCGAGCTCGACCCCGACTCCGAGGGTCAGCAATCCCTGGAGATCCCGCCGGCGCTGGTCGGCGAGGCAGCTCGCCCCGTAGCGGAGGATGACCTGGTAGACGTTGAATCGGCAAAGGCCACCCATGATCATGGCATAGGCATGAAAGATCATGAGAACGCCGAACGCCTCGGCGCCGAGGCCGCGCGCCGCCACGGTCACCGAGCCGAGCGCCAGGATTCCCGCGACACCGTTGCCGCTGAGCAACAGGCCGGTGTTGCGGGCGATCCGGCGCAGGAGATGGTCGTCGAAGAGGCGGCGCAAGGTTCCTCGGTCGGCAGCTGGGGCAATCGACGATCGGCTACCACGGCACCGTCGCCGGCAACCCCATGACGGCTTGGCTTGACCACGAATTCGGCATTCCCTATGCCGATTTCCGACGCGGCCGGCAAGAAGCGGCCGCAAGAGGCGGCCTGCCCGATCAACGGGATCCTCGGCTCCATGCATATCGGGATGTTTTTCTCGGGGCTCGCCGGCGGCGGCACGCAGCGCCGCATGCTCGCCCTGGCGCGGGGGTTCGCCGCCCGTGGCCATGAGGTGGACATCCTCGTGGCATCTGCCGAGGGTGCTTTCCGCGCGGAGGTGCCGCCCGATGCCGGCCTCGTGGCACTCGGCGCCGACTGGCGGCGCCTGCCCCTGATCGGCCGGCACCGCGGTCTCTGGGTGCCGCTCGCCGCCCGCGCCCTCGGCCGGCGGCTCAGGGCGGCACCGCCGGATGTCCTCCTCGCCAGCTCGACACCGGCGAACCTCACCGCTTCCCTGGTCCGCCGCCGCGCCGCACCGGCTGTGCCGCTGGTCCTCACCCTCAATCTGCCGCCCTCGGCGGTGAGCGGGGGCCTCGGCCGGGGGGGCCGGCCGCTCCGCGCCTTGATGCGCCGGTGCTACGCCGAGGCCGATGCGCTGGTCGCCATTTCGGCCGGTGTCGCCGCCGATGCCGCGGCCATGCTCGACCTGCCGGCCGCGCGCATCGCCGTCGTCATGAACCCGATCGACACTGCGCGCATCCAGGCGCTGGCAGGGCAGGACCCTGGTCATCCCTGGCTCGAGCCCACGGCCCCGCCGCTCCTCCTCGCCGTTGGCAAGCTCAAGGCGCAAAAGGACTTCCCGACCGTGCTCGAGGCCTTCGCCCGGGTCCGTGCCGTGCGTCCGGCACGGCTCGTGGTGCTCGGCGACGGCGAGGAGCGGCAGTCGCTCGTGCACCTCGCGGGCCGGCTCGGCATCGCCGCCGACGTGGCCTTCATGGGCTTCGTCGCCAATCCTTTCGCCTGGATGGCGCGTGCCCGCGTATTCGTGCTCGGCTCCCGCTTCGAGGGCTTCAGCAACGTGCTGGCCGAGGCGCTGGCCGTGGGCTGCACCATCGTCAGCACCGACTGCCCGCACGGCCCGCGCGAGCTGCTCGACGAAGGCCGGCATGGCCGGCTCGTGCCGGTGGGCGACGCCTCGGCCATGGCCGAGGCCATGCTCGCGGCGCTCGACGATCCGGCCGATCCCGGCCGCCAGCGGGCGCGCGCCGCCCGCTTCTCGGTGGGTCGCGCCGTCGATGGCTATCTCGAGGTGCTGACCGCCGTCGCGGCACCCGATCGGCACCTTCGAAGGGCCGGCTGATGGACCGGCAGGAGCGGCGTCTGGCCATTCTCGTTCGGGCCCTCGACGGCGGTGGCATGCAGCGCAACACGAAGCGGCTGGCCGGCGCCTTCGCCGCGCGCGGCCATCCGGTCGACGTTCTGGCCACCGACGTGAGCGGGCCGATCCGCCAAGGCATCGAGAGCGTGGCCCGGCTCGTGGCGCTGGCAGGGGGCAGCCATGTCACCGGGCGCCTTCTGGCGCTGCGCGCCGGCTGGCGCGAGCGCACGGCACTCCGCCCGCTGCTGCTCGGCGGTGGGCCGGGCATCCTCGCCCATCTGCCGGCGCTCGTCGCCTATCTCCGCCTGGCCCGCCCGACGGCCCTGCTGGCGCTCGGCACGCAGTGCAACCTCGCCGCCCTTTGGGCGCGGCGCCTCGCCGGCACACACACGCGCGTCGTCGTCAGCGAGCGCAACACCCTCTCGCTGGTGGTCGCCAACACCCGCCGCCGCTTTCGCCGCGCCTACCCGGCCCTGGTCGCGCGCACCTATCCCGAGGCCGACGGCATCGTCGCGGTCAGCCGTGCCGTGGCCGACGATCTCGCCCGGACCTGCCACCTCGCCGCCGACACCATCACCACCATCCCCAATCCAGTGCCCGAGCCCGAGGACAGAGGTGCCGACGACCGGGCCGGAAACGCCCCGGCCCATCCCTGGCTCGGCCCGGATCAGCCGCCGCTCATCCTCGGCGTCGGCCGGCTGAACTGGCAGAAGGACTTCGCCACGCTGCTCGAGGCCTTCGCCCTCGTTCGGCGGCGACGGCCGGCGCGGCTGGCGATCCTCGGCGAGGGCGAGGAGCGCCAGCGGCTCGAGGCCCGTGCCCGGGAGCTCGGCATCGCCGCCGACGTCGTCATGCCGGGCTTCGTCGACGACCCGTTCGCCTGGATGGCGCGGGCCCGGCTCCTGGCGCTGACCTCGAGCCAGGAAGGCTTCGGCAACGTCATCGTCGAGGCGCTGGCCTCCGGCTGCCCGGTCGTGGCCAGCGACATTCCCGGTGGCCCGCGCGAGATCCTCGACGGCGGGCGCTACGGCAGCCTCGCGCCGCCCGGCGACGCCGGGGCCTTCGCCGAGGCCATGCTCGCCGCAATGGACGACCCACCAGCGCGGGCCCTGCTCGTCGGCCGGGCCGGGGACTACGCCCTCGGCCCGATCGCCGAACGCTACCTCGCTTTGCTGCTCGACAAGGAGCTCGAATGACCATCGACACCGATGATGGCGTGTTCGCCGAGGACGCCGCGGCACTGCATGCCCTGGTGCCGTCGACACCCGCCAAGCACATTGCCGTCTTCATCTACGCCCTGACCGGTGGCGGTGCCCAACGCCGCACCGTGACCCTGGCCAACGGCTTCGCCGAATGCGGCCACGATGTCGATCTCGTCGTCGTGCACGCCCGGGGCGTCATCCACCACGAGCTGGCGCCGCGCGTGCGGCTGGTCGATCTCGGCGACGGCTACGGCCGGCTGCATGCCGCGGCCTGCCGCCGTGGCGCGCCACGCGGCCTGCAGACCGCTCTCGCCGTTCCGGCACTCGCTCGCTACCTTCGGCGCCGCCGGCCGGACGTGCTGCTGTCCGCCGCCAGCCACGTCAATCTCGTCGCCGTGGCGGCGGCACGGCTGTCGCGCAGGCCCATCCCGCTCGTCCTTCGCGCCAGCAACCATCCGTCGGGCAATCTCGCCCACCATCCGCCGGTCCAGCGCCTCGTCCGCGCCTGGCTCAAATGGCTGGCCCGCCGCTTCTATCCCCGCGCCGATGCCATCATCGCCGTTTCGAGCGGTGTGGCTCGTGAGCTCGGCCGCCTCACGGCGCTGCCGCCGGAACGCATCACGGTCATCGACAACCCGGTGCTCACCGCCCGACTGCGCCGGCGCATGGCCGAGCCGCTCGAGCATCCCTGGCTGGCACCCGGCAGCCCACCCGTCATTCTCGCCGCCGGCCGCTTCACGCTGCAGAAGGGTTTTCCGACGCTGCTCGAGGCCTTTCGTCGGATCGCGCGTGATTGCGACGCCCGCCTGGTCATCCTCGGCGACGGCCCCGGTCGCGAGACCCTCGCCGCGCGGGCAAAGGCACTCGGCCTCGGCGAGCGGGTGCTCATGCCGGGCTATGTCGACAACCCGCTCGCCTGGATGTGCCGTGCGCGCCTCTTCGTCCTCTCCTCGCTCTGGGAGGGCCTGCCGGGCGTGCTCGTCGAGGCCCTGGCCTGCGGCCTGCCGGTGGTGAGCACCGCCTGCCCGAGCGGCCCGGCGGAGATCCTCGAGGACGGTGCTCATGGCACCCTCGTGCCCGTCGGCGACGCCGAAGCCATGGGTCGCGCCATCCTGGCGGCGCTCGCGGCCCGGCCGGAGCCCGAGCGGCTGCGCGCGCGGGCCGAGCATTTCGCCCTCGCCCCGTCGATCAAGGCCTATCTCGACGTGCTCGAGGCGGTGATCCGTCGCCGCGCGCCCGAGCGGCTCGCCTGGTCGCCGCCCTGGCCGCTCACCGTGCGGCTCGACTGGACCTCGCCCGAAGGTCTGTCCCGTGCGCTCGGCCGCGTCTGCCGCGCGCCCGGCGATCTCTTTCGCGCCTGGCCGGGCAATGCCGACCACCGCCAGCGCATGGCCCGCATGATGCAGGCATTCGCGATCGATCCCGACCGGGCGGCCGACACGCGTTGGCAGGAGCTCGTCGCTGCCGATGCGCGCTGCGCCGGCTGCGTGCGGATCGCGCGCTGCGCCGCCTGGCTGGCACGACCCGGGCCGGCCGCCGAGGCCGCGAGCTTCTGTCCCAATGCCGGGCTCTTCGGCACGCTCGCCGACGAGGCGGTGAGAGAGCGGGCCGCGGCCAGCGCATGATCGAGGGCATGGCCCGGAGTTCCGGCGCGAGCACCCTGCCGCGCGGGCAGGCTCCTAGCGCCGGAGCTCGAGCAGGGCCAGGCCGAGGGCGAGGGCCAGCATGGCCGCCACGACATCGCGGCGGCTGACCCCGCCAGTCCTGGCCATGGCCCGTTCGCGGGCCGCCGCATCGACCAGCGATCGCTCGAGCCGGCGGCCGAGGGCGGTGAAGCGGCCCAGATAGAGACGATTGGCGAACGTGCCCTGGACCAACATCGCGGCGAGCTGAAGACCGCAGAGCAACCAGGGCGACCAGCCGTGGCGCCAGAGCTCGAGCCAGAGCAGGAGCCAGAGCACGCTCGCCAGGGCGACCAGGCGCAGTCGCCGATAGGCGAACCAGAAGGGGCCATAGAGCGCGGCGTGGCGGTTCCAGCTCGTCTGCCGCCCGCGCCACGCCATTTGTCGCCAGGTCTCGTCGTAATAGCTGGCATGCGGCCCGACGAAAGTCCTGGCTGCGTCGAAGGCGAAGTCGGCTTGTGGTGCCACGACATCGATCGTCTGATTGCTGTGCATCGGGCCGGCTCCACGCCACATGGCTTCGAGGGGCGACAGGGGGTCGAGTGTTGAATAGTGGTGAGCCCCCGCCCGGGTCAAAAGCTGAATGACCGGTTAACCAGAGAAGCCCCGGGGCCGCGTACGACGGTGCTGCCCCGCCTTTAACCTCCCGGCAAGGTTGCCGGGAGGATTCGCACGTCGGACGCTTGCCGGCACCTCTTGAACCGCCCTCGCGACTGCCCATCTCTTGGGAGCCGAAGGTCGCACCGCGAGTTCGGCAAGTATCGGCCAAGGCGTGTCCGCATGGAGCGCCGAGCCTGTCAGTATCGCTCAACTGGAGGATACCGTGAGCACTGTCCGTTTCGATCCCTTCTTTCGCACCGTCCGTGACCTCGACCGCATGACCGACGAGCTGCTCGGCAGCCGCGGCGGCTTCGCGCCGGAATACGACATCGAGGACCAGGGCGAGGACCGTTTCGCCATTGCGCTGGCCCTGCCCGGCTACGATCTCGACGAGCTCGAGATCACCGCCAAGGACCGCCAGCTCGTGGTCAAGGGCGAGCCCAAGGCCGGCAACCGCGCCAACTACATCCGTCGCGGCATCGCGCGGGCCTCGTTCCAGCGCAGCTTCACGCTCGGCGAGCATATCGAGATCGCGGGTGCGTCGCTCGACAAGGGCATCCTGCGCGTCGAGCTCGAGCGGCGCGTGCCCGAGGCGATGAAGCCGCGGACCATCGCGATCGCCGCCCCGGCCGCTGGCCAGCCGGCGCCACAGCCGGAGGCCGCGGCGGTCGAGCAGGCTGCCTGAGGCACCACCGATCGACGTTGACGAGCATCCGAAAGCCTGGCGGGTCGCGGCCCGCCAGGCTAGCTTCCTGCCCGGGCAGCGGACGGGCCGGATGCCGGACGAATTTCCCCTGGAAAGGGCTGGATGAGCGACGAGCTCTATACGACACTCGGGGTCGGCAAGACGGCGTCGGACGACGAGATTCGCAAGGCCTATCGGCGTCTGGTCAAGACCTGTCATCCCGACACCAACCCGAACGACAAGCGGGCGGAAGAGCGCTTCAAGGCGCTCGGCCGTGCCTATGCGATCCTGGGTGATCCGGACAAGCGCAAGCGCTACGACCGCGGCCTGATCGACGCGGACGGCAACGAGCGCGGGCCGCAGGGCTTCGGCGGCGGCTTCGGCGGCTTCGATCCGGGACGCGCCGGCGCGCGTCGGACCTACCACCGCAGTGCCGGCCACCGCAGTGCCGGTCCCAACGCCGAGTTCGGCGGCTTTGCCGGCTTCGACGACGTGCTGAGCGATCTCTTCGGCGGCAGGACCGGCCGGCGTGCCAATGCCCGGGCACGCGGCGAGGATCTGAAGCTCACCGTCAGCGTCGATTTCCTGGAAGCCGTCAAGGGTGGCAAGCGCCGGGTCGGGCTGCCCGACGGACGGCACCTCGACGTGACCATCCCCGCCGGCATCGAGAACGGCCGGGTGCTGCGTCTCAAGGGCCAGGGCATGGCCGGTGGCGACGCCCTGATCGAGGTCCAGGTGCGGCCGCACGAAGGCTTTCGCCGGGACGGGCTCGATATCCATCTCGACCACAGCATACCGCTCGACCTCGCGATCGCCGGTGGCCGGGTGACGGTGCCGACCATCGACGGCCCGGTGGCCGTGACGGTCCCTCCCTGGACCAGCTCCGGCCGCACGCTCCGGCTGAAGGGGCGCGGCATCGGCCAGGGCGGACGCCAGGGCGATCAGCTCGTGCGGCTCGAGATCCTCCTGCCGGACCGAGCGGACGAGACGCTGCAGCGCTGGGCCCGGGACCGGGTCAAGGCGACTGCCTGAACCAGGGTCTGGGCCCGATCACACCCCGAGCACGTGGACGGTGACGCGGGCGACAGTCTCGCGGAGCATCCGGGCGAGCATCGCCACGCGACGGGAGCCCGTGAGGCGCCCATCCCCGCCAGGGCTCCTTGCAGGCCTCCTTGCCGTGGCCGATTCCGACGGTCCGGCTCCCTATTTCAGCCGAGCTCGGACCCTAGGCGCCGCCAATGAGGATGCCCGCGGCCAGCACCAGCGCCCCGCCCAGCACGACCTGGAAGGTCGCCCGGGCGAAGGGCGTCTCCATGTAGCGGTTCTGGATCCAGACGATGGCCCAGAGCTCGATGAAGACGACGATGAGGGCGATGACAGTGGCCGTCCAGAACTCGGGGATGAGATAGGGCAGGGCGTGGCCGAGGCCGCCGAGCGTGGTCATGATGCCGGATGCCAGGCCGCGCTTGATGGGCGAGCCGCGGCCCGAGAGCTTCCCGTCGTCGTGGGCGGCCTCGGTGAAGCCCATCGAGATGCCGGCGCCGATCGACGCGGAAAGCCCGACGAGGAATGTCGTCCAGGTGCTCTGGGTGGCGAAGGCGGTGGCGAAGATCGGCGCCAGGGTCGAGACCGAGCCGTCCATCAGCCCGGCGAGGCCCGGCTGCACCCAGGTCAGGATGAACTGGCGCCGGGCGGCGCTGTCCTCCTCGCCGCGCGTGTCGTCGTCGAGATGGCGCGCCTCCAGATCACCTGCCTTGCGAACATGGCCGGCCTCCGCGGCGGCGAGATCGCCGAGCAGCTTGCGTGTCTCGGCGTCGGCCGTGCGGCCGGCGGCGGCGACGTAGAAGGCGTGCGCCTGGCGCTCCATGGCCTGGGCCTCCTCGCGGATCCGCTCGAGGCCCAGGTTCTCCACCAGCCAGACAGGCTTTCTGCTGTAGAAATCGGCCACGTGCTCGCGGCGGATCGGCAGGATCAGCTCGCCGAAGCGCTTGCGGTAGAGCTCGATCAGGCGATGGCGGTGGCGGTTCTCCTCCTCTGCCATGCCGATGAAGACGGCGGCCGAGGCCGGGTAGGCGTCCTGCAGCTTCTGCGCATAGAGGGCGTAGATGCGCCCGTCCTCCTCCTCGGCGGAAATCGCCAGGGCCAGGATCTCCTGCTCACTTAGCTGGTCGAAGCGACGCTTGCCGCCGAAGCGGGGCAGGGGGAAGAGGCTGATCATCGAGGCTCCGGGTTTAGATCGATTCAAATCTAGACGATCGGTCCGGGGCGGCAAGCCGCCTGATGCGGCGCCCGCTCACTTTCGCTCGCGACCGCGCGGATCGAGCTTGAAGATGCCGGGTGAGGTGCGGATCAGCCCGACGAAACCCTCGCGGCCGGTGGTGGGGAGTCGTGGCCGGCGGCTGATCCGGTAGACGGTGAAGAGCAGGAAGAAGCCGTGCACGCCCGAGGTGTACCAGAAGAGCGCCTGGGGCCCGAGGAGGGCCACGGCACCGGCGCCGAGGAGCGGCCCGACCATGGCGCCGATGCCGTAGACGAAGAAGAGCCCGGCCGCCACCTCGACGAACTCGTCGGGCTGCGCCAGGTCGTTGGCGTGCGCCACCGAGAGCGAGTAGATCGGAATGGCGAAGCCGCCGAAGAGAAAGCCGGTGAGAATGATCGCCGTGGGTGAGAGCCCGGTCGCGACCGACATGGCGAAGCTGGTGGCGATGGCACCTGTGGTCGTGGCGAGCAGCACCGTGCGCCGGCTGAGCCGATCCGAGAGGGCGCCGATCGGGAACTGCATCACCGCCCCGCCGGCGATGAAGGCGCTCATCAGCCAGGCGATCTCGGCGATCGTCAGACCCTGGTCGAGCAGCGCCACCGGGGCCACCGTGCGGAACGTGCTGTTGACCAGGCCGACGGAGAAGACGCCGATGGTGCCGAGCGGCGAGACGGCGATCAGCCGGCCGAGGCGGAGCCTGGGCGTCTGCAGGGGTGCCGGCAGGGTCGATCGGGTCATCGCCAGCGGCACGAGGCAGCAGCAGAAGAGGATGGCGACGAGCGAGAAGAGCTCGAAGCCGCGCGGGTCGGCGAGTGCGAGGACGAGCTGGCCGAGGGTGACGCAGGCGAGGTCGACGAGACGATAGACGCTGAGCACGCGGCCGCGGTCGCTGTTGGGCGTGCGCTCGTTGAGCCAGCTCTCCAGCACCAGCGTCAGGCCGGCGAAGCAGAAGCCGCCGAGCGTGCGCAGCAGGAGCCAGAGCCAGGGCTCGGCCAGCATCGCGTGCAGCAGGGCCGCCACGGCATACATCGCGCCGGCCGCGGCGAAGGTGCGGATATGCCCGGCCCGGATGATCAGCCTGGGCGCGTAGAGCGAGCCGGCGACGAAGCCGGCATAGAAGACCGACCCCAGAAGCCCGATCATCGTCGGCGAGAAGGCCTCGAGATTGGCGCGGACGGCGATCAGCGTGCCGAAGAGCCCGTTGCCGCCGAGCAGGAGACCGGCCGAGACGAAGAGGGCGGTGAAGGAGGCGAGGCGAACCATGGCTTCAGCCCTGCGGCGCGGGCTCGCGCACGGTGAGGAGGAGGAGCAGGCCGCCCGCCAGCAGCAGGAGCACGACAACCGCCATGCCGGCCCGCTGGGTGGCGAAGAGCGTGGTGGCGGCACCGAAGAGGAAGGGGCCGAGGAAGGCCGTGAGCTTGCCCGAGAGGGCGTAGAGGCCGAACATCTCGTTGCGCTGGCCCGCGGGCGAGAGCCGCGCCATCAGCGTGCGGCTGGCCGACTGGGCGGGGCCGACGAAGATTCCGACCATGACGCCGACCGTCCAGAAGGTCGCCTTGTCCGGGGCGAGGAGCGCTGCCGTACCGAAGACAACGAGCCCGGCAAGCGCCAGCAGGATGGTCCGCTTGGAGCCCAGCCGATCGTCGAGGAAGCCGAAGGCGAAGGAGCCGATGCCGGCCGTGACGTTGAGGGCGATGGCGAAGAGGATGATCTCGTCCGTCGCCATGCCGAACGTGCCGGCGGCGTAGATGCCGCCGAAGGCGAAGAGCGTGTTCAGCCCGTCATTGTAGATCAGCCGGGCGACGAGAAAGCGCGTCACCTGGCTGCCCTGGCGAAGCGCCCGCAGCGTCTCCAGCAGCCGGCCGAGGCCGGCCCGCACACTGGCGCCGAAGCCGATGCCGCGTGTCGGCGTGTCCGGCGTGAACAGGAAGAGCGGCAGGGCGAAGACGACGAGCCAGAGGCCGATCAGCGGGCCGACGATGCGGACAGGCTCGGCCGTCGCCGCATCGAGGCCGAAGGGCGGCGGGTCCGGCTGGATGAAGAGGACGAGCACGAGGCCGAGGGCGGCGATGCCGGCGAGATAGCCGAGGCCCCAGCCCCAGCCGGACCAGCGACCGAGCTGCGTAGGGTCGGCGAGGTCGGCGAGCATGGCGTTGTAGAAGGCCTGGCCGAGCTCGAGCACGGTGTTGGCGATCACCATGAGAACGAGCGCCAGGAGAACGAAGCCGGGCTCGGGCCGGACCAGCCAGAGCAGGCCGATGGCGACGGCGGCGACGCCGGTGCAGAGGGCGAGCCAGGGCTTGCGCCGGCCGCCCGCGTCGGCGACGGCCCCGAGCACCGGGCTCAGGCACGCGATCAGCAGGGCCGAGATCGACATGGCGAGGCCCCACTGGGCGGTGCCGTCGATCGGGTTCGCCGCCACGCCCTGCGTGAAGTAGGCGGCGAAGACGAAGGTGAGGATCACCGCGAAATAGGGCGAGCTCGCCCAGTCGTAGACCGCCCAGGCCAGGAGCTGTCGCGGGCTCGTCCGTGCCCGGCTCAAGGTCCGGGCATCGCTGGCGGATCGGCGAAAAGCAACGCGGCTCCCTGGCGGTCGTCCGGCTCCGCGCCCTTGTGGCGCAGCATCGTTATGCGGGCAAGAGGCGCATCAAGGAGTGCCGCCGGCGCGGCACGGCAGCTCTCGACGAGCATGACGTCAGGTGCAATAACGCGGCATCGCAAACAAGCAACAGGGAGGCTG
>Ga0116151_10000932_pt1 | contig 27075 bp, 22 predicted proteins | sample AD_UKC117_MetaG_FD_89893 | JGI IMG/M metagenome (GOLD analysis project Ga0116151, IMG submission 89893) | Active sludge microbial communities of municipal wastewater-treating anaerobic digesters from Hong Kong - AD_UKC117_MetaG | ecosystem: Engineered > Bioreactor > Anaerobic > Digestate... | reverse complement strand
TGTGCCTCGAGTGGGTGCGCTACCCCGCCCACCTGCTGGTTCCGCCGGAGCCTTCGGCGCCGACCGACCCGCCGGAGCCGACCGCATGAAGATCGCCCACGTCATCACGCGGCTGATCATTGGCGGAGCGCAGGAAAACACCATCCTCACCTGCGAGGGCCTGCGCCTTCGCGGCCACGACGTCACGCTGATCGCGGGCCCGGAGACCGGACCGGAGGGTTCGCTCTGGCCGCAGGCAGAGGCGCGCTGCGGGCGCACGGTCCGCATCGACTCGTTGTGCCGCGCGGTGCGCCCGGCGGATGACTGGCGCTGCGCGGGCGAACTGACGGAGCATTTCCGCGGCGAGGGCTATGACGTCGTCCACACGCACAGCAGCAAAGCCGGGATCCTCGGTCGCTGGGCGGCGCACCGCGCCGGCGTGCCGCTCGTCGTGCACACGATCCACGGGATGAGCTTCAATCGGACGCAATCCGCGCCGATCCGAGCTCTCTACGCCTTCCTCGAACGCCGGGCCGCCCGCTGGACGCACGCGTTCATCAGCGTTGCCGACGCCATGACCGACCAGGCCGTCGGCGCCGGCATCGCTCCGCGTGACCGCTTCACGACGATCCGCTCGGGCATGGAGACGGACCATTTCGCGCCGGACGCGATCACACGCGCCGAGATGCACCGCCGTTGGGAAGTCCCCGAAGACGCGGTCGTGATCGGCACGGTGGCCCGTCTGTTCCGCAACAAGGGGTACGAGCATCTGCTCGCCGCCCTGCCCCGCATCGTCAAGCGCTGCCCGAACGCGTACTTCGTCTGGGTCGGCGACGGTGCTCAGCGCGCGGAGTACACAGCGACCCTGGAAAAGCTCAACCTGCGCAGCCGCGTCCACCTGACCGGGCTGGTTCGCCCGGCTGAGATTCCCGCGATTCTGACCGGGTTCGACGTGCTCGTGCACGCCTCCGCGTGGGAGGGGCTCCCGCGAGCCATCGTGCAGGCCTCCCTCACGGAGGTACCACCGGTCAGCTTCGACAACGATGGCGCCCCGGAGGCCATCGACCCGGGCGAAACCGGCTCCCTCGCCCCGCTCGGCGACGCCGACGCGCTCGCGGACCGCGTCGTCGAACTCGCCAGCGACGCGGACCTCCGCCGGCGCCTGGGCCAGGCCGCGCGCAGGAAGTGCATGGCCATGTTCGACTACCACAAGATGGTCGCCGAGATCGAGGCCCTGTACGCGGCTGGGGGGAAGTGACAATGTCAATTCGGCGGCAAGGCAGCAGTCGCATCGAGGTCGATGACGTCGGCTACCGCTGGATCGTGTCCGGCAACGACGGGTTCCTGGATTTGGTGATCGAGCAGGACGAGGTCAAAGGCCAACGCCTGGTTATCCAGATGGACTACGAGATCGGCCAGATCACGCCACGGCTCGTCGCAGCGCTCATCCCCGCGGCGTTGGCCCGAGGTTGGACACCTGACGAACGGCGCACCCAGCTCTACTGGCGGTGGAGAAACAGCGAACTGACGCCGATCCACGAAACATGATTCGACCGATGGCTGATCGCCAGGGCATAACGTAAGCTCTCAGAGGGCTCGAATGCATCACCGCCGATAACTCGATGGGGAGTATTGCCATGGTTCGCCGCCTGGTCAGCGTGCGCTTTCGAGCAGCCGCGGCTGTTATTCTCTTCGTCGTCTTGCTGCTGGGCGCCTGCAGCGCCCCGCCGGGTGTGACCGCGGGCCCCGACAATCCGGCCGATACCGGCAACACCGACGTCGGCAGCCTGCAGGTCTTCCCGGCTGACAACGCCTGGAATACCGATATTTCGCACTACCCCGTGCATTCCAATTCGGACGCGTACCTCGCCGCCATCGGGCTCGACACCGGGCTGCATCCCGACTTCGGTACGGTGTGGGAGGGCGCTCCCATTGGAATTCCCTACGTCGTCGTCGGCGCCGATCAGCCGAAGGTGCCGGTCAGCTTCTACTACGCCGACGAGTCCGACCCCGGTCCCTATCCCATCCCCGCGGACGCGCCGATCGAAGGCGGCGCGGACGCCGACGGCGATCGCCACATCCTGGTGGTCGATGCCGACAACCGCATGCTCTACGAACTCTACGACGCTCGCCCGGACGGCGCCGGCTGGTCCGCGGGTTCGGGAGCCGTCTTCGACCTCGCCAGCAACGCGCTGCGGCCCGCGGGCTGGACCTCGACGGATGCAGCCGGCCTCCCGATCTTTCCCGGGCTGGTCCGGTACGACGAGGTCGTCAAGCAGGGCGCGATCAACCACGCGCTGCGCTTCACCGTGCGGCGCACGCAGCGGGCCTACATCCCGCCGGCCACGCACTTCGCCAGCAGCGCCACGGACTCCGACCTGCCGCCGATGGGCCTGCGCGTCCGCCTCCGCGCCGACTTCGACCTCGCCGGGTTTTCACCGAACGTCCAGGTGATCCTCCGCGCCATGCAGAAGTACGGCATGTTCGTCGCGGACAACGGCTCCGACTGGTACATCTCCGGAGCGCCCGACCCGCGTTGGGATGACGATGAGCTGCGCGCGCTCAACCAGGTCAAGGGCCGCGATTTCGAGGTGGTGGACACCGGAGCGGCGGTCACGGACTGATGCCGCAGCAACTCGCGCGCATCATGGCGCGGGGGCCAGCGAGGTTATTCGGGCGCGCCCGGCGTACCGGCATCCGCGGCGTCATCCGCTTCGGGTGCATCCTCGGCCTTCGCCTTCGCACCGGCCCTGTCGGACGCGCCCGACGGTGCCTGCGGCTCGAGGATCGTCGCCTCCTTGATGGTGATCGGCGGATTGGGATTTACAGGTCCGTCTGCGCCGCCGCGCGGGTCGTTCGGATGCTGGATGCAGGGGGCGTTCTGGATCTTGTCCACGACATCCATGCCCTCGACGACCTTGCCGAACACCGCGTACCCGTACGGCTGGCGCCGCGTGCGGTCCAGGTGCGGATTGTCCACGACGTTGATGAAGAACTGGCTCGTGGCCGAGTGTGGATCGCTCATCCGGGCCATCGCGACGGTGCTGCGTTCGTTCTTCAGCAGGTTGCCGGACTCGTTCTTGATCGGCCCGCGCAGCCCGTTGGTCCGCGGCGACAGATCCGCGTTGAATCCGCCGGTCTGGATCATGAAGCCCTTGACCACCCGGTGAAACGCGATCCCGTCGTAGAAGCCGTCGCGCACGTACTGCAGGAAGTTCTCCACGCTCACCGGCGACTTGTCGTCGTAGAGTTCGAGGACGATGTCGCCGACCGACGTCCGCAGTTTCACGCGCGTGTGCTGGCCCTCCGGGGCCGCGGCGGGCTTCTTCGGTTCCTCCGCGAGCGCCGGTGCAGCCAGCAGTGCGAGCAGCAGCGCGGCGCCCATCAGCGGGCGATGACGGTAAGTGAAGTTCACCAACATATCCCAACTCCCTTCGTGGGTCTCGTTTTCCGCATGTTTCCCCGACGCACAGATGATAGGCCCGCGGGCGAGCGGCTGCAATCGCCTTGCCCGCCGCGCCCCCGCGTGGTATTCGATACCGCGGCGCCGCGCGGCGTGAGGGCTTGGTTGCGCAACCGATGCAGAACGATCGCAAGACCATTTTCGGCTGGTGCATGTACGACTGGGCCAACTCCGCCTACGCCACGACGGTGCTGGCGGGGCTGTTGCCCGCCTACTTCGCCGACGCCGTCGTCGGGGAGCGGTCGGTCACGCTCGCCGGCTCGACCTACAGCGCCACCAGCCTCTGGGGGTTTTCGGTATCCGCCGCCGCCCTGATCGCCTTCCTGATTGCGCCCGTGCTGGGCGCCACCGCCGACTTCTCGACCGCCAAGAAGCGCTTCCTGCTCGCGTTCGCGTACGGCGGAGCCCTCTTCACCACGCTGCTGTTCTTCTGCAGGGAAGGCGACGTGGCGATGACGCTCATCTTCTTCGTCATCGCGCAGCTAGGCTTTGTCGGCGGCAACGTCTTCTACGACGCGTTTCTGCCGGTCATCGCCAGCGACGACACGATGGACCGCGTCTCCGGCCGCGGCTACGCGTACGGCTACGTGGGCGGCGGGCTGCAGTTCGCCATCGCCCTGGGTCTCGTCGCCGGGCATGATGCATTGGGAATATCACAAGCGTTCGCCGCGCGAATGGGTCTCGGCCTGGCCGGCCTCTGGTGGGCCGGCTTCACGCTCTTCACCGTCGTCCTCGTGCATGAGCCGCAAGCTGTGGCGACGCTGCCGGCCCGCTACGCCCGCTGGCCGCGACCCGCAGCCTACCTGGCCGTCGGTTTAAGCCGCACGCTCTCCACGCTCCAGCGCATCCGGCGCTTTCGCCATCTCGTGCTCTTCCTTGTCGCGTTCATGCTCTACAACGATGGCATCCAGACCGTCATCGCGATGGCCACGATCTACGGCAAGGATGAGCTGCAACTCTCGACCAACACGCTCATGGCCACGCTGCTGATTATCCAGGCCGTGGCCATGGTTGGCGCCGTCCTCTTCAGCCGGATCGCCCAGCACACCGGAACCAAGCCGGCTGTGATCATCTCACTCGTCATCTGGTCGCTGGTCGTGCTCTACGCCTATTTCATCCACTCGCAGACCGAGTACCTCATCCTCGGCGTCGTGGTCGGGCTCGTCCTCGGCGGGTCGCAGGCGCTGAGCCGGTCGTACTACGGCGCGATGATCCCGCAGCATGCCTCCGCCGAGTTCTATGGCTTTTACACGGTCTTCAGCAAGTTTTCCGCCATCTGGGGCCCGTTGCAGTTCGCCCTGATCGACAAGGTCTTCGGCTCGGCGCGATTGGCCATCGTCTCGCTCGTCGTGCTCTTCATCGGCGGCATGATTCTGCTTGCTTTCGTCGACGACCAGCAGGCGCGCCAGGCCCGCCTGGAGGAAGCGTTCTGATGCCCGCCGAGCCGCCGGACACGCCGATCTTCCGCTCGCCCGACACGCGCAGCGAGCTGCTCGTCCTGCGCCGCCGCTACGCCTGGAAACTCCGCGCTGCCGACGCCTTCAACCGGATGCTCTGCCGGGTCTGGTACCGCTATCGGCGGATCGGCCCCTGCACCATCCCGCGCGACGGGCCCGCGATCGTCACCGCCAACCACACCTGCTCCGCCGACCCGATGATGATTTACGCCGGTTGTGGATATCGCAAGATCGCGTTCATGATCGCCCAGGAGTTCGCCGACGTCCCCGTCGGCGGCTGGTTCGTGCGGCTCATCGAGTGCATCCCCGTGCGCCGCGATGGGCGCGATGCAGCCGCCACGCGCGAGGCGATGCGGCGCATCCGCGACGGCCACGTCATCTCCATCTTCATCCAGGGCCGCATCGCCAAGCCGGGCCAGGACGTCCGTCCCAAGGAGGGCGTCGCCCTGCTCGCCCTGCGCACCGGCGTGCCGGTCATCCCCGTCCACATCAGCGGCAACAAGTATCGCGACGGCATCTTCGCCGGCCTCATCGCGCGCCACCGCACGCGCGTCCGCTTCGGCCCCCCCGTCGACCTGAGCGACTTTGGCGGGAGCACCGAGGGCGACAACGTCCAGCGCGCCACCGAGCGCATCTGGTCCGCGATCCAGCAGCTTTCATCAAACCCAAGTACCTGAACTCTGTGGCATTCAAGTCGAAGTGATTATCAAGAGACAGGGCTGCAGGCGAATGATGGAAATGCCAAGTTGGAGCGTGCTACGTCCCGCTCGGTCTGCATGAATCCGGGGGCTTCGAGCGCATAAGCAGCAAGCCAACACCGCAACCGGCACGAGCCCATTCATCATTCATCATTCCGAATTCATCATCCCCCCTACCCCCACTTCAGCATGTGCATGTCGAAGTGACCGGCGAGGTCCGGATGACTCGGCACCACGCGGACCGCCAGCGCCTGGCGACCGCTGCGCTCGCACGGCACCGCGCCCGTGAACGTGAAGACGCCGTCGCGCACCTTGCCCGCGCACTGCATCTCCACGACGGAACCGCTCTTGATCGTTCCATTGTTCGGCGACGGCCCGTGGTACAACTGCACCGCCACATCCTGCGGATCGACGTGCCCCAGGACCACCGTCGCCTGCACGTTGAGCTGCGCCCCCACCCGCCGCTCCCCGTTCTCCAGCGCCGCGAACGACTCCACCTTGACGCCCGACCAGCGGTCGAGCAGCGCGGTCCGCCACGACGAGAGCGACTTCGCCACCGCGAACGTCTGCTCGCGCAGGTGCAGGCCGTTGCGCACCGTGGGAATGTACAACCGCTCGCAGTACTCGCGCACCATCCGCCGCGAACTGAACCGCGGCGTGCATGTGCTCATCGAGGACTTCATCCGCGCGATCCACTTGCGCGGCAGGCCGTCCGAGCTGCGCTCGTAGTACTCCGGGATGATCTCGCGCTCCAGCAGGTCGTAGATCGACTCGCTCTCCACGAAGTCCTGGTAGTCGGCGTTGTCGTAGACGCGGTCGTCGCCGATCGCCCACCCGTTGGTCCCGTCGTAACCCTCGCACCACCACCCGTCGAGCACGCTGAAGTTGATGCCCCCGTTGGGCACCACCTTCATCCCGCTCGTCCCGCTCGCCTCCAGCGGCTTGGTCGGGTTGTTCATCCACACGTCGACGCCCTGCACCAGGAAGCGGGCGATGCTCATGTTGTAATTCTCGAGGAACACGAAGCGCTTGCGCACGTCCGTCCGCCGCGCAAACTGGATGAGCTGCTTGACCAGCTCCTTGCCCATGTTGTCCCGGGGATGCGCCTTGCCCGCGAAGATGAACTGGATCGGCCGGTCCGGGTTGGTCAGCAGCTTCAGCAGCCGCGCCTCGTCGCGCAACAGCAGCGTCGCCCGCTTGTACGGCGCGAACCGCCGCGCAAAGCCGATCGTCAGGGCCTCGGGGTTGAGCACCTCCTCGGCCTCCGCGACCTGCGCCGGCGGCGCCCCGCGCCGCTGGCACTGCGCCTTCAGGTGCGCCCGCGTCTCGACCACGAGCCGCTCGCGCCGCCGCTCGTGTGCGCGCCACAGCTCCGCGTCCGGAATCTCCGTGATCCGGGCCCACAACTGCGAATCGTCGGGGTTCGAAGCCCACTCCGGACCCAGGTAGCGGTCGAGCAACTGCTCCACGTCGCTGCTGATCCACGAGCGCACGTGTATCCCGTTGGTCACGCTCGTGATCGGGATTTCCTCAACGGGCACCTGCTCCCAGTTCGACTGCCACATCTCCCGGGCGACCTCGCCGTGCCGCCGGCTCACTCCGTTGCTCATCCGCGACAGGTTGAGCGCCAGCGTCGCCATGGAGAACGGCTCCTCGGCGCTGCCCGGGTGCGTCTGCCCCAGGTGGATCAGCTCGTCGATGGTGCACTTCATCTCGCCCGCGTAGGGCGTGAGGTACTTCGTGACCAGCGCCTGCGGGAACGTGTCGATCCCCGCCGGAACCGGGGTGTGCGTCGTGAAGATCGTCGAGCCCGCCACGGCGGTCCGCGCCTCGGTCGGCGTCAGCTTCTCGGTCCGCACCAGGTGCCGCACCTGCTCCAGCGCCAGAAACGCCGAGTGCCCCTCGTTCATGTGGCACACCACCGGGGAAATCCCCATGGCGCGCAGCGCCCGCAGTCCGCCGAAGCCCAGCACGACCTCCTGGCGGATGCGCATCTCCTGGTCACCGCCGTACAGCCGCATGGTGATCGCCCGGTCGTCCGGGTGGTTCGCGCCCAGCACCGTGTCGAGCAGGTACAACTGGACCCGCCCCACGATCACGCGCATCACCTGCACGGTCACGTCCCGTTCGCCCACCGGCAGCGTCACCGTCACCGGATTGCCCTTCTCGTCGCGCACCAGCTCCACCGGGAGGTGGTGCACGTCGAGCGTGGGATAGTCCTCAAACTGCCATCCGTCATTCGAGAGGAACTGCTGGAAGTAGCCCTGGTGATAGAGCAACCCGACCCCCACCAGCGGCAACCCCAGGTCGCTCGCCGACTTCATGTGATCGCCGGCCAGCACTCCCAGACCGCCCGAGTAGATCGGCAGGCACTCGTGCAGCCCGAACTCCATCGAGAAATAGGCGATCCGCGAGTCGGCCAGCTCACCATACTTGCTCGCAAACCACGTCTTTTCCCCGAGGTAGTCGTCCAGCGCCTCGAGCACGCGATCCATGTGCGCCAGGTATGCGGGATCCTGCGCCGCCCGCTCCAACTTCTCCTGCGGGATGTCCGCCAGGAGCCGCACGGGGTTGTGCTGCACCGCGCTCCACAACCGCCGGTCCAGGCGGTTGAAGAGCTGCACCGCGTCGTAGTTCCAGGTCCACCACAAGTTGTCCGCCAACCGCCGCAAGCCCGCCAGGGGCTCCGGAATCGCGGGCACAACCATGAATTCCTTGACCGTGTACATTCCCATTGAACTCCACCCGGGCGAACGTCCGAAGATAATGCGCAAGCCGTCTCGCTGTGCTTACTTATCGCCAGTTATCGCGCCTGGGACTAGTTTCCATTGCGTCAGGTCCGCGCCTCTACCCCCGCCTCACGCCCGGCGTCCTCCCAGACAGCGCAGAATTCCCATCTGTTCCGAATCCGGTACACCCCGGCTCAACCGGCTCCAGGGGCAGTTTCGCGGCCCCACCGGCCCGCTGGCCGGTGAAATCGGCGGCATTATAGGATGCTGGGGCCGCTGCGTCGCGAGGATCTTATGCCGCGCTGCCCCCGCGGAAATCCGCTCGGCGGCATCGGACGGCCCAGCCGCGCTTTCCACGTCCGCAAACGCGATTGACCCCGTCCCCCGGCCGATAAGTCCGGTGGTGGAGCTGGCTCGGCGCCTGGCGTCGACTCCACCGTTCGAACCGCCGGAGCTGGACCGATGCGACCCCGATTCCGCCGTATGAAGATCCTGGTCACGGCAGCCACCTGCGGCTGCCTGCTCGCCAACGTCAACTGCCTCACCAAGAAGTTCGCCGGCGATATCGCCTCCGACGCTGCCCGCGACGTGGCGAACATCCTACTCGACGCCTTCCTCATCAACCCGGTTGATGACGCGGTCAACCCCCCGTCCGAGTAGTCCGCCGACTGCGCGCCCGGCGACCCGCCGGTGGTCGTGCTGGTGGGACGGTCAGCCTGCGCGCACGCTACGGGCGTCGCTCCCCTTGCTTTTGGCTGTGCAACGGCTATCATAAGCCGTTTCGCTGCAATTCGACGTAAACGCTTGCCCGCACAGGAGTTGCGTTGCCATGATGAAGTTCTTTCGCAAGTACAACAAGCACCTGCTCGCCGTCTTCATGGCGCTGCTGCTCGTGATCTGGCTCGGTGGCTCAGCCATCGAGGACTTCATGAGCAGCCGCAACCGCAACGTTGTGCTGGGCACCGCGGTCAGTGGCAAGATCACTGAGGTGGATCGCGCCCTCGCCGAAAAGGAAACGCAGTTGCTGAACGTTCTGGGCGCCCGGTTGGGCCAGCCCGGTGTGTTCAACTGGCAGACGTGGCAGGATCGCCTGCTGATGAAGCCGCCCAAGGCCGACGAGCGGCTCAACACCATCGATTGGATCCTGCTCAAGCGCGAAGCCGACAAACTGGGCGCCAGCGTAACGCCGCAGCAGGCCCAGGCCATGCTCACGTCGATGGGTGTGCCTTCGGAGGCCATTCGCCGGGTCGCCGTCCAGTCGGACGTGAAGCCCGACCTGTTCTACCAGGCGGCTGCCAGCTATTTCAGCGTGGAGAACCTGCTCAAGACGTACCTGTGGGCCTCGCGTCCGCCCGAGCCGGACCTGCGCCGCCTGGCCCGCGACGTGCTCGAGACGGCCTCGATCGAAGCCGTGGTTTTCCCAGCCGCGAGCTTTGCCGATCCCGACGAAACGTTCAGCGCGGAGCAGATGCAAAAGCAGTTCGACGCCTACCGCTCGACCCGCGGCACCGGCGGCCTCAACTTCGGCTACTACATCGACCCGAAGGTGAAGGTGCAGTACATCCGCATCGATCCCAGCAAGATCGAGGAGAACCTGCGCGGCAGCGAACGCTCCTACGAGCGCGAGGCGTACGAGTACTGGCAGGCCAACCGCGACCGGCCCCAGTTCCGCTGGACGCTCGCCGAGGTCGAGGAATACAAGAAGGCCAAGGAGGCGGAAGCATCCTCCAACGGCATGGCCGATGCGAACAGCAACGGCGCCGACGCCGACAGCAACGGTCCGGTCATGCCCAAGGCGGGTGAGGCCTACACCGACTTCCGCCAGGCCCGTGAGAAAGCGCTCGAAGCCGTCCGCTTGCAGGCCGCCCAGGCCGAGGCGGAACGCATCGTCTCCCGCATCAGCCAGGTGCTCCGCGAGCCCTGGTTCGCCGTCGAACGCGACAGCGAAACCGGCATCAAGCCCGCACCCGATTCGGTCAAGTCAGACGGCTACTACACGAAGACCGTCGACGACCTGCCCGGCAACATGCGCTACCCCGACGGCATCGAGGTCAAGTCGCTCGACTGGAAGACCGCCGATGAGCTCGCCGAGGTTGAGGGCTTCGGCCAGGCCGGCATCGTCACCCAGGATCAGGGCATCATCCGCGCGCCCCAGCTCGCCTTCAACGTCGAGGGACTGGCGGAAGCGCCCGAGGAGTCCCACCGCGACACGTCGCACTTCCTGTCGCTGTGGCAGACGTTCGACACGCCCCTGCAGAGCATGGAAGGGGCCATCTACCTGTTCCGCGTCGTTGGCGTCGAGGAGGGCCACGCGCCCGCGAGCCTTGATGCCGTCGCCGATCAGGTCACCGCGGACTTGCGGCTCCAGGAGGGCATGAAGAAGGCGCGCCAGGCGGCTGAGAACTTCGTCGCCGAGGTCGGCACGCAGGGGCTGCGCGACGCGATCCGGGCCGACACGGAGCTGCAGGCGAAGATCACGCCCGATCGCGGTGGCTATGTCGAGCCGCCGCCCTTCCCGCGTGACGCGACGATCCGCGGTATGCCGAGCAACACGGTTCAGCCGTTCGGCGAGGTGACGCAGGAGTTCATCGACACGGCGTTCCGGCTGGCGGCTGAGGGGCCCAAGTCGGAGCTGACCGTGGTCGACCTTCCCGCGGAAGCCGACGTGGTGGCCATGCACGGCCTCAAGCTGCGTCCGCTGTACATGGAAGATTACATGGCCCGGCGCACCGACCTCATCGGCAACATCATCCGCCGGCAGCAGAGCGTGCTGATGGCCCAGTGGCTGAACGCGAAGAACATCCGCGAGCGCAATCAGTTCGAGTATTCGAAGCGCACGTAGTCCGCGCTGCTTCGCTCACGGAGCAGCCGGTTGCGGAGTTGCCGTCGGTGACGGTGATGGCGAACTGGGCCCCGCGGTGTCGAGCGCTGCCAGCACGCGGCCCGGCGTCAGCACGACGGGCAGCACGATCGGATCGTTCGGCTTGCCGGCTGGGTAGATGACGTTCAGCGGCACGGCGTCCCGGCCGAAACGCTTGAGATCGTCCGCGAGGACCGGGTTGTACGCCGTGTAGTCCGCTTCGAGCGGCACCACGTTGTACGACGCGAACTTGTTCAGCACGGCCTGGTTGCCGAAGACCACCTTCTTGTTCACTTGGCAGGTCGCGCACCACGCCGCGGTGTAGTCCAGGTAGACCGTACGCCCTTCCGCCGCCAGCTTCTGCGCCAGCCCCGGCTCGTACGCCACCCAGTCCACCGGAGGCGCTGCCGAATACATCCCGTAGCTGAACAGCCCACCCAGCCCGAACGCGAGCAGCGCCGTCACGTACGTCAGCACCTTCTTCGACGGCGACCAGGTGAACTCCACCTTGCCGAACAGCCAGCAGGCGAGACCGACGAACGCGAGGAACGCGGTCATCCAGACGACGGCCTCCGCCCCGCCCAGCGCCGCCAGCACCCACAGCAACCAGACGGCTGTCCCGATCAGCAGGAAGCCCATGAACTGCTTGAACGTCACCATCCACGTGCCCGGCCTGGGCAGGAACTTCATCCACCCCGGGCGCGCCGTCAGCAGCACATAGGGAAAGGCCATACCGATCCCCGCCGCGACGAACACGATCGCGACGGTCACGGCGCTGCCCGCCAGAGCGAAGCTGATCGCCGGCGCCAGGAACGGCGCCGTGCACGGCGTGGCCAGCAGCGTCGCCAGCACGCCCTTCATGAACGCTCCGCCGAAGCCCTCGCGTTCGGTCGCCTCCGCCAGCTTGCCCGACGCCGCCCCCGGCAGCAGGATCTCGAACACGCCGAAGAGGTTCAGCGCGAAGACGAACATCACCACGATCATCGCGACCACGAAGACGGGTTGCTGAAAGAGCGAGCCCCAGCTCTGCGTCTGCTTCGTGGTCGCCTGGAGCGTGAGAATCACCGCAGCGATGATCAGAAACGAAGCGATGATCCCGGCTGCGAAGGTCAGCCCGAGCCGGAACACCCGCTTGGGATCGTCCCCCGCCTGCTGCACGAAGCTGAGCACCTTGATGGAGATGACCGGCAGCACGCAGGGCATGATGTTGAGGATCAGCCCGCCCAGCAGGCCGCCGATGATCGCGCCCCAGATACCCCACGCCGCGAGCCCGCTAGGCGGGGAGCCTGCACTCGGCCCCGATTCTGTCCCGGACTCAGCGCCGGCCACCGGCGCCGGCGTCGGCGCCGGCGTCGCCGCGGCGGTCGCCGGCGGCGGCGTGCCCGTACCGCCTGCTGTCACGGGCGCCTCAGCCGCCTCGCCGACCGTTTGGGAATTCACTGTCACCGCCCACTCCACCGCCTCCGGTGGATGGCACTGCCCCTGCTCGTTGCACGCCTGGTAGGCGAAGAGTCCGGAGAGCGTCACCTCGGCAGCCGCCGTCGGCCCCACGACCGTGACCGGCACGCGCACCTTGAAATCGCCCTGAAACTCGCTGATTTTGCCGAAGTTGCGGTCCTCGCGGATGTGCGGCTCGGGCCACTGGGGCGTGCCGTAGCGGAAGCCCTGGACCAACCGGGGAAATACCGTCGTCGGCACGAAGAACTCGCCGATCGGGTCGTTCGACTGCGTGTGGTAGCCCGCCTTCACCTTCACGTCGAGGATCAGGTCAAAGGTGTCGCCGGCTGCAACGTTCTCCTTCGACGTCTCCGCCCCCAGCCAGATGTCCGTTGCCCGGTCCGTGTCCACCGGGTGGGTGCGCTTCATCAGCCGGAACAGGAACGCATCGTCGTCGCCCGCGGGCGCGGGTTCGGCAGCGACGGGCAGGGCCAGCGCGACTTCCTCGGTCCCGGTCTGCGCGTTGTCGCCGCCGGTCTGCCAGCGCACGTCCGCGGCGAGCTTCACCGTGCTGCCCGGCTCGAGGTTCTCCGGCGGCGTCACCGTGGAGACGAGCATTGGCGAGCCGTTGATGTAGTTCACGGTCTTGCCGTCGATCTGCTTGCGCTTGGGCATGGGAAAGCGCAGCGGTCCGGCGGAGAAGCCCTCCGGCAGGTGCCAGAGCACCTGCGGCGCCGCCCCGCGCTCGCCCGGATTCTCCCAATAGAGGAACGACTCGCCCGGCAGCTTGAACTCGACGGCCAGATCGAACGGCGACCCCGGCGCCACCGCCGAAACCGACGCGTGCATGGATACCTCAACACGCGACGGCTGCTGTCCGTAGGCAGCCGCTGCCATCCCCGCGACGATCGCCAGCACCATTCCCCGACATAGCCCGCTTCTCATGTCACCGTGCCTCTCGAAGTTTCTGCGCTTACGACCGCACCAAGCGCGGCCGCGCTGCCTGGATGAAATGCCGCAACGAGGCCGCTTCATTGTCGAAAGCTGTCGCCAATCTTCTCCGGCCTGCTCGCCTCATGGAATTTCGCATTGTAACGGCGATCCGCACGACCGCCCACGAACGCGTGTTACCCCTGTGTGACAGCCAATCCCCATCGCCCTACAATGCCGCCCCACACCCGGAGGCTCACCGACTCGCGCGCGGCGAGACGGAACGATCCCGCCCCGGTGTCCATCTGGTACGGAACCCAGGCGTTGAGACGCTTTGTCGATATCCTGCTGCTGCTGGTCGTCTGCTACCTCGTCTATTTCGGGTACATCGACGACCACGAGTACATCCAGACCGAGGGCCTGCGCGCGGTTGTCGTCAAGGAGATGCGCGAACGCCCGGGCTTCACCATGCCCACGGTGCATCACAAGCCCTACCTCAACAAGCCGCCGCTCTACGCCTGGACCACCACTTGGCTTTCGCGGGAAATCGGCCGCTTCGACGAGGGCGTCGCCCGCGTGCCGTCGGCCCTCGCCGGAACCGCGCTGGTGCTGCTGATGTACGGCCTCGGCGAACGCTGGATCGCACGCGGCGCGGGCCTGGCAGCCGCCACCTTCACCCTGATCTGCCCCACCATCGCCGACTACGCCGTGCGCGCGGAGCTGGATCTGCCCTTCAGCCTGTTCTGCACCTGCAACATCGTGCTGACCTTCGCCGCCCTGCGCTCGCACGGCGTGCGCGAGTTGCTGTATTGGCTCTGCGCCTATGCGTTCGCGCTGCTCGCCGCGATGTGGAAGGGTCCGCACAGCCTGATCTTCATGTGGTTGACGCTGATCGGGTGGTCGTGGATGCGGATGGACCGGTCGGAGCCGCGCAGCCTGGGCTCCCGCTTGCGCGGCGAGTGGCGCTGGCTGGTGTCGCCTGGACAGGTGCTCGGGCTGTTTCTGTGCCTGGGCGTGCTGATCGCGTGGACGCGTTCGCTGAGTGCGTTCGCCGGGGCAGGCAAGGTTGGCCGAATGGCCTGGATCGAGATGCTGGCCCGGCTCGTGCCGCACAAGTTCGCCCACCTGGTGGGCATTTTCACGTTCGTGCCGATCCTCGCGGCCATCACGGTGCCGGCGTCGGTGTTTGCGTTGCTGACCATCAGCCGGCGGGTGCGGATTGCGTCCTGGGGGATCAATGGCGACGAGCCCGCGGGCGGGAGTGGCTGGCCGCGTGTGCGTGCGGAGTTCGGTGCCTGGTGGCGCTGGGTGCGCCAGGGCCCGGAGCGGCAGCGGCTGATGGCGTGGATCGTGCCGACCCTGCTCTTCATGCTCTGGGCGCCAGCCAAGGCGCCGCGGTACTGCATGCCGATTTTCCCTCCGATCATTCTGGCGGGTGCCGCTGTCGCGCTGCGGCTGGAGCGGAATACCGCGGGTGAGGGGCCGGCGATCGCGACACGCGTCTGGCGGATCTTCTTCGGGCTGCTCGCACTCGCGGGGCTGGCGGGGATCGGCGGCGTGATCTGGACGGTTGCGACGGCGACGGCGCAGACGCCGTCGGGCGCGTGGCGGCCGTGGGCGTTTCTGGCGGTCGGAGGCATCCTGCCGCTGCTGGTCGAGTTGCTGCACCCCGGCGGCCGCAGCGGGCGGACGCGGCTGATCCTCGCCCTGGCTGCCCTTCTCGCGGTCCAGCCGCTGGTGCACGACGTGTACTGGCCGATGCGTGTGGCGGATGATTCCCAACGGGCGACCGCCCGGAAGATCGACGGCATCGTCCCGCCGGGCGCGAGCCTGTACGTGCTCGGTGTGCACGAATTCCACGACGTGGCCATGTACGCGCGCACGCTGCTGGTCTTCGCGGGCTCGCCCGACGACGCGCTTGCCCGCGCCCGTGCCGCGAACCCCGGCGCCGACCGGGCGTACGCCATCCTCCGCAGTGATGAGGAGGAGGAACTCACCGCCGGCAGCAAGGCCACCTACACGGTGCTGCTGCACTTCGACCGGTTGGGCAAAGACAACCTGCTGGTCGAGATCACGCCCGCCGCGGGTTAGCAAGCTCTGCTATTCGGTTCGCGCTATCGCTAGGCGCCGCCGCACTTCTACCACTGCCCCGCGACTGGGCCGAAGTCGGTCTCGGCGAGTTCGCCCAGCCGCTCGAACTCCTCCCAAGTCGGGCAGACCAGCAGCAGATCTTGCGTGTCTGAATCAAAACAGCAGAAGCGACGCGGCGAAGCGCTCGCCCGCAGCACGCCGTCAACGTTGATGATCAGCGTAAGGTCAATCCAGTCGTCGTTGACGCGTAGATCCCAGTGGTGATCCTGGCCGTTGTGCCGGCAACGAACCCAGGCGGTCTCGCCGAAGTGGGCGCTGACATTCTCGAGTTGCAGGTCGCCACGCGTGAGCCGCACGAGCCGATCGACTACCTTTACGTAGTCGTCAGCGTCGTAAATGCATTCGGTATCCAGATGCCAGACCCCCTCGCCACTGGGCACGAGCACCCCGGCAGCGTCGAGATAGTCGCCCCCTATTCTGGAGAGCAGGCTGTCGAACGAGACGCTGCGCAGCCCGCGTTCACCCGACATGCGGACGCAGACTTGCAGCGCCTCGCGCGAGGCGAAGTGAATGCCGCATTCGCGCAGATCGGCGAGTTTCTCTTCGAGGCTGGCCATGGTGACTCCTGCGTCCGTGCTCGGGCGCGCTATGAGCTTTCTCCGTCGATCGGCGCGATGGACACGACGTGCAGCAGGTCACACTGCACCATACGGTCGGGTGCGTCGTCGCCCGCGGGCACGCCGATGAACAGGCTGTGACGGGTGAGGCCGGAAAATTCCGGGTGGCGGATGTCGAGGCTGCGACCACCGGTCAGGTGGACGCGAACCGGCTGGAACGGCGTGCGGCGGAGGGTCTCGCGAAGTTCGTCCAGGCGCATGTCGGACCTCCTACCCGGGATTGTATCGTCCCCCGGCGCCAGGCCGCAATCGGCGCCGGGGCTGTCGCGGACGTCCAATGACTCATTCGCCGGTGTCGCGCTTGGTGGCTGTCGCCGATCGGACCACGACCATGTCGACTTCCCGCTGCTCGGGCGTCAGCGCGAGGCCGAGTTGCTCCCGGGCGTTGCGGATCACCGATGCCGTGTCCCCGGGTGCGAAGTGCAGTCCCCAGCTCCAGTATCCTGAAAAACCAGTTTCGTTGACAATGGTATGTCCGATCAGCCGTTCCAGGTCGCTGACGAGGCGATCAAAGTCGCCATACGTCGCGAACAGCATGTCCGGAGCGGCCACCTGGTGAAAGCGGTGGGCGTCGAGTTGGTCCCGATCCGCTCGCGCGAGGTCGCGGCCCGGACCGTCCGGCGCGGTCATCACGTAGACCGTGGTCTTCCGCCGCTCCTGTCCGATCGACAGGTCAAGACTGGCCTCCAGCGCCGGCACGACCAGCTTCGGCAGCAGGTCCTCGCGCTGCTCGGGCATCTTCGCAACGACGCGCAGCCGCTGCTGCGGCTTTTCGGTTTCCCAATCGATCAGGAGCGGGCTGCGCAGCCCGTAGAGCCTCGTCAGCAGCGTCTCCAGGTCGACCGCGGTATGAGCGTAGCAGCCAGTTGACCAAGCCATGGACGCCGGGCGGTTGTCGGCGGGCGCTACAACGACCTGGAAGAGCGCCGCGGAATCGAACATCTCCGGCGGACCCGCGTCCAGCGCCTTCACCTTCGACGTGGCTGGGGACGGATTGACATCACCGGCATCAGCAGGCGGAGGCAGAATCGGTGGTACTGGCAAACCCGCCGATTCCACCGGGGGCGCAGGCACGGGCTGACCGGCGAGCGCGGCGTCCAGCATGGCGGGCGTCAGCATCGCCGGGTGGAGCGGACCGGCGGCCACGACTCCGCGCTGGTCGATCACGAATGATTGGGGAACTGCGCTCGTGCCGCAGAACGCGCGGAAGGTCGCGCCCTTCGGGTCGAGGCCGACCATGGCCTTGATCGGGCGCACGCGTACGAAGCGCTCCACGATCTGGCGGTCCTCGTCGGTGATGGCGATGAATTTCACGCCGCGGTCGCGGTAATCGTCCGTAAGCGTGTTCAGATGCGGCAGGCTGGCGACGCAGGGTCCGCACCACGTCGCCCAGAAGTCGAGCACGACCACGTGTCCTTTGAGCGCCGTCCAGGACAGATCCTGCTCCGCCGCGCCGCCCTCCAGCAGGTGCAGCGCCAGCGGTGGCGCCTGCTGGCCGACCAGCGACTTCGGCGCCGCAGCGGCATCATCCGGCGCCGGCACCTGTGCGCGCGCCAGCAGCGGGGCCGTAACGACGCAAATCCCTACGATCACGATCCTGGGGAATTTCATGATGCGCTCCGGATGGAGTCGGCAGGTGCGCGGCGTTCTGATTGGAAACACCCGGCCAACGACCCCAGCATGGCGCCCGGGTGGCAGTCTGTCCAGCGTCAATCCCCGATGCGGTCGAGGGCCAGGTCGAGCGCGACCGCGGAGTGGGTGAGGCCGCCGACGGAGATGCAGTCCACGCCCGTCTCGGCGACGGCGCGAACCGTGGTCAGGTCGATGCCGCCCGACGCCTCGAGCCTCACCTTGCCGCGGAGGTTGCGGGCATCCCGCAGGGCGACCGCCCGGCGCAGGTCCTCGAGCGAGAAATTGTCGCACAGCACGATGTCCACGCCGATCACGTCGAAGAGTTGCTCCACCTGGGCGAACGTATCCGCCTCCACCTCAACGAAACGCGGCGGCGGATCCAGATCCGCGGCGCGGTTGAGCAGTTCGTGAACCGCAGCCGCCGTTCGCTCCGGCGGGTAACCGGCGAGGTGATTGTCCTTGATGAGGATCGCGTCGTGCAGGCCCATTCGGTGGTTGCGCCCACCGCCGCAGCGCACCGCGTACTTTTCCAGCACGCGCCACCCCGGCGTCGTCTTGCGCGTGTCGAGAATCTCCGCAGACGTGCCCGCGACGAGATCCACGAACGCCCGCGTCCGCGTCGCCACGCCGCACAGCCGCTGCAGAAAATTGAGCAGCGTACGTTCGACGGTCAGCACCCGCTGCGCTGGGCCGCGCAGTGTCGCCACCGGCACCGGAGCACCGGTCAGCACCGCACCGTCGCGACCCTCCGGCGACCACGCCACGTCGATGCCGCCGCCAAATGCCTCCAGCACAACGGGCAGGATTTCGCACCCAGAGAAAACCCCATCATGCCGCGCTACGACGGCAAACGTGCCGGTTTCATGCCCCGGCACGAGCCCGGCGGTGATGTCGCCCCGACCAACGTCCTCGGCATACGCAAGCTCGGCGAGCACGCGACTGCGCTCTTGAAGTGCCTTCAACTCGTCGGTGTCGAGGGGTTCGTACATCGAGCTTTGCGAATTCAGATCAGCCTCCGATCCTGGAGCGTACCCCGTTCATCATTCATCATTCCGCATTCATCATTTCTTAGCCTGCCGCGGCCGCTTCTGGCCGACGCGCTTGCGGCTCGCTGGCTGATCCACGTCGAGCAACGTACTCGGTACGGTTGCGCGCGTGGTGTCCTCGTCGATCTCCTTGATGCGGTCGCGCAGCCGGGCCGCCCGCTCGAAGTCCAGCGCCTCCGCCGCCTGGAGCATCTCCGCCTTGAGCTGCTCCAGCGCCTCGGTACGGTCGAGCTGTTCGGCGGACTGCTGCACCGCCTCGGCTGCCACCTTGCGGGCGCTGAGCACCTGGTCCAGCCCGGCGCGGGCGTGCTTGCGGACGGTCTCGGGCGTGATGCCGTGCTCGGTGTTGTAGGCGAGCTGCAGCTCGCGGCGGCGGTCGGTCTCGTCCATCGCCCGCTGCATGCTCGGGGTGACGCGGTCGGCGTAGAGCACGACCTGGGCGTTCACGTTGCGCGCGGTGCGGCCGATCATCTGGATCAGCGAGGTGTCGCTGCGCAGGAAGCCTTCCTTGTCGGCGTCGAGGATGGCCACGAGCGAGACCTCCGGCAGGTCGAGTCCCTCGCGGAGCAGGTTCACGCCGACGAGCACGTCGAACTGCCCCGCCTGCAGCGATTTCAAGATCTCGATGCGCTCCAGCGTGTCGATCTCGCTGTGCAGGTATTCCCCACGCAGGCCCTCCTGCTTGATGTAGCGCGACAGGTCCTCCGCCAGCCGCTTGGTGAGCGTCGTCACCAGCACCCGCTCGCCGATCGCCGCCCGCTCCGCGATGCGCTGCAGCAGGTCGGGCACCTGGCCGCGGGCCGGCCGTACCTCGATCGGCGGGTCGATCAGCCCGGTCGGCCGGATGATCTGCTCGACCACCTCGCCGCCGCAGTTCTCCAGCTCGTACGGACCCGGCGTCGCCGACATGAACAGCACGTTCTGCCAGCTCTGCTCGAACTCCTCGAAGCGCAGCGGACGGTTGTCCAGCGCCGAGGGCAGGCGGAAGCCGTGGTCGACGAGCACCTGCTTGCGGGCGCGATCGCCGTTGAACATCGCCCGGACCTGCGGGATCGTCGCGTGCGACTCGTCCACGACGAGCAGGAAGTCCTTGGGGAAATAATCAATGAGCGTGTAGGGCTTGGCGCCCGGCGGCGTCCCGTTGAGGTGCCGGGTGTAGTTCTCGATCCCCGAGCAGTACCCGACCTCCTGGATCATCTCCATGTCGTAGCGCGTGCGCGCCGCGAGCCGCTGGGCCTCGAGCAGCTTGCCGTGGCGCTTGAGCTCCATCAGCCGCTGCTCCAGCTCCTCCTTGATGCTCAGCACCGCGGCCTCGATCCGCTCCTCCGGCATGACGTAGTGCACCGCGGGAAACACGAACAGGCGGTCCTCCGCGGCGAGCACCTCGCCCGACGTCGGATTGATGAAGTCGAGCCGCTCGATCTCGTCGCCGAAGAGCTCGATGCGGTAGGCGAACTGCTCGTACGCCGGCCAGAGCTCCACCACGTCGCCGCGCACGCGGAACCGCCCGCGCTCGAAGGCGATGTCGTTGCGCTCGTACTGCAGATCCACGAAGCGGCGGAGCAGGTCGTCGCGGTCGATCCGGTCGCCCAGCGTCAGCGGGATCATGCTGGCCTTGTAGGTATCGGGCGAGCCGAGGCCGAAGATGCACGAGACGCTGGCGACGATGATCACGTCGCGGCGCGACACCAGCGAGCTGGTCGCGCGCAGGCGCAGGCGGTCAAGGTCGTCGTTGCGCGAGGCATCCTTCTCGATGTAGATGTCGCGCTGCGGAATGTAGGCTTCCGGCTGGTAGTAGTCGTAGTAGCTGACGAAGTACTCCACCGCGTTCCTGGGGAACAGCTCGCGGAACTCCTCGTAGAGCTGGGCGGCGAGGGTCTTGTTGTGGGAGATGACCAGGGTCGGCCGATTCAGGCGGGCGACGGTCTGGGCGACCGTGTAGGTCTTGCCCGACCCGGTCACGCCGAGCAGGCAGGAGTAGCGTTTGCCGCCGCTGATGCGGTTGACGAGCTGCTCGATGGCCTGGGGCTGGTCCCCGGAGGGCTGGAAATCGCTGATGAGCTGGAAACGGTCCAAAATCGGCGTCGCTTTGTAGTACCCGTGGAAAGTCCGGACGGATTACTATATCGGTGGCCCTCGAGCCGGTCCACGCGAGCGCGGACCAGCCAGGGCGCCCGGCGAAATCCACATCCTCGCTCCGACCCGCCGGGCAAGGAGGCGTCATGCTCGCCGAGATGGTCCGCGGATACGCGCTGCTCTTCGCGCTGTACTTCGTCGCCGTCATGCTCATGCCTGCGAAGTTCCTCTTCGGGCTGACCGGGACAGCGCTGGTTGGTCTGGGGCTTTACCTCTGGCCGGATTCGGTGCGCAACGGGCTGCTCGCGCTGGTCGCCGGCGTGGCCTTGCTGGCGCTCGCCGCGCGCACCTGGCACCGGGAGCAACTGGCTGAGCAGGAGGAGGCGCGCCGGGCGGTCGAGGAAGCGGCTGCCCAGGCCCGTCGGCGTCACCGCCCGGGGCTGTAGCCTCCCCCGACATTACCGAGTCGCGGGGAATCGAGGCGGTGTTCCGTCGGCAGAGTTGAAGTGGCACTCAAGACGTTGGGGGCCGCGGCATCAGGCGGTCTCGGCGACTGCGGCCCGCCGTGCGGGCCTCACGCAACTCACCTGCGTCAACCTGCGGCGGGCGCTTCCGGCTTCTTTGGCGACTCTGGAATGACGCTGCGCAGGCCGCCAGCCAGTTCGATGCCTCGGTACGCACGACCGCAATGCACGCAGCGCCCGTTTGCGGGCTGGCCGGTGATCGACCTCAGGCAGTGATGGCACAGCGGCCGGGGTGACGTGTCGAAACGGTCCAGGCGATCCGGACGCACCATCCGCCGGTCGATCAGCAGCCAATACACGGCGGCCATCATCAAGCCCGCCTGCAGTGGGATGAACGCGTGATCCATCGGCTGGAGGTCCGTGCGAACCGGACGCGACGCGAATAGCCCGTTCAGCACGAGCATGAGCGCGACGCATGCGCCGCCGATGAGCTGCGCCCACGTGCAATAGAGGCGTGGATCGGCGCCGCCGCGCAGGCCCGGCTTCACGTAGACGTGCTCCGCGTTCAGCTTCGCGCGGCAATGCGTGCACTGGTTTTCGTGCACGCTGGTGGATTCTCCGCACTTATCGCAGATCGCCCAGGGCGGGACGCTCAGCGCCTGCCGGTGCCGCCCCAGCGCCATGAAGATCAGGAAAATCACAGGCGGAGCGGCGGCTGCACACCAGCCCGCGAGAGGTCCGAACAGGCGCCCGATCGTAATCGCCGCCAGGATCATCAGCAGGGCCACGATCCAGCCAAGCTCCGCCTCGATGCTGCCCTTCGCGACGGCAACGCGCTCGCCGTCGAGCACCCGGCGCACCTGCTCCGCCGAGGGTAGCGTAACGCGCCGCCCGCACTCCGGGCAGCGGCGCTGGCGCAGATGGCGCAGCGGGTACGCGCACTGCGGGCAGCGGGGATCGATGAGTTCCTGCCGGGCGCGCACCTCATCCAGCGCAGCCCGCCGCGGCCGGACCCGCAGCGGCACGTAGACCACCGCGATGACACCCGCGGACAGACAGAGCGGAACCAGCCAGGGCAGCAGGCTCGTGCGCCAGATCAGCACGCCAACGATAAGCGCGAGGCCGACACCGATCGCCATGTCCATGCGCTTGCCCGTCCGGAGCCGCGCTGCCTGCTCGCGGAGTTCGTCGGCCAGTGCGTCCGCTTCCGCCGGCCAGGAGTCCTCCTGCTGGATATCCCGGCCGGGCTCGAACTGCGCCGTGCCCGGCGCGCGCCGGCGCGGCTCGAAGTCGTCATCGGTGATGAATGTGAGTTTGTCGGGAATGGCCCACCTCCCGATTGCGCGAGGATGTCAGACGCAGCGCCATTTCGCCCAGGGCGGCGCGAAGGTCACGCGCGACGGCCCGCGCTTGCGCGTTTCGCAACGCACGGTCATCCGCTTTCCGACCGGCAGCACCGCCTGCGGCCAGATGTGCCCGACGTCGGCGGTCGTGACCACCGGGATATCGCGCGTACGGCGCAGGTGAAAATCCAGGATGGCCAGCGTGTCCGCCCGCTGGTCCTCGTCGCCCATGTGGAAATCGCCCAGCAGCACGCCGCTGCACCGCTCGAACCACCCGGCCAGCTTGAGGTGCGCGAACTGCCGATCGATGCGGTACGGGTATTCCTCCAGGTCCTCGAGGACCAGCCACTTGCCCTTCGGATCCGCGAGCCGCGCGTACGGGCCGGCGGTCAGCGGGGTCACCAAGGAAAGGCACCCGCCGACCAGCGTCACCTTCGCTTCCGCCGCCAGCCCGCCCCGCACGAGCCGCCCGGACACCGCCCGCTGCGGCGGAGCGCCCCGCAGGATCGCCGTGACGTCGCGGAAATAGTCGGCGAAATCGTGCGCGAACCGCGCAGCCGCCCAGCGCTTCGCGAACGACTCCAGCGCCTTGCCCTTCGGCGGACGGCTCGGCAGCAGCTTCCGCGCGTTGAGCCGCGCGTGGCGCTCCGCACCCGACTTCGGAAACCCGGGCGTCATGAAGTAGTAGCCGCGGCCCATCCGCCGCCGCCCCACCAGGTTCACCAGCGGCGTCAGTTCGCTGAAGCCGAACACGGCCAGCGGCCGCCGGCGCCGATCGAGTATGGAGAAATCCAGGTCCGGCAGGATCCGCGCCATCCACCCGCCACCGCGCGCCGCGACCAGCGCTACGACGTCGTCGTTGGCGAACGCGGCGTGCAGTTCCCGCACGCGGGCGGCGTCGTCGCGCCGGCCGCCGCGGTGCTCGTCGAACGGCGGATCCAACAGCGCCGCCTTGCCCGTGACCCGAAAGTCCCGCCCCACCGCATCCTGCACGCGGGCGATGAGTTCCCGCGCGTCCGCCACGCCGACGGTCTCCAGCACGGACGACGCCGGACTGGCCGGTGCACAAACGTGAATAATCGGCTTGGTCATGGCGTGGATCGTCGCTGTGGAGAAACCTTGTCAGCGCTTCGCCGCGCGGATGAACGCTTCAGCCAGCGGCGCATCCACGGGCGCGGCGATGTCACCTCCCGGCTTGAGTGACGAGCCCACGATGGCGCCGTCGCAGATGCCCAGGATGGCCGCAATCGTGTCGGCTGACGCGCCGCTGCCGACCAGCACGAGCTTGTCCGGGACAGCCGCCTTTACCTTGGCGAGTACCTGCTGATCGACCGGTCGGCCGGTCGTCGCTCCGGAGACGATGATCGCGTCGGCCCGGCCGCGGTACGCGGTCTCCTCCGCGGCGAGGGCGATGTCGGGCTGGTTCACCGGCACCGCGTGCTTCACGTGCACGTCGGCGAAGATCCGCACCTGGGGGCACAGCAGGGCCCGCACGCGGAGCGTTTCGTCGGCTCGGCCGGTGATCATGCCCTGGTCCGTCGCCGCCACGCCGGTGTGCACGTTGATCCGCACGTACGCCGCGCCGGCGACTGCTGCCACCCCCAGCGCCGCACGCGCGTCGTTCCGCAGACAGTTCACGCCGACGGGCAGGTCCGTCGCCTGCCGCACCGCGCGCACCACGATCCCCATGGCGGCGGCTGTCTCCGGGGCGACGTGCTCGGCTGCAAACGGCGCGTCGCCAAAGTTTTCGACCATCAGGGCCCGAAAGCCGGCGTCAGCCAGCGTGCGGGCGTCGCGCAGGGCGTGTTCGATGACGGGTTCGAGGTCCCCGCCGCCAAAACCCGGGCTCCCCGGCAGCGGCGGCAGGTGAACCATCCCGATCAGCAGTGGCTGGGGCAGCGGGTGTGCGGAACTCAACGGGGACCCTCCCTGGATCACTTGGCTTTACGGAATACAGCCACAACGTCCTCGATCGGCACGACGAAGAGCTGATTGTCGGCTTCGAAGTCGACCGGGATGGCCCGCTTGGGGTTGAAGAGCACCTTATCGTACTGACGGATCGGAAAAGCCTCGTCGGCTGCCACCTGCGCGGACACCGCGACGATGCGGCCGGTGATCGTCGGGATCTCGACGGAGTCGGGCAGTTCGATCCCGCCCTTGGTGCGTTTCTTGTCCTCGTCCTTGCGAATGAGCACCCGCTCGCCGAGGGGTTCGACCGTCTCGAGGTGGGTTGTACGTGGTTTGGCCTTCTCCGCCATGGCGGTCTCCTCCGGCGTCCCGGTTGCGTCCTGAAGCCTCACAATCGCGCAGCGCCCTCCATCCGCCTGCGTCCGGCGCAATTGTAGGCCGTCTTTGGCAAGGGACGCAACACGCGAATCACCCGGTTCTTCCGTGAAAACCGGCGTTGCGGCGGCGAACTCGCGCTTCACTCCTGCGCCAGTTGGACTACAATGGCGGGAACGACTGGGCTAGATTGGGATCGTGTATTTTTGATGAACAGACCACCACGCGTCGCCTTTGTCTCCCTCGGCTGCGCCAAGAACACCGTCGACTCCGAGAAAATGCTCGGCCAGCTCGCCGAAGCCGGGTGCGAGTTCTGTGCCGATGAGCGGGACGCCGACGTCGTCGTCGTGAACACCTGCGGCTTCCTCGAGGATTCCCGGCGCGAGGCCGACCAGGTCATCGGCGAACTGGTGGGCGTCAAGCGCAGCCGCAAGTCGCGCCTGCGCCGCGTCGTGGTGGCCGGATGCCTCGTGCAGCGCGACGGCACGCAGATCAGCGACCGCGTCCCCGGCATCGACGCCCTGGTCGGCGTGCACAACCGCGACGACGTGGTCCGCGCCGTGCTCAATCGCGGACCGAAGAAACGCGAGCTCAACACCTTCCTGGGCGACTACCACCCGTTCGTAAACATCGACACCGCGCGGCTGCGGATCACCCCGCAGCACTGGGCGTACCTGCGGATCAGCGAGGGCTGCGACCAGAAGTGCACGTTCTGCACGATCCCGTCCATCCGCGGGCCGATGCACTGCAAGCCGCCGAGCGTGATCCTCGCCGAGGCCCGCGAGTTGATCGCCGATGGCGCGGTCGAGCTGTCGCTGATCGGTCAGGACACGAGCAGCTACGGCCTCGACTTCGACTACGAGCCGGGGCTCGCCGGCCTGCTCCGCGAGCTGAACGCACTCGACGGCCTCGCCTGGATCCGCCTGATGTACGTCTATCCGTCGGTCTTCTCCGACGCGATGATCGACGCGATCGCCGAGTGCGACAAGATCGTCAAGTACGTGGATATCCCACTGCAGCACATCAACGACCGCGTGCTCAAGGCGATGCACCGCCGCGTGACCCGCGCAGAAACGATCGATCTGCTCGAGCGGATCCGCCGGCGTATTCCCGACGTGAACCTGCGCACCACGCTCATCACCGGCTTCCCCGGTGAGACCGAAGCCGAACATCAGGAGCTGCTCGAGTTCCTGCGCGACTACCGCTTCGACGCGCTGGGCGTCTTCCCCTACTCGCTGGAGCCGGATACGCCCGCGGGTCGCATGCAGAACCAGCTCGATGCCGAGACCAAGCTGCGCCGCCGCGAGGAACTCATGCTCACCCAGCAGGAAATCGCCTTCGCCAAGGCCGACGCGACCCGGGGCAAAACCTTCGAAGTGCTCGTCGACACGCACGCCGGCAAGGACGGACTGCAGGTCGCCCGTCACGCCGGCCAGGCGCCCGAGGTGGACAGCATCACCGTACTGAGCGGAGCCCGCGCAGCCGCCGGCAGTTTTGTCCGCGTCCGCTGCACGGGCCGCCAGGACTACGACCTGCTCGCCGAACCCGCTTCCATTGCCTTGCCCACGCTGTGCTGAAATGAAGATCAACCTGCCGAATCAGATCACCCTCGCCCGACTCGTGCTGGCTGTGGTGTTCTTCGTGCTGCTCGCCCGTTTCGACATTCGTCAGCCCAATATGCTGCTGCTCGACGTCTGCACCGTCCTCTTCATCGTCGCCGCGCTGACGGACTGGCTCGACGGGTACCTCGCCCGCAAACACAACCAGGTCACCGCGATGGGCCGCGTGCTCGACCCCTTCGTCGACAAGGTGCTCGTCTGCGGCACGTTCGTGTTCCTCGCTGGAGCGAGTTTCCGCAACATTGACGGGTACCAGGTGACCGGGCTTCAACCGTGGATGGCCGTGCTCAT
>Ga0116151_10000931_pt1 | contig 27122 bp, 33 predicted proteins | sample AD_UKC117_MetaG_FD_89893 | JGI IMG/M metagenome (GOLD analysis project Ga0116151, IMG submission 89893) | Active sludge microbial communities of municipal wastewater-treating anaerobic digesters from Hong Kong - AD_UKC117_MetaG | ecosystem: Engineered > Bioreactor > Anaerobic > Digestate... | reverse complement strand
GCGAGTGCGTTCGAACATGCGGATCTTGAGAGCGCATTGGCGCTGCAATAGAGTAGTCACACGCGCACCGCCTCAGGGGGACACGGCATGGCTGTTTTCCGCTCGAAGATCGACGTTTGGCTGGCGGTTGTCATGACAGGTGCCGCCATTGTCGCGCTGGCAGCGATCGTGCCGCTCGCACGGCTGCCGAGCGCCGGCATATGGATCGCCGCCCTGTTGGCTGGCGTCGGCGTGGCCTTGCCACTCTGGGTGCTGCTCGGCACGCACTACACGCTCACGGATTCGACATTGCAGGTCCGCAGCGGTCCATTTCGCTGGCGGATCCCGCTGTCCGAGATCAACGGGATCGAACACACTCGCAGTCCGCTCTCGAGCCCGGCGCTCTCGCTCGACCGGCTGCAGATCAGTTATGGCCGCGGCAGCTTGCTGATGATTTCACCGCGCGACCGGGATGCGTTCATGCGCGAGCTGGCGGCGCGCGGGGTCGCGGCCGCCGCTACCGCGCAGCTCGCTTCTTGAAAGTAACGACCCGATAAAGATACACGCCGACGATCACGACGAGCACCATCTGCGCGACCGGGTTCAGCCAGTCGCCCACCTGATCGTATTGCTCGTGCAGCACATAGCCCACGGCGGTCAGCCCGCCTACCCAGAGGATCGAGCCAGCCGCCGACCACAGCAGGAACTGCGGCCAAGGCATGGCGACGAGTCCGGCTGGTACGGAGATCAGGGTCCGCACGGTCGGCACCATGCGTCCGAAGAAAACCGCCAATCGCCCGCGCCGATCGAACCAGCGGTCCGTACGATCGATATCATCCGCCGACACGGCGAGCCAGCGTCCGTGCCGGTCCGCCCACGTCTTCAGCCGCTCGCTGCTCAGCCAACGGCCCGCGGCGTACCACGGCAGCGTACCAAGCAACGAGCCGGCGGTCCCGGCCAGCACGACGCCGGTCGTACTCATCTCGCCGCGCGCCGCCGCAAACCCCGCGAAGGGCATGATCAGCTCTGACGGTATCGGCGGTAACACGTTCTCGAGAATCATCAATGCGACGATGCCGAGATAGCCGTAGCTCTCGATAATGCCGATGATCCATTCAGCCATACGGCATTCTCCGTCCTAGTTAGTTCGCCGCGCCATCGGCTACGGCCTACCGCGCGTGCTCGTCAAAAGAAGCTGGCGCGAATGCCTGCAACGATGAACTCGACGGCCAGTGCCCCCAGGATGACGCCGAACAGGCGATTGGCGACGTTGGTGCCGGTGACGCCGATCACCCGCATCAACGGCGTCGCCACCCACATCGCCAGCAGGCACAGCAGCAGCACGACGATGGCGCACAGAAACAGCGCTGTGAACTTCACCGGATGTTGCGTAATGGGTACGGGGCCAAACCACAGCAGCATGGTGGTCAGCGCACCCGGACCGGCCATCAGTGGAAAGGCGAGCGGAAACACCGAAATATCGGCTCGCTTGCGGTTCTCGGCCTGCTCGTCGGTGGTCGTGCGCGTGCCCGATTCGCGCGCGAACACCATCTCCAGCGCGATGAGGAACAGCAACAGTCCGCCAAAAATCCGGAACGAATCGATCGAGATGCCCATTGCGCCCAGGAATGCGGCGCCTGCGAGCGCGAACAGCAAGAGTATGAAGCTCGCCACGACGACCGCCTTGATCGCCATCCGGTGCTTGTACTGCGCATTCGCGCCTTCGGTAAGCCCGGAGAAGATCGGGATCAAGGAGATCGGCTCCACCACGACGAAGAACACGATGAAGAATTTGATCAACTGCTCAATCATGATGCTCTGCGCCAATTATCCCGACTTGAAAGCGAAACGTTCCGGGAGCAACATGAAGTCGAAGCTCGCGAAATCGCGCGCAGCATACAAGCGGCGCACAGGCTTCGCGCAGCAGCCGGAATCAACTCGGGGGCGTTTCGGAGGGTAATGCAATGCTCAATCCTCGGCCCATCGTGGGCGACTGGTACCGTTTCAAGGACGGCGAGAAGTTCGAAGTTGTTGCGGTCGATGTCGACGACGGCACGGTCGACCTGCAGTATTACGACGGCACGATCGAAGAGCTGGATATCGAGGACTGGGTCAGCGAGGCCAGCGCGGGCCGCGTCGAAACCATCGAACCACCCGAAGACTGGAGCGGCTCGGTGGATGCGGACGGCGATGACGAAGAACCGATTTCCACCGACAACTATTATGTCGATGACGAAAAGAAGCAATACGCTAGCCGTCTCGACGACCTGGATCTGTTCGAGTAGTGCCGTTCGCTAACAACTCGGCGTCCGCCTCCGGCGCCAGCAGCACGTAGCCGTTCGTCACCTCGATTGGTACGGGCGTCAGTGCCTGTCCGGCGCATGGCCCAGCCACGCACAATCCGGTTTCCTTCTCGAACAACGCACCATGCGAACTGCACACCAGCAACGTGCGGTCTGGTGTCAGGAACTTGTGTGGCCTGAGATTGAGTCCATGCCCCGCATGCGGGCAGCGATTGACGTAGGCTGCTGCACCACCTGCGGTACCGACCACCACCCCTCGCAGCGGCCACGAGCCCTCGCCTACCGTGAACCCGCGGCTGCCCGTGTCGCGCAGTTCGGCCAGCGAGCAGAGCACCCGTTCGAGATCAATTTCCGGCATCCCGCTCGATCTCGGTCTTGCCAGCCGACCCCAGCGCGCTGTCCACCAGTCCCGTGCGCATCATGTACCAGAACAGCAATACACCCGGCACGGCCACGATGGTGGTCAGCAGATAGAAATTGACGTAGCCCAGGCTCTCGATGAGGCCGCCCGCCGTCGTGCCGGTGAGCAAACGACCGACGACGCTCGCGCCGGCGCTGATCAGCGCGTACTGCGAAGCTGTGAACCGCAGATTGCACAGCGCCGAGAAGAACGCCACCACCACCACGCCACCGAAGCCGCTCGCCAGATTCTCGAAGCCGATCGCACCCGCCATCCCCCAGTTGCTGTGGCCGGCCGCCGCGAGCACCGCGAAACTCAGGTTCGAGACCGCCATCAGCACCAGCGCTAACAACACAGACCGCTTCATGCCAATCCGTGCGTACAACACGCCGCCGATGAAAATGCCGATGAGATAGGCCCAGAAGCCAAAGCCCACGTCGTAGATGGCGATCTCATCGTTGCTGAAGCCGAGATCGTTGAACAACAGGCGAAATGTGAGGTTGGCGAGTGTGTCGCCCACCTTGTGCACCAGTACGAACAACAGCACCAACACGGCACCCGAGCGCTTCAGGAACTCGGTGAAGGGCTCGACGATCGCCGCCCAGATGTCCGCGAGCGGCTTCTTGTCGATCGCGACCACGTGCCGCAGGGGCTCGCCGACGATCAGGCCGGTGAGCATCGCCGGCAGCGCGAACGCGGCGCAGGCGATATAAGCCGCCGACCAGCCTGAACGGGCCGCCACCACCAGCGCGAGTGCACCCGCGCTGACCGAGCCGATGCGCCAGCCATACTGCGACATGCCGGAGCCGACACCCAACTGGTAGGGCTTGAGTGTCTCGATGCGATACGCGTCGATGACGATGTCGTAAGTGGCACCCGCCACACCGACCAGCACCGCCGCGACCACCGTCGACTGAATACTGGCGCTGGGATCGACCAGTGCCAGATTGACGACTGCGGCGATCGTGAGCGCACCGGCGAACAGCAACCACGACACACGCTGGCCGAGCCGCCCGATGAGCGGCAACTGTACGCCATCGACGACCCACGCCCAGAAGACCTTCAGGTTGTAGACCAGGAACGCGAGCGTGAATGCGGTGACGGTCTTCTTGTCGATACCGTCCTGCGCGAGTCGGGTCGTTAGTGTCGCGCCGATCATCGCATACGGAAAACCCGACGAGACGCCAACGAAGAACGCCGCCAGGGATTCCTTCTCGAGGTACGGCTTGAGCGAGCCCCATAGGCTGCGCGTCCCCGTGCCCGCGCTGGCAGCACCGCCGCTCACTTGCGAGCCCTGGTCGCAATCGCGTAGTCCATGATGAGGGGTGCGTGGTCGGAGAAGCGCTGTTCCTTATAGATGCTCGCACCGCGCACTTTGTCGGCCAATCCCTGGCTGACGATCTGATAGTCGATCCGCCAACCGACGTTCTTGGCCCAGGCCTGACCGCGATTGGACCACCAGGTGTACTGGTCCGGGTCGGCATTAACCCGCCGAAATGCGTCGACGAAACCCACGGGACCAAAGACCTGATCGAGCCAGGCGCGCTCTTCGGGCAGGAAGCCGGAGTTCTTCTGGTTCGAACGCCAGTTGCGCAGATCGATCTCCTTGTGCGCGATGTTCCAGTCGCCGCACAGCACGTAGTCGCGGCGCCGGCGTCGCATCGCGCGCAGCTGCGGCTCGAAGGCCGCCAGAAAGCGGAACTTGGACGCCTGCCGCTCTGGCCCCGACGACCCCGACGGCAGGTAGAGCGACACCACGGATAGCGCGCCGATCTGCACTTCGAGATAACGACCCTCGTCGTCGAACTCGGGCACACCGAACCCGCGAATGACCTTGGTCGGCGGCAGGCGTGTGTACACCGCCGTACCGGAGTAGCCCTTGCGAACGGCATCGAAGAAGAAGCACTGGTAGCCGGGCAGCGTACAGCCGTGCTCGGCCAGTTGGTGCTCCTGGGCCTTGGTTTCCTGCAGGCAGATCACGTCGGCGTTCTGCTGCTCGAGCCAGCTGAACGCGCCCTTGCGCGCCGCCGAGCGGATGCCGTTGACATTCAGCGTTATGATTCGCACCGCCGCATCATACCGACGCGGCAAGCCTGGCAGGAGTACCGATGCACGATTATCAGCGCGAGTTCATCGAACTCGCCTTACGACGCGAGGCGTTGCGCTTCGGCGAGTTCAAACTCAAGTCCGGGCGACTGAGTCCTTATTTCTTCAACGCCGGGCTGTTCAACGACGGCGCATCGATCGCGGCACTGGGACGCAGTTACGCCGCCGCGCTGCTGCGATCTAACATCCCGTTCGACATGTTGTTTGGGCCTGCCTACAAGGGCATTCCGCTGGTGACGGCTACGGCCATGGCGCTGGCGACCGAGCACGATCGCAATGTCGCCTTCAGCTTCAATCGCAAGGAAGCCAAGGACCACGGCGAGGGCGGCAGTCTGGTGGGCGCGAAGCTCGCCGGTCGTGTGATGATCGTGGACGATGTGATCACGGCGGGCACGGCGATTCGCGAGTCGGTCGAGATCATCCGCGGCGCAGGCGCGCAGCCGGTCGGGGTCCTGCTGGCGCTCGACCGGCAGGAACGTGGCCAGGGCTCGCAGTCGGCCGTGCAGGAAGTGGCAGCGGAATTCGGCCTGCGCTGCATCAGCGTACTGTCCCTCGCCACTTTGATAGAGGGCCTCGGCGGTGGCGCAGGTGACGCGGTTCACATTTCCAGCGCGCAGATCGCAGCGCTCCGCACATATCGCGCGACGTACGGTGCCGGATAGCAGCCAGCAGCGCCGTCATGATGCAGAATATGAATCATGCGTGCCTTGATACTCGCCATTCTAGCGTCAGCCTTGTTCAGTGCCCTGCCGGCGGCGTGGGCGCAGTCGAGCACGGAAAACGCCAAGCGCACCTATAAATGGACTGATGAGCGCGGCGTCGTCCATTACGGCGACGCAGTGCCGCCCCAGTACGCCACCCGCGAACAGCGCGTCCTCAATCAGCAGGGCGTGGAAGTGGCGCGCACCGCCGCCCAGAAGTCCGCGGAAGAGCAGGCGCTCGAAGCGCAGCAGCAGCGCGAGCTGGCGCGCCGCAAACAACACGATATGTTCCTCCTGTCTACCTACCAGACAGTAGAAGACCTGCAGAAAGACCGTGATGTGCGCCTCGACGCCCTGCAGGGCCAGGTGCTCGCGGCCGAAGCCTTCATCGCCAATCTCGAGGCGCGGCTCGGCACACTGCGCGAGCGTGCCGCTGTCTTTCGCCCGTACAACGACAGCCCCAATGCGCGCCAAATGCCCGATAGCCTGGCCGAGGATATCGTGCGGCTACTGGGTGAGATACGCACGCAGCGCACGGCACTCGAAGTGAAGAACGGCGAAAAGCAAGCGTTGCGCGAGCAGTTTCAGATCGACATGGCGCGCTATAAAGAACTCAAGAAGCCGCTGGTCGACCGCGCTACAGCGCAGCGCTAACTGCGGCCGGTATGGCCGAAGCCTCCTGCGCCGCGCAGGGTGGCATCGAAATCGTCGACGATTCGCAAATCCACTTGCACCACCGGCACGATGACCAATTGTGCGATGCGCTCGCCTGGCTGCAGCGTGTAGGTGCGTTCACCACGGTTCCAGCAGGAAACCATCAGCTGACCCTGGTAATCGGAATCGATGAGTCCAACCAGATTACCCAGCACGATGCCATGTTTGTGGCCGAGACCCGAGCGCGGCACGATCATGGCTGCGAGCCCCGGATCGTCCAGGTGAATCGCGAGACCTGTGGGTAACAACTCGGCCCGGCCCGGCTCGAGGTCGAGCTGCTTGGCGATACAGGCTCGCAGATCGATCCCGGCCGAACCCGCGGTGGCGTACGCCGGCAACGGGAATTCGTCCCCCAGCCTGCCATCGAGAATCTTGACCTTCAGCGCCCGGCGCCCACTACCGCCGGCCACAAATTCGTCGGCGGCCACCAGGGTCGGTATCGATAGTGTCATGCGCGCACCTGCTCCTGTCGCGCCGCGGCGCGCGTCTCCGTGAATACTTCGGCTATCAACGCGACCAACTGCTCGGCCAGCGCCGACTTGGACGCCTGTGGCAACTCCCGACGCCCTGTGCGCCACAGCACCAACAACGCGTTGTCGTCCTTCTCGAATACTTTGTCATGCCCGACTTCATTGGCGGCGATCATGTCGAGCTTCTTCTTCAAGAGCTTTTGTCGGGCATATTGCTCGACGGAATCGGTCTCGGCGGCGAACCCGACGACGAATGGCCGATCGGCGCGCGCAGCCACCGTCGCCAGAATATCGGTAGTGCGCTGCATCGCCAGATCGAGCGACTCGCTCGTCTTCTTGATCTTTTTGGAAGCCGGCTGCGCCGGCCGGTAATCGGCCACCGCAGCAGTAGCGATGAAAATGTCGGCGCCGGCAATCTGCTCGAGCGTCGCCCGCAGCATCTGCTCCGCGTCGTCCACATCGACGCGCTGCACGCCGCGCGGCGTGTCGAGCGCTACGGGGCCGGCGATCAGCACGACATCGGCGCCGGCCGCGCGCGCGGCCTGTGCCACCGCAAAACCCATCTTGCCGGAACTGCGGTTGCTGATGAAACGCACCGGATCGATACGCTCGCGCGTGGGGCCCGCTGTGATCACCACCCGTTTGCCCGCGAGCGCGCCGGTCGCTGGCGCGACCGCCACGAGATCGGCCAGCTCCTGCGGCTCGAGCATGCGGCCCTCGCCCACTTCACCGCAGGCCTGCTCACCCGACCCCGGCCCATGGATGGCGATACCGCGCGAGCGCAGCAACGCCACGTTGTCTTGGGTCGCTGCGTTCAGCCACATCTGCCGGTTCATCGCCGGCGCCACTGCGATCTGCGCCGTCGTCGCCATGCACAGAGTCGTCAGTAAGTCGTTAGCATGACCATGTGCGAGCCGCGCCAGGAAATCCGCGGTCGCCGGAGCTACCAGCACCAGATCCGCCCAGCGCGCCAGCTCGATGTGCGACATGGCGGCTTCGCCGGCCGCATCCCACAGATCGCTGCGTACCGCACGACCCGAGACCGCCTGAAAGGTGGTCGGCGTGATGAACTCCCGCGCAGCGGCGGTCATGACCACCTGCACCTCGGCGCCGCGTTCACGCAGACGGCGGACGAGATCCGGGCTCTTGTAAGCCGCGATGCCGCCGGTGACACCCAGTACGATGCGCATGCCTTGCATGGTGCCATTATCCCGGGCAAATCGCCCGCTGTGCAAACACAAAGCCGATGTTTGTCGCCATACGCCGCCGATAGTGTGGTGGCCCATTTGCGACGGTGAGTCGATCATTTCGACATGACATCATCCATCCCGACCAGCGCTGTACCGCAGCGCTTGCGCACCTGGCCCCGCGGCGAGCGACCGCGCGAAAAGCTGCTGGATTCCGGGCCTGAGACGCTCTCGGATGCCGAGCTGCTCGCGGTCCTGCTCGGCACTGGCGTCAACGGCAGCAACGCGCTCGATCTCGCCCGTCAGACGTTGACGCGTTTCGGCTCGCTGCGCGCTTTGCTCACTGCGGCGCAGCACGAATGTCTGGCGCAGCGCGGACTCGGCGCCGCGCGCTATGCCTTGCTGCAAGCTTCACTGGAGATCGCGCGTCGGCACTATCGCGCCGGCCTCGCCCAGGAGCCGGGCCTCACTTCACCCACCCTGACGCGTGAGTTCCTGGTCGCGCAGCTGCGCGACCGGCCATATGAATTGTTCTGCTGCCTGTATCTCGACAATCGCAATCGGCTGATCCGCTTCGAAGAACTGTTCCGCGGCACCATCGACGGCGCCAGCGTACATCCACGCGAAGTCGTTAGGCAGTCGATCCGGCACAACGCCGCCGCCGTCATCCTCGCGCACAATCATCCATCAGGCGTGGCCGAGCCGAGCCAGGCGGACGAGCTGATCACGCGGCGACTGCGCGAGGCGCTGGCGCTGATCGATATCCGCCTGCTCGATCACCTGATCGTCGGCGACACAACCTGTGTCTCGTTCGCCGAAAGAGGCCTGCTGTGACAGCCCAGGCCGCCGCGCCTGCCGGAAACGCCGTGCCTGCGGGCAGGTGACTTGCCCGGCGTCGGTCGGGCTGGTATAAAAGCCGCCCTTTCGCCGCACCCACGGCCAAAAGGCGCTGCCCGCCGCGCTCGTCGCGGCCCTGCTGGTGGCGGTAAGTTACTGAATTTAATGGCGTTTGGTTTGAAGGTCTATTTATGAGCCGTGTCTGTCAAGTCACCGGTAAGAGCCCGACGGTCGGCAATACCGTCTCGCACGCCAATAATCGGCGCCGCCGTCGCTTTCTGCCCAACCTGCATACGCAGCGTTTCTGGCTCGAGACTGAGAAGCGCTGGGTCAGCCTGCGGGTGTCGGCCAATGGGCTGCGGACGATCGAGAAGAACGGCATTGACGCGGTCATTGCCGAGCTGCGTGGCAAGGGCCTGAAGATCTGAGCCGGAGATAGAGGCCATGCGCGAAAAGATCAAACTACTGTCCACCGCCAAGACCGGCCACTTCTACGTCGTGACGAAGAACAAGCGTCTGCATCCCGACAAGATGGAAATCAAGAAGTACGACCCGGTGGTGCGCAAGCACGTGGCGTACAAAGAGACCAAGATCAAGTAACGTCCGGGCGTGCCGCCGCCGCCCGAACTTCCGGAAGTCGAGACCACCCGTCGCGGGGTCGAACCCCACGTGCTTGGCCGGCGCATTCGTGCGCTCGTCGTCCACGAGCGCCGCCTGCGCTGGCCCGTGGCGCGGAACATTGCGGCGCTGGTCGCCGCCCAGCGCATCGTCCGCGCCGACCGCCGCGCCAAGTACCTGTTGTTAGTGCTCGAGCGCGGCACGCTCATCCTGCACCTGGGCATGTCGGGCAGTCTGCGTGTGCTGCCGGCCGACACGCCGCGTCTCGTGCACGACCATCTCGACTTCGAACTCGACAGCGGCCAGACGCTGCGCTTCAACGACCCTCGCCGGTTCGGCAGTCTGCACTTTACGAGCGGCGATCCCGCTACCCACCCGTTGCTCGCCGGGCTGGCACCAGAACCCTTCGATGATTCTTTCGATGGCGAGTACCTGTGGCGTGTGACGCGCGGCCGACGCGTCGCCATCAAACAACTGTTGATGAATGCGAAGTTGGTAGTCGGCGTCGGCAATATCTACGCCAGCGAAGCGCTGTTCCGCGCCGGTATCCGGCCGGGGCGGCACGCGCGTGGCCTGACGCGCGCCGAATGCGCACGGCTGGTCGACGCCGTGCGCTCGATCCTCGCGCTGGCGATCAAGGTGGGCGGCACGACGCTGCGCGATTACGTTGGTGCCGACGGTACGCCCGGCTATTTTCGGCAGAAGCTGTTCGTGTACGAGCGCGCTGCCGCGCCCTGCCGTGTCTGCGGCACTCCGATCCGCCATCGCGTCCAAGGCCAGCGCTCCACGTATTGGTGCCCGAGGTGTCAGCGATGATCGCGCCGCCGACCGAGATCACCCGCATGCGGCGACATCTGCGTCGGGCGGATCCGGTGATGGGCCAGCTGCTGCGCGCCGCGGGCCGCTTTACGCTTGCGCCGCGCCTGCACCACGCGCCCTTCCGCTCGCTGTCGCAGGCGATTGCGAATCAACAGCTCAACGGGACAGCAGCCGCCACGATCCTGCGCCGCTTCGTCGCGTTGTACCCTGGGGTAGAGTTTCCGGAGCCGCAACAGGTGCTGCGAACGCCGGACGACGCACTGCGCGGTGTCGGCTTTTCGTTCGCCAAGGTGGCGACTTTGAAGGATCTGGCGGCCAAGGCACAAGCCGGCGTCGTGCCCGACGGCGAATCACTGCTGCGCATGAGCGACGCGGACATCATCGAACGCCTGACGGCCGTGCGCGGTATCGGTCGCTGGACGGTGGAAATGCTGCTGATGTTCCAGTTAGGTCGGCCCGACGTACTGCCGGTAGACGACTTCGGCGTGCGCAATGGCTTCCGACTCGCTTACGGCATCAAGCACATGCCAACTCCGCGGGCGCTCGGTGAATTCGGCACGCGCTGGGCACCGTATCGGACGATGGCGGCGTGGTACCTGTGGCGTGCCGGCGATCTGGCCAAACTGAACAAACTGCCCGCGCCGCCGGTGCGGACGCGCATCGCAATGGTGAAGCCCAAGGCTACTGCCGGCGCGCGGCGCGCGAATAAGTGATCTGCAGCAACACCTGATCTTGCTGCGGCTCCATCGTCTCCGGTCGCAGACTCGCTTCCATGTCATAACAGATGGTGAGTAGATCGCCGTCGAGCTCGAAGATGGCGAGCATGGTCTTGCCGGCGCCTGGTCCGTCATGTCCCACGATGTCGAGAGACGCGGGCGAAACGTCCGTATCGACGCGCACTGCGCCACTATCGACCACGCATTGCTCGCGATCGTGGATCTCATAGGTACCGCCGGCTAACACCAGCCGAGCGATGCGCAGTTCCTGCACCGGCAGGACCTGGCCGGAAACATAGGCGGCGATCGGCAGCCAGTTACCATCCAGCGACGCGACGGACTGCCGCACCACACCGTGCCGACCACGGATTTCATCCGAGCACATCGCAACATTTTGCATTACTGTCGCGCCATGAGCGAATTGAACACTATCCGGCGAGCACTGCTCGCCTCGACCTGCGCGTGGCTCGTCGTTTGTGCTGGCTGCAGCAGCCTCACGACGCCCAGTGAGGCCGCCAAGAAAAATGTCTATGAAGCGGCGCCGGCACGCGATTGGCGCGCGGGCGCCATGGTCGCCGCCGCGAACCCATACGCGGTCGAGGCCGGGCTCGCGATCCTGCGTGACGGCGGCAGCGCTGTCGACGCCGCGATCGCCATCCAGGCCGTGCTCGGGCTGGTGGAACCACAGTCCTCGGGGCTCGGCGGCGGCGCCTTCATGCTGCACTACGACGCCAGGACGGGCGACGTGATCGCTTACGACGGACGCGAAGTGGCGCCGATGGGTGCGAGCGCCACGATGTTCCTCGACGAACAAGGTGCGCCGCTCAGTTTCCCGGCCGCCATACAAAGTGGCCGCTCGGTCGGCGTACCCGGCGTCGTCAGGATGCTGGAGCTCGCGCATGGCGAGCACGGCAAGTTGCCGTGGGCGCGGCCGTGGCAGCCGGCCATCACGCTCGCCGAGCGCGGCTTCGCCGTGCCGCAACGGATGCACGATATTGCGCTCATGGCCGAGCGTTTCACCACGCTCGCACCGGACGCGCGGCGCTATCTGACGACTGACGGCAAGACCATCCTGCCGGTCGGCCAGATTGTGCAGAATGCAGCCTATGCCGATACATTGCGCCAGATTGCCACGAGCGGCGCGCAGGCGTTCTACACCGGCCCGATCGCTGCCGCGATCGTCGCCGCCGTGCGTGCGCAGCCGCGGCCCGGCGCGCTAACACTCGAGGATCTCGCCGCCTATCGCGCCGAAAAGCACGAACCGGTCTGCCGCCCGTATCGCGTCTATGAGGTTTGCGGCATGACACCGCCGTCCTCGGGCGGCATCGCCGTGCTGTCGGTGCTCGGCACGCTCGCCAATTTCGATATGACCGCTAACAACGCGGGCACCGTGACCGGCTGGCATCTGCTGATCGAGGCACAACGACTGGCCTACGCCGATCGGGACAAGTACGTGGGTGACGATCGCTTCGTGCACGTGCCCGTCGACGGACTGCTCGATGCTGACTACCTGAAGTCGCGCGCGGCGTTGATCTCACTCGAGCGCGCGATGCCGACGGTGGCAGCCGGCAAGCCGCCAGGCGCGCCGGCAGCGGGTGCCGACCACACGGGCAGCACCACCGGCACGAGTCACTTCGTCGTCGTTGACGCAGCGGGCAATGTCGTCACGATGACGACCACGGTCGAATCGCTGTTCGGCTCGCAGCGCATGGCGGGTGGCTTCTTTCTCAACAATCAGCTGACCGATTTTTCGTTTCGACCGATCGATGCCGATGGCGTGCCAATAGCCAATGCGCCGGCGCCGGGAAAAAAGCCCCGTTCGTCGATGTCGCCCACGCTCGTATTCCGCGATCGGCAGTTCCTGCTGGGCGTCGGTTCTCCCGGCGGCAATTCGATCATCGGCTACGTGGCCAAAGCGCTGGTCGGCATGCTCGATTGGGGCCTGGGGCCGGACGAGGCGGTCGAACTACCGAATGTCGTGGCCCGAGGCCCGGTGCTGATCGAGAAGGAACGCTTCGATGCAGAGCTCCTGCGACAATTGCAGTCGATGGGGCACGACATCAAGTCCGGCCGGGGCGCGGAAGGCTCGGGGCTGCACGCCATCATGCTGATGCCCGATGGCACGCTCGCTGGCGGCGCCGACAGTCGGCGCGAAGGTGTCGCACGCACGCCGCAGGAACCGGCGATGACCAACTAGACGCGTCGCTGCTTCTTCAGCTCCGCTTCGACGATCGGGTGCACGAACTCGCGCACGTCGCCGCCCAACACCGCAATTTCGCGCACCAGCGTCGACGAGATGAAGGTGAACTGCTCCTTGGGCGTGAGGAACACGCTTTCGATGTCCCGCGACAAATGGCGGCTCATGTTCGCGAGCTGGAATTCGAACTCGAAGTCCGACACCGCGCGCAGGCCACGCACGATGACGAGCGCCTGGCAGTCGCGCGCGAAATCAACGGTCAAGCCTGCGTAACCCTTCACTTCGACGTTCGGCACGTCCTCGAGCACCTGCTGTGCCAGTGACACGCGCATCTCGAGCGGGAACATCGGCGTCTTGTTGGGGTTGGCCGCAATACCGACGATTACGCGATCGAAGATCCTGGCGGCCCGACGCACTAGGTCGTGGTGCCCATTGGTGATCGGGTCGAACGTACCCGGATAAACGGCTGTGCGCTTCATGTAATCGGGTCCCCCGGCCCTGCATCCGCCGGCCGGCGGACCCAGAGATGATACTCGACCTCGCCGGCGCGACCCGACTTGAGCGGCCGCCAGCCGCGTGGCAATGCCGGCAGGGGCTCGCGGGCGCGATGTTCGAGATAGATGTAGGCGGTCTCTGCCAGCCAGTCACCTCGCTCGAGCAGCGCCGCGGCGGTCGCCAGCGCACCCGACTCGAACGGGGGGTCCAGGAACACGATATCGAGCGGACCGCCCAAAGGCGCAGCAGAGGGTTGGCGCAGGATTGCGAACGCGTCGCCCTGCAGGACTGTCGCCCCCGTCTCGCCCCACGCACGCACCACGGCGGCAATCGCGTCGACGGCCACTCTGTCGCGCTCAATCAGCGTCACGTGCGTCGCGCCACGCGACAAGGCCTCGAGCCCGAGGACCCCACTGCCAGCGAACAGATCGAGGCAGCGCGCACCTTCGATCTTGCCCTGCAGCCAGTTGAATAGCGTTTCGCGCACGCGGTCGGGCGTCGGCCGTATGGCGTCCACCGCTGGAAAGCGCAGGCGGCGACCGCGGTGCCGGCCGGCGATGATGCGTAGCATCCGCGCATCAGCGGCCCGCGATTTCGCCTTGGCGGTCGCTCGCCTGCTGTGAGTCTTGGTCATCGAGCCAGCATCCGCCGTCTGTCGCCGTCTTGCCACAGTTGAGTAGCGAAGCGTACCCTAGTCACTTACCGCGACAAGCCTGGTGCGCTGCAACCAGGTCGGCTTGTCGTAGCGGGTTTGGTCTTGAGGAGCATTCTAATGAACAGGCTTTATGTGGCCGCTCTCGTCTCCGCAGCGCTGCTGGCTGCTGGTTGCTCGAGCTCGATCGACAATCCACCGGACGTCACCGCCACCAATCCGACGAGCGGCAACCTCAATCCAGCGGGCGGCGCCAACAACCCGATGTCGCCCGCGGCAACCGCGGCGTTGTTTCAGGTGGCGCAGGGCATCCTGCCCTTCCCGACCGATCTGTATTTCTCGGGGACGACCGACGGCACGGTGAATATCCAGCCGGCCAGCGCGCTCATTCCCAATCAGGCCGGGCTCAACGCGCTCGACGGCTTCTCGACCACCGCGCCAATCCGCGCGCGCTTCGCCAGCGCGTTGGATCCGGCGAGCATCACCGCCCAGACAGTGCGCGTCTACCAGGTGTCGATCGACAATACGACCAAGGCGACGATCGGCTTTCAGGCACCACCCAACGCCCCGCTGCTGACCTTCGGTACCGACTACTCCGCCGGACTCGCGACCGATGCGGGCGTCGGCAATACGATCCTCGAAATCAAGCCACTGCGACCGCTCAATCCGAGCACGGGTGCCACTAACAACGGGTACCTCGTGGTGTTGACCGACGGACTGCGCACGGCGACCGGCGCTGCGGTCACGCCCGATGCTGACTACGCGACCATCAAAGCGGCGCTACCGACTTGCGCCAGCATCGCCAATGCCACCTTGAACGGTGTCTGCCGACTCACTGGCGCGCACCTGCAACTGGCGTCGAATGCCGCACTCGGCGCCGCCGCGGTCAATCCGGCCAACGTCGTGCTGTCATTCAGCTTCTCGACGGTAGCCACCCGCGACACCATGGGTGTGGTAGCCCAGTTGATCTTCAATCCAGCCGCACCGTCGCCGCCGATCGCGATCAATCCGTCGGTCAGCATCCCGCTGAACGTGTTTTCGTCGTCGCTGCCGCCGATCGCCAACGCGCGCGTCGGCACGGTGACTGTGCCGTACTACAGCCCGATCGCCAGCGGTCCCAATGACGCCTCGATACTCACCAAGAACTGGGTGGCCGCAGGCCCGCCGCCCGCGCCACTCACCGACCCCGCCAACGAACGCAATCTGACGCGCTTCAATCCAGTCCCGGCCGTGACCGCGCAGAAGGCCATCCCGCTATTGGTGACCGTACCGAATGCGGCCGCTGGCCCCGGCGGCGTCAAGCCCACGAACGGCTGGCCGGTGGTTATTTTCCAGCACGGCATCACGGGCGATCGTTCGCAGGCGATAGCGCTCGCCGCCACCTTCGCGCAAGCCGGTTGGGCAGTGGCTGCCGTGGATCTGCCGTTCCACGGCATCACGAGCAGCGCCAACCCGCTCTACCAGGCCACGAACGAGCAGACCTTCAATCTCGATCTCGTCAACAATGCGACCAGCGCGCCAGGGCCCGACGGCGCAATCGATCCGTCTGGCACGCACTACATCAACTTGACGAACGTACGCGCCAGCCGCGACAGCCTGCGTCAGGGTGCGGCCAACTTGTTAGCCTTGACGCGCGCACTGCCCACGCTCGATCTCGATGCCAATCCGGCGACGGTCGATATCGATGGCACGCGGATCGCGTTCGTCGGTCTCTCGCTCGGCTCGATCACGGGCGTCAGCTATGCCGCCGTGCTGCCGAACGCACCGGCGCTCGTGCCGACGGCAGTCCTGTCGGTGCCCGGCGGCGGAATCGCCGAGCTGATCCGCGACTCGGTGAGCTTCGGGCCGCGCATCAATGCCGGTCTCGCGGCGCAGGGTCTCACGCCGGGTTCGACGCTCTATGCGCAGTTCTTCCGCGATGCGCAGACGATCATCGATGCCGGTGATCCCCTCAATTACATCGGCGCGGCCGTGGCGCAGCGCCGCATATACGTGTCGCAGGTGATCGGTGGCTCCGGCACGCCACCGTCGTTGCCCGACCAGGTGGTGCCCAACTCGTCGACGCAGCGCCTCATTCGCGCCGCAGGCGCGGGTCTGCCGCGGGTCACGCCAAGCACGGCGCCAGTCGTCGGCTCTGGGTACGTCAACTTCGTAGCGGGCGAGCATGGCTCGCTGCTGACGCCGGGCAGCCCACCGACTGCCACAGGCCTAGCTGTGCTCACCGAAATGCAGACGCAGGCGGCCACATTCACCGCCACGGGCGGCACGATCAACATCGCCAATGCGGCGGTGGTTCAACCGTAGCCGGTCTGATACGTTTGGGTAGCGGGGGCGGCTGCGGCCGCCCTTCGCTTTTTCGAGGCAGCAGAATCCCCGATGACCACTAACAACAGCGAGCCCGCGACCAAGGGCGGCTTCCTCGGCCGCTTACGTGCCAAGCTCAATCGTCCCAACTCATGGCTCTCCTACGATCTGGCCAATGTTTTCCGCGGTCGCAAGATCGATGCGGAAATCCTGGAGGAGCTCGAGACCCGGCTGCTCACGGCGGACGTCGGCGTCGATGCGACGCAGCACATACTGGATAGCCTGAAGCGTCGCGTCGCCCGCAAGGAACTGGACGACGTCGAGAAACTGCTGGCGGCGCTGCGGGAAACGCTGGTCGAGATACTGACACCGTGCCAGAAGCCCCTGACGATCGACGCCGCACACAAGCCGTACGTGGTCCTGGTCGTGGGTGTAAACGGCTCCGGCAAGACCACCAGTATCGGCAAGCTCGCGCGGCGCCTGGTGGACCGCAATCTGAAGGTGGTGCTCGCGGCCGGCGATACGTTCCGTGCAGCCGCGATCGAGCAACTCGATATCTGGGCGACCCGTACCGGCGCTGACATCGTCTCGCAGGATGCCGGCGCGGACCCCGGGGCCGTGGTCTTCGATGCACTGCAGACCGCGCGCAATCGCAACGCCGATGTGCTGTTGGCCGACACCGCCGGACGGCTGCACAGCCAGGCGCACCTCATGGAAGAGCTGAAGAAGGTGAAGCGCGTGTTGCAGCGCCTCGATGCCTCAGCGCCGCACGAGGTGTTGTTAGTGCTGGATGCGACGCAGGGGCAGAACGCGCTGTTGCAGGCGATCCAGTTCAACGAAGCGGTCGGGGTCACCGGCCTGGTGCTGACCAAGCTCGACGGCACGGCGAAGGGCGGCATCGTGATCGCCATCGCGCGGCGGCTTGCGTTGCCCATACGCTACATCGGCATCGGCGAGCATGCGGACGACTTCGGCGAGTTCGACGCCAAAGCATTCGCGAGTGCGCTGGTCGACGGCGTCGGCACCTAGCCCAGCCGCCCGCGCACCGGGGCCTGGTTGGTCCCGGCTTGCGCACAGCGCAGCTTTGCTCTGACAATCAGGCATGCCGACCGATTTCCTGGCGGGGCTGGAGTCCGAGCCATGATGACGACCGCACCGGCCGAGGGTCGCCCCTTCGTCGTACCTTGTGCCAAGTTGCGGCTCGATGCGCCGCGACGCTGGCTGCGCCTGGGTTGGCAGGACTTCAAGCGCGCCCCGGCGTTGAGTCTGCTGTTCGGCATCGTCATCATGCTGCTCAGCATCGCGATCTCCGTGTTCGCCTATTCCCTCGGGCGGTTCGCGTTGTTAGCCACGCTACTGTCCGGCTTCGTATTCGTCGCGCCATTGATCGCCGTGGGCCTATATTGCGTCAGTCGCGAGCTGGGTGCCGGCCGAGAGCCGAGCTTGCGCGATTCGTTCACGCTGGCGCGACGCGTGCTCGGACAGGCCGGCATCTTTGCGTTGGCACTGCTCGTGATTCTGCTGCTGTGGTCGCGCGCCGGCATGATGGTCAGCGCGTTCTTTCCAGTGCAGGAAGGCGAATGGGAGTCGTTGGTCGACTTTCTCGCGCTGGGCTCGCTGTTCGGCGCCATCTTTGCGGCGCTCACGTTCGCAACGGCAGCCTTCTCGCTGCCCATGATTGCGGACCGCGATGTGGACATGATCACCGGCTGCGTCTCCAGCATCAACGCAGTGCTGCGCAACAAGACGGTGATGCTGCTATGGGCCGCGCTGATCGTGCTGCTGACCGCCATCGGGTTTGCGACAGCGTTCCTCGGGCTCGTCGTCATCATGCCGTGGCTGGCCTATGCCGCCTGGCATGGCTATCGCGAGACGCTGGACGCGTCGGCGTGGCCGCCGCTGGAGTAATACCTCACGCATGAGGAGCGCTATCTCTACGCTGCCATCGGGGCAGACCCGGGCGACTTGACTAACATGTATCAGCTGCTCGCCGACCTTGTGCTGACGCTGCACGTCGCGATCGTTCTGTTCGTCATCGGCGGGCTGGCAGCCATCATCATCGGCAATCTGCGTGGCTGGCGTTGGGCCAACGCGCGCGGGTTTCGCTACGCGCACGTGGCCGCGATCGGCATCGTCGTGGCCCAAGCGTGGCTTGGCGCCATCTGCCCGCTCACCACGCTCGAGATGTGGCTGCGCGAGCAGGCGGGGCTGACTAGCTATTCGGGCAGCTTCATCGAGCACTGGCTGCAGAGAGTGCTCTACTACGACGCGCCGGCCTGGGTCTTCACGCTCGTGTATACGCTGTTCGGGCTGGCCGTCGTGGCGGCGTGGATTCGTTTCCCGCCGCGCCCGAGAGTGCACAGACACTGAATCGCTATGTGAACACGACCTATGACGCCAACGGCAACATGACGAACCGCAATGGCACGACGCTGGTGTGGTACGCCAACAATCTGCGCAAGTCCATCACCAAGAACAGCCAGAACTCCAGCGTCTTTCAGTACACGCCGAGCGGGGAGCGCTGGCGGCACGTCTACAAGACCGCCAACGTCACCTATACCCAGGTGAATCTCGGCGGCCTGCTGACCAAAGAGACCCAGGGCACAACCGTCGATTGGAAACACTACGTGCAGGCCGGCGGTCGCACTGTGGCGCTCGTCTCGCGCAAGTCCACCGGCGTCAATACGACCTCCTACCTGCTGCGTGATCACTTGGGTGCGACGGACGTCATCACGAACAGCAGCGGCGGGGTCGTCGTACGCGAGAGCTTCGATGCGTTCGGCAAGCGGCGGGGCACGAATTGGACGGGCGCGCCGCCAGCCGCCGATCTCACCACGATCAATGGCCTTACGCGCCGCGGCTACACCGATCACGAAATGCTCGACTCGACCGATCCTATTCACATGAATGGTCGCGTGTACGACCCGCTGATCGCACGGTTCGTGTCAGCGGATCCATTCATCGATTGCGCGATGAACACGCAAGGCTGGAATCGGTACACATATGTGAAGAACAATCCGCTCAGTAGAACTGATCCGACTGGGTTCAAAGAACGGGGCACGATAATCCCGATCAGTCCGAGCCCTGGCCTTCCGACCGTAACGGTAACTGGGTCGCGAATATCGGATCCGCCGGCTGGCGCGCGTTCGTACTCTGGCATCGACACTAACCCGGGCGGCGGTGCGAGCGGCTCCAATGATGGTGGCGGCGGCGGAGGCACAAGTTCGACAGAAAATGCGCCGCTCGAGAAGGTGTTGGTCGAGGATACGAGGATAGGGAACACTGATCCTCCACGACTTGTTTTTGTTCCAGTGATTTTCGGTGGCATTACAGGAAATTTGCCGAGCAGCGCCGTCGACGCAGTTACCAATGGGTACAATGACTTTCGAAACTGTGTTGAACGCTGCAATGGAAAGTATTCCTCGGTCGGTACGACTGTCGGAGGCACTGTCGGCGGAGCGGTCTACGGAGGACTGTTAGCAGCTCGCTTCGGGCCTCAGGCTGCGCTGACTGGCGCTCTTGCCGGGGCGTTGGGTGGCGGATTTGCAGGCGCAGCCGTGGGGGCTATTGGTTCTCCATCGGCCGCTCAGAGCGTGGTTGTGGGTGCAGCTGGCGGAACAATTCGGACTGCGTTTGCGGGAGCGAGCGTTGGCGGCGGGTTTGTCGGTGGCGTTGCGGGTGGCGCCGTGACGGGATTAGGCGGAGGGTCGGTAGTCGCGGCCAGCGTAGGCGCCATTGCTGGTACCGCCGCGGGTGGTAGCCTCGGTGGGGCGGCACTACTGGGTGCGGCGTCAGGTGGCGGCGCGGCTGCGGCGGCCGGGCTCGGCGCGAAGGCGGCCGCTGATTCACTCGTAAACACGTTGTGTGAACATAGCTGCAGCCATTGATGTGTCTGTGCAGGAGAGCCAATGGATATCGATCAATGGATGTGGATTGTCGGGGTGTTAGTAGTAGCCAGCGTGTCATCCAATTTCGTGCTGCAACGATTCAGCAGACATGAACAAAGAGCAACGACTACTAGTCCACCGCGCCCGTTGACCGGCGGCGAGTTTTTGCTGTCGCTACTGCCGCTCATTGTGTTTCTGGTCGGCGTTTTCGGATTTATGTTTGCAGGACGAGCCATCGGGCCGCAGCGGCTGACAGTGCCGGTAGTCTTGATATGTCTCGGCGGACTGATAATTGGTATGATGTTAGTCCCGCTGATAGTTGCTCGGGCATTTGGTCGCCAGTTCTTTAACGAGTTCTATCGCCTGGGTGAGCAGCGCAGCGGCATATCGTTGCGACGCGCCAACATTTTTTCGACATCTGTTGGGATCGGATTCGTTATAACAGGCATCGTGTTTTTCTTCGCAAGCCGATAATGCGTTGATCGCCCGACTGCGGAAGCGCTGGCGCCGCTTCCGCCGCGTGAGTGCACCGAGAGTGGTGGCGGCGACGCAAATCGGGCTGCGAGCGGGCTGGTAGCGTTCGACGGAGGTAGGCAATGAATGCGCGATTTAGCCGCCCCGGCGATGGTATGGTATGGGGGGGCGCAGCCGCAGGGGCAATTGAATCGGCCCTTCGCCGGGACTCCCAGCTGGTGCTGGGACAGGCGCTAGGCGGAGTGACCACCGGAGCGTAAGTGGAGTCGAAGAGAGCATCACGCGATAGGCCAAATGAAACTTGAAGAACTGGCAGTGGTCATCTTGGCGCTAGTAGCGGCCAGTGCTTCGACTCATATCTGCCTCCAATTTCTTCAGAAGGTCTCGAGAAAAGAACTAGACCCGGATCTGGGACCGTCGCGCCCTTTTACGAGTCTCGAATCGGCTATATCACTACTACCTGTGATTATTCTCCTTGCGGGAGGGTTCGGATTTCTGCTAGCAGCGAATGCCTTGGAACCCGAGTACGTTTCGTTGCCACTGGTCATGGTTTATGTTGGAATTGTAATTATCAGCATGATTGTGATCCCTGCTGTCGTCACCCGTATCATCGGTGCGGATTTCAAGAGACAGTACGAGTTATTAGCAGAGAGAAGAAGTGGCATTTCCGTACGCCGAGCTAGCACTCTTGTGATTTCTGTTGGAATTGGATTCGTTATAACAGGCATCGTGTTTTTCTTCGCAAGCCGATAATGCGTTGATCGCCCGACTGTAGAAGCGCTGGCGACGCTTCCGCCGCGTGAGTGCATCGAGAGGGATGCCGGCGACGCAAATCGACCTGCGAGCGTGCTGGTAGCGTTCTACGGAGGTAGGCAATGAATGCGCGATTTAGCCGCCCCGGCGATGGTATGGCATGGGAAAGCGCAGCCGCAGGGGCAATTGAGGCGGCACTTCACCAGAATCGCCAGCCGGTGCTCCGACAGACGCTAGGCGGAATGACCGCCGGCGCAACTTACAATGCCAAGGTGCGCTCTCAAGTTGTGCAATGGGATTGCAACAAGAAAGTATGCCGCTAGACGCTGAAGGCGAGCAAGACCCGAGCCGCAGGGCCGGAGCAAGCCTTGTCAGTCTTGCTATCACTTTGGTTACCCTGTTACCGATATTGCGATTTCTGGGAGGCCCTGGTGTTCGCGAGGACTGGTTACCACTAGTCAAGCCCTTCGGGTATGTGCTGTTTGGCATGTCATTCTTTTCGCTGGCAAAGACTGGTTATTTGGTTCCAAGGGCTTTGCGGGAAGCGGTTGCGGTAGAAAAGGTTGGTATCGAGACACTGGAGGAACTCGACCGTCGCGCCGAACGTCGCATGAACTTGGTATATTTCCTCGGAGTTGGCGCCGGCTTGTTTTTTGGTGGAATGAATGTGTATGCACAGATTCCGGCTAACAATTCAATTCTCGTCGCAAGCTTTATGTGGTTAGCAACGATTAGCATCTTCTTGGTTGCAGCATCGGACACGCGTGCCCAGCTTGTTCTTCGATTGTCGTTGTATTTTGAGCGTCCCAAGACCTCAAAACGTCTGGCATCGCTCTGGTTGGTACTGGGGCCGGCTGCGATCGTCCTCACGGCTTGGCTAGTGGGACAAGTAGTGCCGTCGCCTTGAACGGCGGCCCATACTTCGATTAGCCACACACTGGTCCGATCGCTGCAATGCAGCTCGCGCTGTGGCATGGATCCGCTTCCCGCCGCGCGGCAGAGGCCACAAACCCTGAAGTGAGTACACGCGGGCGTGTCGACCGTGCATCGGGTCGTGAGACGGCGATCGCTACTTCGGACGCGCGCGCTTGGTCCGACCTCCTGCTTTGCGCTTATACGTCTTGCGATTGGTATCGGTCAGTTGCCGGATCAGCCGAGCAACCCCTGCAGCCAGCGCCGCTGAATCTTCGACTTCGCCCTCTTGGGCTGCGGTCTCATCCTCGACTGCCGCCGCCGTCTCGGTGAGGGCGGTTTCCTCCGCGACCGTCGCTTCCTCCGCAACCGTCGCCTCCTCTGCCGCGTTCGCCGCAGACTGGAGCGATTCATTCGGCTCGCTCGCCGGTTGCAGTTCGTTGGCTGATGGCGCAACGCAATATAACATCGCTGCGCAAGCCAGCGCCGCGGTTGTCAGTGTGTACATCTGTGCTGTCCTCGGTGTGTGGCGGTATACTCTCGGCAACGCTCGTCGATAGTTGAAGTTCGTACTACACATACCAAAGTCGGCGCGATAACGGCTCAGCCCGCCGCACGATGCGGGCCAGGTCGTTATCCGGGGTTAGCGGGGCGATCATGAGTGGTCCGCCGATCACGATGCTTCTCGATGCGGCTCGACGCGGCGAGCACGCCGCGACGGGCGAGCTTTTTTCACAGGTGTACGCCGAGCTGAAGAAGCTGGCGCGTGCTCAGCGCCGGCGCTGGCACGGCAACGACACCTTGAACACGACCGCACTGATTCACGAGGCGTTCGTGAAGCTGTCACGCCACGAGGCGCAGTCGTATCAGAACCGTACGCACTTCTACGCAACGGCATCGAAGGCGATGCGTCATATCCTCGTGAACTACGCTACCGAGCAGAACGCGCTGAAGCGGGGTGGCGACGCGATACGCGTGCCGCTCGAGGACGGCTACATCGATACGAACGCCTCGGCCGAAGAACTGCTGGGACTGGACCAACTGCTGGAGCGTCTCGAGGCGGAGAACCCGCGGCGCTGCCAAGTCGTGGAATGCCGCGTATTCGGCGGCATAAGCATTGAAGAGACCGCCGAGGCGCTTGGCGTGTCAGTCGCTACCGTGAAGCGCGACTGGCAGATCTCGCGAGCCTGGTTGTATCGCGAACTCGCGCCAGGAGCGGCCGCGTCATGACTCTGCAGCCCGACCAACCGGCAACGCCCGGTGCAGCACCGTGCATCGACGCGAGGATCGAAGCCATCTTTCAGCACGCGCGCACGCTCGACAGCCAGCCTCGCGCCGCCTATCTCGCTGCGACTTGCGGCGACGACGGCGATTTGCGTCGGGAGATCGAGGGAATACTGTTGGCCGATGGCCACGCCGACCGCTACTTCGATTCGCTCGCACAGCGGATCGGCATGAACGCACTCCTCGCAGCGCACTCAGAGACGCCTGGAGTCCGTCAGATCGGTGCCTATCGCCTGGTGAGCCTGCTGGGGCGCGGAGGCATGGGCGCGGTCTATCTCGCCGAGCGCGCTGACGGACACTTCGAGCAGCATGTCGCGCTGAAGATCATGCCTATCGGCATGACTGACCCCTTGCTCCAGCAACGCTTCCTGCTGGAACGACAAGTGCTCGCACGGCTATCGCACCCGAACATCGCGCGCTTGCTGGATGGAGGCGTCAGCGAGGACGGCACGCCGTACTTCGTCTTGGAGTATGTCGCTGGCCAGCCGATCGATGCCTACTGCGCGCGGCATCAGCTCGATGTCACTGGCCGTCTGTTGCTGTTTCAACAGGTCTGCGCAGCGGTTCACTACGCGCATCAGAACCTGATCGTTCATCGCGACATCAAGCCAGCGAATGTTCTGATCGACGCCCAAGGACGCGTAAAACTGCTCGATTTCGGCGTTGCGAAGCTGCTGAGCGACGCCGCCAGCTCGGCGGCACCGCTGACTGCAGTGACCGAACGGGCCTTGACGCCGGATTACGCGTCGCCGGAGCAGATTCGCGGAGAGCCGCTCGCTGTAACGACCGACGTATATTCACTCGGCGTGCTGCTGTTCGAGCTGTTGACCGATAGACGCCCCTACCAAGTCACCGGCGAATCGCTCGCGGCGTTGACGCAGGCAATCCTGCATGCCGACGCCCCTAGTCCAAGTCGCGTGGCCCCGCAGAACTGCCGCGCTCGGCTCCGCGGAGATCTCGACGCAATCGTTCTGAAAGCGCTCGACAAGCGAACCGTGGCCCGCTACTCGAGCGTCGAGGCATTGGCCGAGGACATCGAGCGGCATCTCACGGCCCGGCCAGTACTGGCTCGTCCCAGGCGTGTTTCATATCGCATCAGCAAGTTTCTCAAACGCCGACGGGGGCTGGTCGCCGGTATTGCGGCGACCGCCGCGTTCCTGGCAGTGGTCGTCGTGCAAACCATCACGAGTAGTATTGCGGAGTCGAGGCAGGCTGCGGCGCTGGCACGCGAAGGCGCGCGGGCGGCGGAGATCCGTGATTTCCTGCTCGATATCTTCGCGCTGTCCGATCCCAATGTGGCGAAGGGCGAAACGATCACCGCGCGCGAGCTGTTGGACCGCAGCGCCGATAAATTGAGCGTGGATCTTGAGCGGCAGCCCGACACACGCGCTGCGATGGCTGCCACGATCGCCACGATCTACGCGCAGTTGGGCTTGTACGACCGCGCTGATCCACTCTTCCAACAAGCCATCGCGCAGTATCGTGCCTTGCCTGATCCTGCCGACGCCGAACTCGCCGCGGTTTTCGGGCTGTACGCGCGTCTGAAGGAAACCAACGGCCAATACGCGAGCGCCGAAGAGTTCGCGAGGCAGTCACTCGCCCTGCGCGGTAAGCAGGACGACGCGGCTGGGCTCGCCGAGAGTCTCAACATCCTGGGTCGCGTGCTGCATCTGCAGGGTGCGTACGATGAAGCAGAACCGCTCTATCGACGCGCCCTTGCGACGTATCAGGCAGAGTACGGCGACAGTCACGAGAGCGTGGCGCTCAGTCTGTCTCATTTGGGCGCGCTGATGGCTCATAAGGGCGATCTTGAGTCCGCGCAGAAGTTTCAGAACGAGGCGCTCACGATACGGCGCAAGCTCTATGGCTCCCAAGACATCAGGTTGATTGGCAGTTTGAACAATCTTGCCGATCTGGAGCAGCAGCTCGACCATTTCGACCAGTCGCTGAGTCTTTACCAAGAAGCGCTGGCGATCGCGGACAAATTGCTGCCTGAAACACATAGCGACAAAGCGTACCTGTACAACGGACTCGGAGTCGTCTATCGCAGGCTGGGCCGATTCGACGACGCCGAGGCTAACTACCGTAGAGCGATCAGCCAATTGGCACACAGTTTTGGTGCCGAGCACCCGCAGGTCGCCGTATACACAGCCAACCTCGCCAAGTTGTTGTACATGCGCGGCAAGTACGTCGAAGCAGCAGCCGCCTATCGAGACGCCTACCGGGCGCTCGCCGCAGCAACGCCTGACGACCCCTACGTCAATGTGGTGCGTAGCCGGCTTGGCCGCGCACTCGCCGAGGTAGGCAAGCACGCCGAAGCGGAAGCGCATGCGCGTGCAGCCCATGTTGCCCTGCTGACAGCCTTTGGCGTCGACGACAAGCGGACGCAGGAGGCGCACGAGAATCTCTCGTTTGCAGCTGCAGCGGCCGAGCAACTGACCGCCTCCACGGCCCTGCCCTAGCCTTACTCGGCGGCTCAGCCCGTCCCAAGCAACCGGCTACCTTCATCCGTTGAGCCAGTTTCCGGCGCACTTCTGTTTGTCTCCCTGCGAGCGCCGCGGCCCAGTTGTAACCGCCGCAGCGCATCAACCAATTCAACCCGCAAAGGAGACCAGATCATGAAACCCATCAGGCTATTGACCCCATTGCTTCTGGCAGCGTTGGCGGCCGGCACTTCGCCCAGCGCGCTGGCCGGCATCTGCAAGGACGTCGTGTTCAACGTGACCAATCAACACTTCGAGCAGCGTTCGATCGAGATTCGCAGCGTCAAGTTCCGCAATCCTCACAAGGGCGGCAAGCTGCAGTCGGAAGACGTGAAGAACAAGGTGTGCGCCTGGGGCGCGACCTGCAGCACGGATGGCGACAATATCGCCGACGCCGACAAGGTGGACCTGTACGACATTCAGGTCGTGTTCCGACACAAGAACAACGACGACACTTGGTCGAAGGAATTCATCACCCAGCCGTTCACGCCTACCTATCGCAAGTGCAAGGAAGGCAAGCAGTACGGACCGATCGTCGTCAAGGACTCGCTCTAGTAACCACTGCGCTCAATCCACTATAAGGAGAATTCCATGAGTATTCGATCTGTATTGCTCATCGTCGCGACGCTTGCGGCCGCATCAGGCGGTGCTGCGAGCCACGCCGCACCCGCTCAATACCAATGCTACAACTTCGACAATCTCGCAACGGATGCGAGCTACACGGTCGGCGATGTCATCGATACACAGCACGCCCGCATCACCATCAAGCAATACGTCACGAACGGCAATCCGGCGACCGCCACCGGCCGCCGCGCCGAGTCGGCGCCGTCG